>MDSW01089045.1_pt1 | contig 23228 bp, 23 predicted proteins | sample 811171 | NCBI WGS metagenome assembly MDSW01 (sample SAMN05326641, study PRJNA326480) | marine metagenome | isolation source: seawater | place: Atlantic Ocean: North West | collected 2012 | reverse complement strand
TGTTCACCAAGGGCGGCGGTCCGTGGCTGGAATCCATGGCGGCCACCGGCTGTCATGCGCTCGGCCTAGACTGGACGATCGACATCGACGAGGCCCGCGAGCGGGTCGGCGACCGCGTCGCGCTCCAGGGCAATCTCGACCCGGCCATGCTGTACGCGCGGCCGGACGTCATCCGCGACAACGTGGGCGACGTGTTGCGACGGTTCGGGCATCACCCGGGCCACGTGTTCAATCTGGGCCATGGCGTAACGCCGCAGGTGAACCCGGATCACGTCGCCGCGCTCGTGGACGCCGTCCACGAACTCTCGGCGCGCTGACCAAGAGAACGCTCGCCGGCGGCCAGTCGCCTGGGTGACGCCGCCTGCGCGGTGTGCGCGGTCGGCGGTTGCGGTGCTAGCACGTGCACGGACGCGGCTTGGCCTTGTCACCGGCAACCGTTACATTGCGCGCATTCACTTGCCGGGCGGGGTACGCACCAATTTCCATGAAACGCGCGCTAGAAAATATTCGCGGGGCCATCGCCATTCTGGGTATGGTTCTGGTGACCCTGATCGGGTTCATCCCGCTGCTGCCGGCCTGCCTCGCCAAGCTGCTCTCGCCATGGCCGGCGGTTCGCAAGCCCGCGACGCGTGCCGTGCTCTGGGTCGCCGTCTGGTGGGCGCGGGGCATCAACGCGGTGATCCTGGGCATGGGTCGCTCGCGCGTGACGTACGACCAGCAGGTTCCCGACGACCCCAACGGGCGCTATGTGGTGATTGCCAATCATCAGTGCTGGGCCGACGTGATGCTGCTCTGCCACGTGATCGAGCCACAGCTGCCGTTCCCGCGTTATTTCATCAAGGAACCGCTGCGCTGGCTGCCGGTGGTGGGCCTGGCCTGCTGGGCGCTCGATTTTCCGTTCATGAAGCGCCATAGCCGCGCGGAAATCGAAAAGAACCCAGCCCTGCGCACCCAGGATATGGAAACCGTGCGCCGCTCCTGCGCGGTGTTTCGCGACCAGCCGGTATCGGTCGTCAACTTCGCGGAAGGCACCCGCTCCACCGCCGCCAAGCGCAAGGCCGCCAACTCGCCCTATCGCGCGCTGCTGCCGCCCAAGGCCGGCGGCACCGCGTTCACGCTCAACGCCATGCACGACGTGCTCGACGGCGTGCTCGACATGACCTTTGCCTATGTAAACCAGCCCGAACCGACCTTCTGGGACGTGCTGTGCGGCCGTGTGCCGGAGATCGTGATCCGGGTGCGCAAACTCGACGTGCCGCGCGACCTGCTGACCGGTGATTACATGGGCGATGCCGACTACCGGGCACGGTTCAAGCGCTGGCTCGAACAGCGCTGGGCGGAGAAGGATGTCGAGGTCACGGCACTTCAGGACCCGAGCCGCTCGGCGACCCGTTTCTCCGAGACCGAGGACACGCGATGAGTACGAAACGCATCGTCTGGATCACCGGCGCCAGTTCCGGCATCGGCGCGGCCCTGGCCGAGGAGATGGCACGCCAGGGCTGGCAGGTTGCCGCCAGCGGCCGCGATCAGGAGCGGCTGGAGGCCGTCTGTGCCCGCATGCCCGCGGCCATTCATGCGTTTCCTCTCGATGTGACGGACGCGGCGAAGTGCGAGGCCACGGCCGCGGACATCGTCGCGCGGCTGGGGCCGATCGATCTCGCTGTCTTCAATGCCGGCGTGGGCAGCAATTTCTCGGTCGATCGCTACGATGCGAACGACGTGTTCGACCGCATGCGGGTGAACTACGGCGGCGCGGTCAACGGCATCGGTGCAGTGTTGCCGGCCATGCTCGCGCGCGGTAGCGGCCATATCGCGCTCACCGCCAGCGTGGCGGGTTTTCGTGGCCTGCCGGGTGGCGGCCCCTACTCGGCTTCCAAGGCCGCGATGATCGCCCTGGCAGAAAGCCTCAAGCTCGACCTTACCGGGCGCGGCGTCGATGTGAGCGTGATCACGCCCGGTTTCGTGCGCACACCGCTGACCGAGAAGAACCGCTTTCCCATGCCCTTCATCATCGGCGTGGACGAGGCCGCCCGCCGCACGCGCCTCGGCCTGGAAGCACGGCGTTTCGAGATCACCTTCCCGCGTCGGCTGTCCTATTTCCTCAAGCTGCTGCAACGGCTACCGTATGCGCTGTACTTTCCGATCATCCGCCGTATCGCGGGGCTGTAGCGCATGAACACCATCGTCTGGGTCATCATTGTCATCGCGCTCGTCGTGGCGGGCCTGGGCCTGCTGCAATGGGTACGCCGTCAGATTGCAGCCAGCCGCGAGGACCTCAAGCACGTCGATCGCAGCAAGCTGCGCGACCTCGACGAGGACGCCTGGGCCGAGGAAGAACGCGAAAAGGACGACTGGAAGCGCTGATCACCGCGCGGCGTCCCGCGCCGTTGCATGACATCCCGCGCGCCCTGTGGCACGTATCAACGGCCGCGAGCCAATTAGCCGCCCGCGCGACAGAGGTGTCGCGTTCGCACCGCCAGAAACCGACGGCTCACCGAGTGACGCCTTTGCCGCATGACTGACGAGATCATCCGCTGGATCACGCCCTGGGAGCCACAGCCCTGGCTGATCGCTGTATTCGCCCTGGTCGCGGCCTGCTACCTGCGCGGTCTCGTGCGTCGCCGCCGGGCACGCGATGCCCTGCCCGCGCTGGCGTTCCTTCTCGGCCTGGTGTCGATGTATGTCGTCATGCAGACGCATGTCGACTACTACGCGCAGTACATGTTCTTCATCCACCGCGCGCAGCATCTGATCCTGCATCATCTCGGCCCGTTCCTGATCGCCCTGTCGATGCCGACCGCGATCCTCGCAGCGGGCGCGCCCGCCTGGTTGAACCGCGGCATGCGCGGGCTCGGCGCGCTGCCGCCTATCAGCTGGAGCTATCGTTTCATCCAGCACCCGGTGATCAGCGCGGTGCTTTTCGTGGGCCTGATCTATTTCTGGCTCACGCCGTCGATCCATTTCACCGCCATGCTGTCCGCACGCGACTACTGGCTGATGAACCTGTCCATGGCTGTCGATGGCCTGCTGTTCTGGTGGTTCATGCTCGATCCGCGTCCGCCGGGCACCACCCGCACCACCTATTCCACCGGCCTGCGCATCATCGTGCTCTGGGCGGTCATGCCGCCGCAGATCGCGCTCGGCGCCTATATCGCGCTCGCGCCGGATACCGTCTACGACGTCTACGCTGTCTGCGGGCGCGCGTTTCCGATCTCGCCTATCGTCGACCAGCAGCTCGGCGGCCTGATCACATGGATCCCCGCGGCGATGATGAGCGTTGTCGCCACCCTTATTCTGCTGCGGTTCGGCTTCGTGCACGACCGCAGTCCGGCCGTCGCCGCCGGCACGTCCACCAAGGAGTCTCCGACATGACCGCCCGATCCTTTCAGCGCCACGCGATCGCGGGCCTGCTGTGCGCCGTTCTGCTGCTTGCCGGCTGTGGCGGCGAGCCGGAATACACCGCGCACGATATCGCCGGTGTGATGCCCGATCTCGCCTTCGAGCTCACCGACGACCAGGGCGAGACGGTGACCGAGGCCGACTACGACGGCCGGCTCAAGCTACTGTTCTTCGGCTACACCAACTGCCCGGATATCTGCCCGGCGACCATGTCGCGTATCCGCGCTGCGCTTGGCGGTCTGGATGAAGACGTGCGCGACGACGTGGACGTGCTGTTTTTGAGTGTGGACCCCGAACGCGATACGCCGAAGCGCCTGGAACAGTACACATCGAGCTTTGGCGACGCGTTCGTCGGCCTGACCGGCAATCAGGACCAGCTCAAGACGCTGACCAAGCGCTACCGTGTGACCTACGGCTACGGCGAGCCGAACGACAACGGCTTTTATCTGGTTTCACACAGTAGCGCGATCTTCGTATTCGGGCCGGAGGGGCGCTCGCGGCTGCTCGTGAACCAGACCGAGACGGTGGATGAACTCACCGCCGATCTGAAAAAGCTGCTGGCGAGTCTCGAATAGCCCGAAGGCGCCAGTTCGATCACGTCGCGATATCAATCAACGTGAGGCGCGATTTCGGCTGATGCGACCAGGCCCTGTTTTGCCTCACGCAAAGGCGCGAAGACGCAAAGCGACAGGACACACGCTTTGATCACTCTCCTGCACCATTCTTGGCGCCTTAGCGGCTTTGCGTGAAACCATTCCATCTGTCGCCGTGAGTCGCGTGGCGATGACCGGCCACCGACCCACGCGCGCGGTCGCGAGAAGTGATCAGGCGCTCGCCGAAGCGGCGCCACGTTCCCGGCCGATGCTGTCTTGCAGCTCGGCATGGCGACGCCGATCGAGCGGGAAATTCCACATCAGCGCGATCACGCCCAACTTAATGACCACCGGCAACAGACCGTAGAGCACGGCGAGTGTCCACAGCGCGGTAGCATCGTTGTCCTGCGCGGCATCGAAGCCGGCCAGCCATAGCACCGGATAGGCGATGCCGAGCGCGATCGCGAACGCCAGCTTGGTGGCCATGCCCCATAGGCCGAAGTACAGCCCGGCGCGGCCGTCGCCGCCGGCGGCGGTGTCCTCGTCGATCACGTCGGCCTGGATCGATGCCGCGATCGCCTGATCGACGCCGAGGCAGGTGCCGCCGAGCACGCAGATAATCCCGTAGCCGATATAGCTGCCCTCACCCAGCGTGAGCGTGAAGACGAACACGAAGCTCACCCAGAGCATCGACGCACACCAGAGCCGGTGCTTACTCCAGTTGCGCCCAATACGTAACCAGAGCGGCAGGCCGGCCACCGCAGACAGGAAATAGATGGCCAGAAAGATCCCGCCGGTGACTTCGCTGCCGCCGAGAATGGCGGTGACGAAGAACAGGAACAGCGCTGCCGGCAGACCGTTGGCCGCGCCATTGAACAGATAGGCGATCAGCAGCCGCCGGAACGGTGCGTTGCGCGCCAGCAGCTGCGCGCTTTCGCGCCAGCGAATGCGCGAGGCGTTCTCGCCGGCCGGCTCGGCCACGCGCCAGAGAAACAGCGCGGTGGCGATCGGCAGCGCGACCACAAGAAACACCGCGATCGCCGCAAGACCCGCCCCGGCGCCGCCGGCCAGTCGTTGGGTGAGCGCGGGCAGCATGATGGCGATGAGCGTGCCGAGCACGAAGAAGCCCTCGCGCCAGGCGGTGATGCGTGATCGCTCGTCGTAGTCGCTCGACAACTCCGCACCCAGGGTCGTGTACGGCAGGTAGATCAGCGTCCAGCCGAGATAGGCGAGAATGCTCCAGACGAGCAGATAGGCTGCGCCGGCATTGTCCGGCGGCATGAACAGAAACCACGCGGCCAGCATGAGCAGTGGCGTGCCGGCCGCGATCCAGGGCCGGCGCCGGCCAAAGCGTGTCTGCAGCCGGTCCGAGGCGCTGCCGATGATGGGATCGGACACCACGTCGAACAGGCGCGCGACGAAGATCAGAATGCCGACGATGCCGGTGTTCAGGCCAGGCATCTGCGAATAGAACGGCGGCAGATAGACCACAAGCGGCAGGCCGAGCGCGGCCAGCGGCAAACCGAGAATGCCGTAGGCACCCAGCCGGTCCAGCGCCATGCGCGGGCCGCTCATGCCGCCGTCACATGCTGTCGTTCGCCGAACTGGTGCCGGTCAATCACGTTCGAGCGCAATCTGCATGAGATCGATATTCCCGGAGGTGAACCCCGCCGCACAGTAGGCGAGATAATAGCGCCACATGCGAAAGAACGGCTCGCCGCGTTCGGCGACGATCGCTTCACGCGCTTCGCAGACCGCGTCATCCCAGCGCATGAGGGTACGTGCGTAGTCCTTGCCGTAGAAATCGGTCTCGCGGGCGACCAGCCCCTGCGCCGCGGCCTTCGCCCGGAAAATCTCCGGCGAGGCCAGCATGCCGCCGGGGAAGACATATTCCTGGATGAAGTCGACGTTGGCGCGGTAATAGTCGAAGCGATCGTCCTCGATCGTGATCGCCTGAATGGCCGCTCGACCGCCGGGCTTGAGCGCATCGCGAATGGCTTTGAAGTAGGTCGGCCAATAGGCTTCGCCGACGGCCTCGTACATCTCGATCGATACCACGTGGTCGTAGGTGTCGGTGACGTCGCGATAGTCGCGCAGTTCGAACTGCACGCGGTCGGCGAGACCCGCTTCGCGTGTTTTCGTCTCGGCAAAGCGCAGTTGCTCGGTCGACAGCGTCAGGCCGGTGACATGGCAGCCGCCCTGCTCGGCCGCATAGCGGGCGAACCCACCCCAGCCACAGCCGATCTCGAGAATATGATCGCCGGGCTTGGCATCCAGCCGCGCGAGCAGCCGCGCATACTTGCGCCGCTGCGCGTCGGCCAGCGGCTCGTCGGGGCGGGCGAAAATCGCGCTGGAGTAGGTCCAGGTCTCGTCCAGCCACTGGGCGTAGAAATCGTTGCCCAAGTCGTAGTGGTACGCGATGTTGCGCCGCGAACCTGCCCTGGAGTTACGCCGCAGCCGATGGCGCACCGCGCTGATCAGGGTATAGAGATGCTGCAGGCGCGAGAAATCCGGCTCGAGCGCGTCCTCGTTGAGATGCAGTAGGTAGATGAGCGTGGCGAGGTCGTCGGTATCCCATTCGCCGGCCATATAGCCTTCCGCGAAACCGATCGAACCGGCCTTGAACAGGCGCGTGACCATCGCGGGCGTGCGGATACGCAGCGCCGCGGACGGCCCCGGCCGCTCGCCCGCGAAGATCGCCAGCGAATCGTTGGGCAGCGTGACTTCCAGACGGCCGGTATGCAGGCGATCCAGCCGCTTGACGACCTGTCGTTCGCGCCAGTTGGTCGGCTCGCCGGCCTGGCGGGTGGCGCCCGCCGTCCGGTTCAGTGCCGTGAATTCATGAGACATTCGGTTTGTTCTGGTTCGGTTTGCGGTGGAATACGGCGCCGCGCAGCCAGAGCTTGAGCGCCTGCCAGTGGATCGCCGCCGTCACTTTCATCGTCATGAACGGTACGCGCGAAACCGCGAGAAAGATGTTGGCCGTGGTCAGCGCCCGCCGCTCGCCCGTGAGCGTGGTCGCGATTCGAAGCCGCCGCGCCTCGTCGGCTTCGCCCTTCTGGAACAGCCGGATGCCAACACCGAGGCGCGCGGCCGGCTCGGCGAAGTGGAAACGATAGGCCCCACTGCGATCGATGAACGGCGAGACGTGAAACGCCTTGGCCTTGTGCTGCGCCGCGCCCCAGGCCAGGCGCGCGCCGTGCTCGTGCAGCACGTAAAAATGATGCTCGCCAAAAGTGTTGTGAACCTCCACGACGACCGCCCGCAGCCCGCCATCGGCATGTCGACAATAGAACACGCTGATCGGGTGAAAGCCGTAGCCGAATACGCGCGGCATGGTCAAAAGCTGAACGCGCCCGCCGTCGAGATCGACCCCATGTCGGTCGAGCAGACCGTCGAGCCACGTCCGCAGACTTTGGTCGGCACGATGCGCGCCATGATCCGCATCGTTGAACGACAGCACGTTAAAGCGATTGCGCGAGATCAGCGCAGACATCGCGCATGCGTCGTCGATCGCATCAATATCGAGCAGCAGATAAAAGCTGCGATAGGCGAACCGATAGCGCGGCCGGCCGGGCCGCCGGTGCATGACCCGGCACCGGTAGAGCGCGGCCGGGCTAGCCATCGCCGCCGCTCCAGGGCACGGGCGCGCCCAGCGCCCGCGCCACGCGCACGCCCGAGGCCAGACCGTCCTCGTGAAAGCCGTAGGCCGTCCACGCACCACAGAACCAGGCCCGATTCACGCCCTGAATCTCGTCGAGCCGTTTCTGTGCGGCGATCGCGTCGCCGTCGAAGACCGGGTGATCGTATTCGATCTCGCGAATCACGTGCTGCGGGTCGGGCTCGGTCAACGGGTTGAGGCTGACGATGTACTGACGCTCGCCGGGGATCGACTGCAGGCGATTCATCCAGTAACTCACCGCCACGCGCTGGTCGTCGACGGCATCGCGATCGGCCAGGTAATTCCAGGACGCCCACACGCCCCGCCGCCGCGGCATCAGCGCCACGTCGCTATGCAGGATCGCGCGATTGGGCTGGAAGCCGAACGCGCTCAGCAGAGCGCGCTCGCGCGTGCTCGCATCCGCGAGAATCCGGCGGGTCTGGTCGGCATGGCAGGCGAAGATGACGCTGTCAAAAGTCTCGGTCTCGCCCGAGCGCAGCGTGATGTGCGCACCCGTATCGTCCCGGCGCACCCGCGCCACCGGACAGGCCAGGCGCAGCCCGGCCCCCAGTCGACGCGCAATCGCCTGCACATAGCGTTGGCTGCCGCCAACGATGGTCTTCCACTGCGGCCGGTTGCTGAGTTCCAGCAGGCCGTGATTGTTGAAGAAATGCATGAATGCGCCGACCGGAAAATCGCGCATGTTGGCGGTCGGCGTGGACCAGATCGCGGCGGCCATGGGCAGCAGATAGCGCGCAGCGAAGGCATCGCTGTAATCGTTTCGGTCGAGAAACTCGCCCAGCGACATCGAGGGCAGCGCATCGGTGGCGATCAGCTGCCGCGCCTGACGATTGAAGCGCACGATATCCGCAATCATCCGCCAATGCCGGGGATCGAATGCACGGCTTTTCTGCGCGAACAGCGTACGCCAGCTGTCGCCCGCCCATTCGACCGCGCCCTGGCCTATGGACACCGCGAACGACATGTCGCTGTCGCGCGTGGGCACATCGAGAGCGGCCAGCAATCCTTCGAAATTCGGGTAGTTACGGTCGTTCAGAACGATGAATCCTGTATCGACGGGCTGATCGCCCGCCATCACTGTATTGGCGTGCCCGCCAGCGCGGTTGGCCGCCTCGAACACCGTGACCTCGGCCACGCCGTCCAGCAGCCAGGCCGCACCCAGTCCGGCAATCCCGCTGCCCACGATCGCGATTCGCTGCATGTCATCCCTTCAAGCGCGCGCGCAAGCCAACGCCGTGATTACGGCGCCCGTGGCTGCACGGATGCTTTTTTACCCGTTTTGGCGTTTCGGCTATGCTTTGCAGCGACTTTCGACAGGGTGTCGCCACTCACGGCCCGGCCGCGTTGCGACGGTCAGTCTAACGAAATCCGGCACGACCGCCCGCGCGAAGCGCCCGAGGTCCGGCTTAAACATCCGTTCATCGTCAGAACATTTCCTCCAAGGAGCAGCCATGAAAGAACCCGTACGCGTAGCCATCACCGGCGGCGCCGGCAACATCAGCTATTCGCTTATCTTCCGTATCGCCGCCGGCGACATGCTGGGCCCGGACCAGCCGGTGATCCTGCAGCTGCTCGAGATTCCGCCGGCCATGGATGCGCTCAAGGGCGTGATCATGGAAATCAACGACTGTGCCTTCCCGCTGGTGCACGGCGTTTCCGGTACCGACAAGCCGGAGGAAGCGTTCAAGGACGCGGATATCGCCCTGCTGGTCGGCTCCAAGCCGCGCGGCAAGGGCATGGAGCGCTCGGACCTGCTCAAGGCCAACGGCGACATCTTCTCGGTTCAGGGCAAGGCGCTCAACGACAACGCCTCGAAGGACGTCAAGGTACTCGTGGTCGGCAACCCGGCAAACACCAACGCGCTGATTGCCGCGGCCAACGCGCCGGATCTGGACAACAAGCAGTTCACCGCCATGATGCGTCTGGACCACAACCGCGCTCTGTCGCAGCTGGCCCAGAAGACCGACAGCCAGGTCACCGACATCGACAAGATGATCGTCTGGGGCAACCACAGCGCGACCCAGTACCCGGATATCAGCCAGGCCACCGTGAACGGCAAGCCCGCGCTCGATCTGGTCGATCGCGACTGGTACGAAAACGACTTCATCCCCACCGTGCAGAAGCGCGGCGCAGCGATCATCGAAGCCCGCGGCGCCTCCAGCGCTGCCTCTGCCGCCTCTGCCGCCATCGATCACGTTCGCGACTGGGTGATGGGCTCTGACGGCATCGTCTCCATGGGCATTCCGTCCGACGGCAGCTACGGCGTCGCCGAAGGCATCATGTTTTCCTACCCGGTCATCTGCAAGAACGGCCAGTACGAAATCGTCCAGGATCTCGAGATCGACGAATTCAGCCGCGGCCGCATGAAGACCACCGAGGACGAGCTGCGCAGCGAGCGCGAGGCCGTTGCCAACCTGTTGTAATCGATACTGCGCGCCAGCCCCCACAAGGGCTGGCGCGCGCTCTAGACGCATCAGTCCCATGCTGACTGCCACGGGCAGCGCGATAGCTAATTCAACCGATAAAGACTATGAAGGTTTTCGGCATCGGTCTGAACAAGACCGGAACTACAACCCTACGGGATTGCCTGCTGGAACTGGGCTATCGGGTCAAGGGATTTGATCGAAAGCTTACACGGCACGCTGTCGCTAGAGACCTAAAGCCTTTGTTTGACGTTTGCGAAGAGTACGACGGCTTCCAAGACTTCCCTTGGCCCTTGATCTATCGGCAACTCGATACCTACTTTCCAGGTAGCAAGTTCGTGCTCACGCGGCGTCGCGACAGCAATACCTGGTTTGAAAGTCAGATCAAACACGCTAAATATACCGGCCCCAGCGAAGGCCGGAAGCTTGCATACGGTTACGAAATGCCGAACCGTCACCGTCGACACTTTATCGAGCAGTACGAGCGCCATAACCATGAAGTCCGTGAGTACTTTCGTGACCGTTCGGACGACATGGTAGAAATCTGTTGGGAGGAAGGAGGTGGCTGGCCTGAACTCTGTGAATTCCTTGGTCACCCCGCGCCGAAGACGCCACTTCCCCATGCGAACCAAAGTAACCTCAACAAACGAAAAATACGGGAGAGGCTGATGATCGCTCCCAAATCCTGGATTAGTCTTGCGCTCGATCGGTAGCTTCGTCCGGATATCGACCGCTCCACTGTGCTGGGAACGACTACCCGGGGCACATTTCCAAACCTCTAATATTTAGAGCGCCCAAGCCTAAAAATCTCGAACCACATGAATACCACGGAATCAGCGTTCGCGTTGGCGCCTCAGGAGTTGAAATGAAAGTACTGGTGTTGGGTGGCGACGGCTTCTGCGGCTGGCCGACAGCAATTCATCTGTCTGCTAACGGTCATGACGTACGTATTGTCGATAACCTCTCACGACGGAAGATAGATGTTGAGCTCGAGTGCGAGTCGCTGACACCCATTTGCCCCATGGGGGAGCGTCTGCGCGCATGGAAGGAAGTATCAGGGCACGACGTCACGTTCGATAACATCAACGTCGCACGCAACTATCGTCAATTTCTCGATTTGCTTGTTGATTGGCGTCCGGACACTGTCATTCATTTCGCAGAGCAACGCGCTGCGCCCTACTCGATGAAATCGAGCTACCACAAGCGCTATACAGTAGACAATAACCTCAACGCAACCAACAATGTACTCGCTGCCATTGTTGAAAGCGGCTTGGATATACATGTGGTGCATCTTGGCACTATGGGGGTATACGGGTACGGCACCGCGGGTATGAAGATCCCCGAAGGTTATCTCAAGGTCAAGATAGAGACTGACGACGGCGAACTGCTCGACAACGAGATTCTATATCCCGCCAATCCGGGCAGCATCTACCACATGACCAAGACGCAGGACCAGCTGTTGTTTTTCTATTACAACAAGAACGACGGCATCCGGATCACGGATCTTCATCAAGGCATCGTCTGGGGGACTCAGACAGAAGAAACGAAACGTGACGAGCGATTGATCAACCGCTTCGACTACGACGGCGACTATGGCACTGTTCTGAATCGATTTCTCATGCAGGCCGCTATCAAGTATCCGATGACCATTCACGGCACGGGCGGTCAGACACGCGCCTTCATACATATTCAAGACACGGTTCGCTGTATCGCTCTCGCCGTAGCCAATGCGCCGAATTCCGGCGACCGCGTTCAGATCCTGAACCAAATGACAGAAACCCATCGCGTGAGAGATCTCGCGGAAATGATCTCGGCCATGACGGACACCTCCTACGAGTTCATCGATAATCCGCGCAACGAGGCAGACGAGAATGAGCTGCATGTCGCAAACGACCAATTCTTGCGGCTTGGCCTTGAGCCGATCACGCTGAGTAACGGCTTGATGGAGGAGGTGACAGAAATCGCGAATCGCTACGCTCATCGATGCGACACGAGCAAGATCCCATGCATCTCGCGCTGGCAATCGTGAATAAATCGCATCGCTTCGATATAGATATACGATTCTAGACGCACATGTTGTTGCTAATGCGTATCTTGCGCGCGCTGCCCATGACGTGGCGCCGAATCGTGCTGCGTAGACTCGATCGGTTCAAAAGCCTCGACTCGGCGTTGGCGGGCCTGGGCATTGTTCAATATAGACATGCGGGACTGACGATATCGGTAAACCTAAGTGATCAACTCGGACGCGAGATGATCAAAAACGGCTTCACAGAACGGCCTTTCTTAAAACTGGTAAAGCGCTACGCCGCGCATCATCCCGGCTGTCTCATCGATATTGGCGCCAATCTTGGCAACTACGCCCTTGCACTAGCTCCCCATTTCAATCACACGATAGCTTTTGAAGCGAATCCGGGCGTATTCGCACAACTGCAGACTAACAGTTCTGTGAACCCACAACTGAATATCACGCCAATAGCCACAGGATTATCGGACAGGGACACGGAACTCGATTTCTATCCAAACGACGCTGGCAACTCTGGAGCCTCTGGCTTCGAGAAAAAGCGTGACGGCAAGGAAGCCGTGCGGCTCAAGGTTGAGCGTGGCGACAATTTCGCATCGCTGTTCGAGCCGGCAGTAGCGGCGATAAAGATCGACGTCGAGGGTCACGAACTCGAGGTCCTTCATGGACTCTCAGCCACGATCGAACGTGATCGCCCCATAATCTTCATGGAGTGGCTCACGGACACGATGAGCGGCAAGGGTGGCTTCGAAGCCCTGCGTGCTTCGCTGCCTGGTTACCGTATCTACGTACCATGCGCACGCACCACGAGGCATCCGCTAGGCAAGACGAACGCACCGCGCCATCGGCTGACCGAACTCCGCGAACTGACGCCCCCTTATCGCGGTAAGTACAACCTCATCTTCTGTTTTCCGAAGGAAGAGTGTCCACCGCGAGTTCACTGAAACAAAGCCGGGTTTCGCGGTTCTCTAGTCGTCGAGGCGCTTGAACAACGTAACGCATCGTTTATGTCCGAAAGCGATGGGCCGAAAGCCGGCGGCGTGCAGTCGTTCGTACACGGGAATGAACGTGTTCTGCGCATCCGCCCCTCGCTCGGGACCGACGTCGGCCGAAACGTAGTCGACATGACTAAGCATCTGTCGCGCGCCGTCCAGGATTTCCGGCTCAGCGCCTTCTGCCTCCAGCTTCAGCAGCTTAACGCGTTGATCGTTTCCATATTCACGGTATACATCGTCTAGTGTAGTCGCCTGCACGCTTCGAGTCTCGGACGCATTCGCCATCTCGATCAAAGACGAGTCGCCACTGTCATTCTTGCAAAAGAAGTCCAACGTTGCCGGCTCCGACCAAAGCGCCTGGTTGATCACGATGCTATCGCGCCCTGCGAGATTGAGAGCCAATGCACGGCCCTCCAATGGTTCGGGCTCGATCGAGATCACCCGTGCACCCCGATCACTGACATAGCGGGATAATTCACCTACGTTGGCGCCGACATCGATGACCAGTGCCCCGGAAAAGGTATCGATATCCGGCAGAAAGTACTGGCGCGCCAAGGCCTGAAGGCGTTTTTCAATGCCTTTACGATAAAGCCAGACGCGTGGCGGCCTGCCAACAAATATGGTGTCCCGTTCGTCGCTGACGCAAATCGTTTGACAATCTTCATGAAGTGAAACACTGAGGCTGTAACCGAAAAGCCAACCGTTATAGCGTTCAAAAGCAGGAACGAAATCCACCGCGCTCTTACGAAAGACCGATTCGCGGAGGCGCCGCCTCATCGTTCGTTTCAGCGAACCGAACATGATGCACTCTCATATCTTGACCGGATCACTGCTGACACTCGAGTCCTAATCAAATATTCGTGGCAGACGCGAAACACCCAAACGCTCTCGCAGATAGGACTCTATCTCCTCGCGGTGGTGTGCGCGGATCACGCCATTGGTCACGTGGACGATGCACTCCACATCGTCACCGTCCCCCTCCGCCAGTAGTTCGCGCAGGAACATAAAGCCGGTACTCGGGAAGTGCGCGGGGCCGTCGCTGCCGGCCACACTATACAGGCACGCCTGATCGGATCCCCACCGGCCGCTGCGAACCGCCCGCTCCCAGCGTTCGGTTATGGCACGGCCACGCACCATGTCCACGAGCACCACGCCACCATGATAGGCACCTTCTACCGGCTTGACGTCTTCATAGCACAACACCGGCGCGCGTTTAAGCGCGGGTTGCATGTCTCGGTACCAATCCACGATGGGCGAGGTCACAACCAAATCCGAGTCCAGATAAAGAAATACCGGCTCGCTTACATAATGCATGAGGACCTGCTTGCAGCCCTTCGCGATGAGCCGGTGGCGGGTGGACGGTACGCAAACAACAACCACATTCTTGAGCGGCTCGAACAGTTCCGGTAAATCGGTGATGACGTAGACCGGCCCCCGATACGCGCCACGCTCGCGCAGCGAGGTAAGCATGGTAAGGCACCAGTCGGCGTATTTCTCACCCATAGCTACCGCGCCAATCGCCAATTCGGGACAGGCGGGGTCAGGCTGGATACGCGTCGCACGCTTGCCATACTGATCGCCCCAACGCAGGCGCGAGCGCCAAAGCAGGTCGCGGCGACGATGCCGCATTCGACGGGATAGTGGGCGCTCGTCGCCCGGTTGCTCAGTGTCGCTCATTAGTCTCTCGTCATCTTTATGTCCGCCGTTTTAGGCATTACGACCAAAGCTGTCTGGAATCCGCTCAAGGCCCGCGACGTGCGACAGGTAGTCTTTGATCTCCCCGGCGGAGTAACGCCGCATCAACCCATTGGTGACATGGATGAACGTACCCGGCGGCGACATCTCACGGTGCGCTTCAGGATCAAAATCTTCACGACCCGGACCGAGAATTTGATGCAGATAAATCATATCCTCGTCATCAAAACGAGCGACATCATCTTCGGTAATGATCGAATGCATCGACCACTGATCAAGCTGATAGCGCCCGGTTCGGATCAGACGTAGCCAGCGATCAAAAAACGGCCGCACGCGCTCGCGGTCCATGAGCATAAGCCCGGCGTGGTAGGCACCGGGCAGCGGCATGTTGCCCGTATAAAGCACCAGCGGCTTCTCATCGAGTTTTGGACGTGCACGCTGGTACCACTCGAACAACGGCTTTCCGATGATGATATCGGCATCGATATAGAGCAGGTGCCTCTCTTTCGTCCAATCGAGCATGAGCTGCTTGCAGCTTTTGGCAACCAACCGATAGCGTGTATAAGGGACGGTGATCGTCTGGACGTTATCAAGCCCCTCGAAACGAGCGGGGTCCTCTGTGACCACGTAAACCGGACCGTGGTAATTACCACGCTTTCGCAACGAATCGATCATGCTCAAGCACCAGTCGTGGTACTTCGGCAAAAGTGCGATGGCATAGACTGCGAGCCCCGGAAAGTCCTTGTCCTCACGCCCCGGGGCCTCGGGAAATTTACCTTCGCGCTTGAGCCGCTGTCGCCAGACCCAGTCGCGACGGCGATGGCGCAACCGCTGGCTGATCGTGCGATTCGGTTTTAAAGGGGTGGGTTTTTTGGCCATGATGCTGCGCTGAACAAGTACGAGGCGCGCAGTTTAACAACCACGGGGGCTACCTGCCGGTCTCTGCGCCCAGCGCTAGACTCGAGTCACGGACGCCTAGTCGTGATCACGCATCCAACCCGAAAAGCGAAGGCATACGCTCGAGCCCTACGACTTGCGACAGATAAGTTTTGATCTCGTGAGGAGAATGCTTACGGATCATACCATCGGTCACGTGGACGAATACCGCTGGCGATTGCAGGCGTCCATGTTCACTAAGGTCTAAGGCTTTCTGCTCCGGCCCGATAATCTTGCGCAGATAGACAAGTTCGTCATCATCAAAACGAGTCGTGTACTCGTCCCTAGCGATGCAATGCAGAGATTGCTGATCAAGCAAGTAACGACCAGTACGAATGAGTTTAAGCCACTCCTGAAAAAAGGGCCGCGCCCGCTCGCGATTCAGCAACATGAGCCCTCCGTGATAGGCGCCCGGTACCGGCATATTACCGGTATAGAGGACGACCGGCCGATGCGCCAGCTTTTCAAGACCTCGCTGATACCAATCGAACAACGGCTTCCCAATCACTACATCGGCATCTACGAACAACATGTTCGGCTCGTGCACCCAATCGACTAGCAATTGCTTGCAACTTTTAGCTACCAACCGGTAGCGAGTGTACGGCACCTTCACTACGAACACGTTCTCCAGCGCTTCGAACGGCTCCGGGTTTTCGGTCACTACGTAGACGGGACCCTGAAAATTGCCGCGCTTGCGCAGCGAGTCGATCATACTCAGGCACCAGTCGTGGTACTTTTCACGGATCGCGATTGTGCCGATCGCAAGCCCCGGGAAATTCGCATCCTCGTCGCCACCCGAGGCCGGAAAGCGTCCTTCTCTCTTCAAGCGGCGACGCCATAGCCAGTCACGCTTCCTATGCTGAATACGCTGGGTAACGGTACGGGTTGGCGGAAGATGTCCAGGTTTATTCATTCGTCTTATATGCAGATATTGAATCGATCATGCGAAGCACGAACGGTTGATTACTATACGGGGTGTAGGTTGCGAGGTTGTCGAAACCTCTCTTCCCCCGCGATCGAACACGGCACTAATGATCGCAACGAACACGCGCCACGGCTTCCAGCCAACCGTCATACAAGGCATCCACTTGGTTCTCGCTCTTGTTGACGTCGAAATGCCGTTCCGAACGCCAGAGATCGCCGATCGCGTCGAGCGAATCGTACAGGCCGACCTGCAAGCCCGCCAGATAGGCGGCGCCTAGCGCGGTGGTTTCTATGACCTCGGGCCGTTCGACCGGGGTCTGCAGAATATCGGCGAGACAGCTGCAGACGAGGTCGTTTGCGACCATGCCGCCGTCGACACGCAGCTCCCGTGGCGGCGATGCATCGTCGCCGATGGCATTGACCAGATCGCGGGTCTGGTAGCAGGTGGACTCGAGCGCGGCGCGTACGATCTGCTCGATACCGGTGTCGCGCGTGAGGCCCAGAATCGCGCCCCGCGCTTCCGGGTCCCAGTAGGGGGCGCCCAGGCCCGTGAACGCCGGCACGAGGTAAACGCCGCCCGTATGCTCGACCGACGACGCCAGCGCCTGGGTCTGCTCGACCTTCTCGAACATGTGCAGGGCGTCGCGCAGCCATTGAATGGCCGCGCCAGCGACGAATATCGAGCCCTCCAACGCATACGTGGTTCGGCCGTCGATACGATAGGCGACCGTGGTAAGCAAGCGGTGCCGCGATACCACGGCCTCCTCGCCCACGTTGAGCATTAGAAAACAGCCCGTGCCGTACGTCGACTTGCACATGCCGGGCTCGAAACACGCCTGGCCCACCAGTGCGCCCTGCTGATCACCGACCAGCGCCGCGATCGGGATTTCCGCGCCCAGCGCGTCAACGGTGCTGTAGCCGAAATCGCTCGCCGTATCGCGCACCTCGGGCAGCAGTGCGCGCGGGATGTCGAAGAACGCCAGAAGCTCGTCATCCCAGGCCTGCTCTCGAATGTTGAACAGCAGAGTTCGCGACGCATTGGTGGCGTCCGTGGCATGAACCGCGCCACCGGTCAGATGCCATAGCAACCAGCTGTCGATCGTGCCGAAAGCCAGTTCACCGGCCTGCGCTCTGTCGCGCGCGCCGTCGACGTGGTCCAGCAGCCAGGCGATCTTGGTCGCCGAGAAGTACGGGTCGAACAACAGCCCGGTCTTTTCCTGCAGCCACGCTTCGGTCTTTTCGTCTGCGAGTTGGCGGCACCGCTCGGCGGTTCGCCGATCCTGCCAGACGATCGCGCGGTGAATGGGCTCGCCCGTTTCGCGGTCCCAGACCACCGTGGTCTCGCGTTGATTGGTGATGCCGCAAGCTGCGATGTCGCTCGGCGCCAGGCCCGCGTCGCTGATCGCCTCGCGCGAGACGGTCAGCACATCGGACAGAATCTGCTGCGCGTCGTGTTCGACCCAGGCTTCGTCCGGGAAATACTGTTTGAACTCTCGCTGGGCGCGACCACGGATGTGCCCTTGCGCATCGAAAACAATCGCACGGCTGCTGGTCGTCCCCTGGTCAATGGCGAGCAGATGATTCGGGCGCATTGGCGGCTCACTCGTTTTGTGGAAGGATGCAGCTTCCGTGGTGTCTGCCTTGAAGGTCAACCGGTGACATACGAATCGCAGCAGGTCAGTGCCGAGGGCGGCACCCGGCTGGTGGCGTATCGCTGGCCCGCGAGCGTTCGTGCCCGGGCGTCACTGGTCATCGTCCACGGCATGGCCGAGCATGCACGACGCTACGCGCGCTTCGCCCAGAAACTGGCCCGGCGCGGCATCGATGTTCACGGCTTCGATCTGCGCGGGCACGGCGCGACGACGCGTTCCGTCGACCACGGGTTTCTCGGCGACCGGGCCACCTGGGACACGCTGGTGGACGACATTCAGCGCATCCGCCGCCGGGCGCGCGAGAACAGCGGTGGCGCGCCGGTTTTCTTGTTCGGCCACAGCCTGGGATCTTTCCTGGCGATGAGCGTACTCCAGCAGCATGGCCACGAGTACGCGGGGGCGATTCTCAGCGGCGTCGACAAACCCGGGCGGCTGCAAACGCGGCTCGCGGCGCTGCTCGCCCGTATCGAAATCGCGCGCATGGATACAACAGGCGCCAGCGATCTGCTCCAGCGCCTGAGTGTCGGGGCCTACGATCGACGCCTCAAGCGCCGTCTCGGCGACGACCGGCCCAACGGCTGGCTGTCGAGCGATGCCGCGGCCGTGACGGCCTATGAATCCGATCCGGACTGCGGCTTCGCGCTGCGGGCCGGCGCCTGGCATACGGTGCTTCGCGGCATTACCCGCAGCCAGTGTGCGCATGCGCGTCGTCGCATCCCGGTCGATCTGCCACTGCTGGTGATCGCCGGCGGCGACGACCCGATGGGACAGTTCGGCCGCGGCCCGGAACGCCTGGCCCGCGCACTGGAAGGCGACGGTCAGCGCGACCTGCAACTGCGCGTTTACGAAGGCCGGCGGCACGAGTTGCTGCACGACAGCGCGGCCGATACGGTAACCGACGATATCCGAAACTGGATCGACGCCCGGCTTGGCGAACAGCCCGCCGCAGGCTGATCGACGCCCTATTTTCAAGGAGTCCGTATGCGCTTGTACGCACTGGCGCTAGTCGCGCTCAGTCTGGTCGTGTCGGCCACCACGGCCCTCGCAGCGCCCAAGGCCGACCTCTGGCCGCGTTGGGAGACGCACGATGCCGAATCGACCGCGACCATCGATCACGGCCGCTATGACGCGTTTCTGCAGAAGTACGTCGCCCCGCACGAACACGGCCCCAACGGCGTGCGCTACGCGCAGGTCAGCGACGCTGATCGCGCATCGCTGGGCGACTACCTGGAAGCGATGCAGCAGATCGATATCGCCCGGTACAGCCGCCCGGTGCAGCGCGCGTACTGGATCAATCTCTACAACGCGAAGACACTCGCGCTGGTGGTCGACAACTATCCGGTCGACTCGATCCGCGACATCGGCGGCGGCATCTTCACTTCCGGCCCGTGGAAGAAAAAGCTGCTGCAGGTCGACGGCGAGAAGCTGAGCCTCAACGATATCGAGCACCGCATCCTGCGGCCCATCTGGCACGACGGATTGACGCACTACGGCGTGAACTGTGCCTCGATCAGTTGCCCGAGCCTGCGCGCCAAGGCATACACCGCCGACAACCTGTACGCCGCGCTACGCGCGAATGCGCGGGATTACGTGAACAGCGGCGAAGGCGTATCGATCGACGACGACGAAGTCACCGTCTCGAAGCTCTACGACTGGTACGCGGCAGACTTCGGCAACAGCACGCGATCCATAATCAGCCATCTGCGCCAGTATGCGAACCCGGGCCTGTCTGCCCGGCTCGACATGCTCAGCCGGATCGATCAATACGCCTACGACTGGGCGCTCAACGACGAAGCCGATCTGTCGGAGTAAGCGCTGCCGCAAGCCGCGGCGCGATCGCTTCTGGCGAACTCAGCCGGTTCGGCGGGCGATCGGCGACGTCCACATGAGTTTGCCGCTGGGCGCACTCGCCTGGTTGGCCGCACCGGCGTCCTCCATGGACACCATGAGTTGCGCGGGCTGATCCATGGATCGAGCCACATCGTCCGGCATGGTCATCTCATGATCGCCATGCGTATGCGGCCATTTACCGAGCAGCACGGGGGCGCCGTCCTCGGGCTTGAACCACAGGCGTAGTACCTTGCCTTCCGGCACGTCATAGTCGCCCATGGCGACCACTTTCATCTTCTGGCCGTTCTTCGGCGCGGTGACCAGCCAACTCATACCGGTCGGCTTGTCATAGACGACGCTGGCATAAGCAGGCTGCGGCGCTTGTGCCGGCGATGCCTCGCGTTCGGTCGAGCCCGTAAACAGCATCGCCGCCATGACCAGAGCGGCTACCGATGCCACCAGCGCCACACCGCGCCAGATCGGCCCGGCGCTGTCGTTGGCTGCGGGCTGGCGCGGCGGCGCGACGCCCGCCTCGGCGGTGTCGCGATCGGGCGCCCGCAGGCCCAGTTGTCGGGTCACACCGTCCCACACGGCTGCCGGCGGCTCCACTGGCTCGGGCGCAAGGCCGAGCGCCCCAAGCCGCTGCTCCCAATAGGCCAGTTCGGCGCGTGCCTCGGCGTCGTGCATGAGCAGCGTTTCGAAGCGGCTGCGCTCACGCGCGTCCAGCGTACCGAGCACATACTCGGCGGCCTGGAGAATGCGTTGTTCCTGTTCGGACTCGGCCATCACGCGCGCTCCGCCAGGCATTCGCGCAGACGCATGAGTCCGCGGCGAATCCAGCTCTTGACGGTACCCAGGGGTGCATCCAGGCGCTCGGCAAGCTCCTGGTGCGTGAGTCCTTCATAGTAGGCGAGCAGCACGCTATCGCGCTGCTGTGGTTGTAGCGTTTTCAAGCAGACTCTGATCGCGTCGAGCGATTGCTGGTTTTCGTTTTCTTCAAGCGGCGACAAGGCCTGCTCATCCTCAAGCAGTGTTGCCATCATGTCCGGCTCCTCCGGCATGGCCACTTCCGGGCGCTTGCGTCTGAGCACATCCAGCGCGCGGTAGCGGGCAATCGACAACAGCCATGTCAACGGCGCTCCCCTTTCCGGCGCGTAGGTGTCGGCTTTCTGCCATACGCGCACATAAGCATCCTGAAGCGCGTCCTGTGCGCGCTCCGGGTTACGCAGGATACGCAGCAACAACGCATAGAGTTGCGAAGACGTGGCGGCATAGAGCCGCTGGAATGCCTGTTCGTCGCCTCGCGCGGTCGCGGAGAGCCACTCGGCAAGCTGTTCTCTCTCGGCCATGGGCTATGCGCCTGCCGTCGCAGACGGGCACGGCGCGACGCCGCAGTACCGGGCTGATGCCGGCCGCGCGTCGAGACGACGTTCTAGGACGCTGGCACTACTCATGCGTGGACTCGCTATCCGTTTATCGGGGGTAGTTTGGCGACAAATCCGGCCCGACTCAATTGCGAGGCGGGCGAGGAACGCGGCCGGGGTCAGTTCAAGGCGCCGCCACAGCTGCTGCCCTGCCCGGCGGTGCAGCCGTAGCAGTGGTCGCCGATGGCAATCGCGCGACGGGCGAAATCGGCGTCGATCAGCTCGCTCAGATGCACGGCATCGCCGCCGCCAAGCGGCATGTCGAGCATCTGGTTGAAATCGCAGTCATAGACATAGCCCTGCCAGCCGACGCTGATCAAGCCGCGGCACATGACGCTGGCCACGTTCTCGCTGCGGTGGGCATCGCGCAGCAGCGCCATGTATTCGCCCATGCGCTTTTCGCGCAGCAGCATGTGGGCATAGCGTTTGATGGGCATGTTCGCGATCGTGAACAGATTGTCGAAAGCGATACCGAACTTGTCGTCCAGAAAACGCTTGTAGTCGCTTTCGAGGGTGTCCTGTGGCGGTGGCAACGTGGGCGAGACCGGGTTATAGACCAGGTTCAGCGCCAGACCGCTGCCCGGCTGCCCGTAGCCCACGTCGTTGAGTTTCTGCAGCGCGGCGATGCTCGCATCGAACACGCCCTTGCCGCGCTGCGCGTCCACGTTGTCCGCCGTGTAGCACGGCAGAGAGGCAATCACCTCGACCTCGTGATCGGCAAGAAAACGGGGCACCCACGCGTAACCCGGCTCCTCGATGATGGTCGGGTTGCAGCGATCCATCAGATGCACACCCAGACGCTTGGCCTCGGCCATGAACTCACGAAAATGCGGATGCATTTCCGGCGAGCCGCCGGTGACGTCGAGGTTGCGAATCCCCTGCGCCTGTATGAACTCGAGGGCGGTGTCCATGGTCTCGCGCCCCATCAACTCCGTACGCTTGGGACCGGCTTCCACGTGGCAGTGCGTACAGGCCAGATTGCACAAATAGCCCAGATTCATCTGCAGCGTGTGCAGCGCATCGCGACGTATGGGTGGGAAATCCGTGGCCGGGACGGTGGTTGCTGTTGTCGTGCGCATGACGATCGCCTCGCGCTTGATTCGGTTGCACACGATCTTAGCAGGAGTTGAAAGCGCGTCGATCGGCACGCACGTAGAATGCACCGACCCAACAGGATTTCATGCCATGCCGTACAGCTTTCCCGGTCATTACCCGGCCACGCGCCTGCGCCGCGGTCGCGCTCACGCGTTCTCGCGTCGGCTTGCGCGGGAAACGCGTCTGTCGGTCGACGATCTCATCTATCCCGTTTTCGTGACCGAAGGCGAGCCGGTCAACGTCACCGCGATGCCGGGCGTACAGCGCCACCCGTTGGACGGCCTGATGCGCGAGATCACCGACGTCGCCGCGCTGGGCATACCGGCGGTGGTGCTGTTTCCGGTCATCGATCCGGACAAGAAAACGCCGGACGCCGAAGAAGCCGCCAATCCGGACGGCCTCATTCCGAAGGCGGTACGCGCGATCAAGCAAGAGTTCCCGGAGCTGGGCGTCATGACCGACGTCGCACTCGACCCCTACACCAGCCATGGTCAGGATGGCGTCATCGACGGCGACGGCTATGTTCTCAACGACCCGACCGTGGACATCCTAGTGCGCCA
>MDSW01101326.1_pt1 | contig 23229 bp, 22 predicted proteins | sample 811171 | NCBI WGS metagenome assembly MDSW01 (sample SAMN05326641, study PRJNA326480) | marine metagenome | isolation source: seawater | place: Atlantic Ocean: North West | collected 2012 | reverse complement strand
GTCGCGGCGGCGCGGCTTGCGTCGAGCGTCACGCGTCGCCGTCGAGGTGCTTTTGCAAGTCGCTTAGAGACACCGTGGCGGTGCCGCGCTGCTTGGCCGTCTGCTGACTCGAATGAGGACGCCAGCCGGTCATGTACAGGATCTCAAACGTGGCTTCGACGGCGCCGGGGTCGGGGGCGTCGGGGGCGGGGAACTTTTGGGAATACATCGCGCTCGCCGCGCGCGCGGTGGCGCGAGGGAGAAGATGACGACGCATTAACCCAGAGTTGGTCTCGGCCATGGCGCGCAAATGCTCGACGAGCTCGTCGGGAGAGGCGTAGCCGACGGTGACGATGTCGACGTCGACGGCGGGAAGCGTGAGGTTGGCTCGACCGAGCAAGCTCCCACAATCGCGCACGTGCGCTAAAGGCGAGACTCGAGGGCTAACACCACCCTCATGCTCGGTCTCGGCGAGCGCGCACGCCACACGAAGCTCCTGTAAAGTGTTACCACCAAAAATACACGACAAGAAGAGACCATCCGGAACGAGCGCCGCCGCCGCGCACGACATGGCGCCGGGTAAATCGTTCACCCAGTGCAATCCTAAGCAACTAATCACGGCATCTACCGAATTTTCTTGAATGGGCAAATTCTCTTCGTCTCCTTGCACGTACAATACCTCCACAGGCGCTCCGTCTCGCCGTCTTGGCTCGGCTCCGATGCGCCGCTCGACGAAATTGAGCATATCTTGAGACAAATCCACGACGACAATCTTCTCCACATCGTCCCTTTCCGCTAATAATCTGCGCGTGATCGCTTCGCTCGCACCACCAAGCACGACCACGCGCTTAAATCCGCGTTTGATATCGAACAACCGATCCAACAAACGCCTCGCGAGCTCGTCCAACAACCCATCCGGCGCGCGCTCGGGCCTGCGTTTCAGCGCCTCATTCTGCAAGTACGCCGCTCGATCTCTGTGCGCGCGCACGACGTCTCGATCAAAAACCATCATCGCTCGCACTTTCGACGCCAACTCCTCATCTTTGAGCATCTCAGCGCGCGCGCGAGCTCTCGCTTTCGCTCCCTCGACGTCGACGACACCATCTTTCTCTGGCATCTTTCCGCTCGTGCTCGCCTCGCCACCGCGCGCCGCGTCCGCGAACCGCGCGCATCGCGCTCGAAACACATTTTCGATCGCACTCGCGCGCGCCGTTCGGCGCGGGCGTCGGACGAGCATCGCGCTTCGCGCTCTGCCGAGCCGCGCGGGCGGCCCGACCTAGGGTTTACGCGGCATCATCGTCCCGTCGTCACACGCGCGCGCGCGCTCGGACGACGCGCTCGGCGACCTCATGGGCGTGGACTGTCAAGCCGGCGCGTGTCGCACGTGGGTGGACGATGAACTGGACGCCATGGGGGAGGCGGGCGCGCACATTCCTCGGCCAGGTGGATGCTGCGAGGAGGACGTGAAGAAACAAAAAGAAGCGGCGCGCATGCTCGGCGAGCTGCGCGAAGTCGATCGCTCGACGGCGAGGATGCGAATCGCGGAAGGCGTGGTCGGGGAATGCGGCGAAGAAGACGCGGACGACGAAGATTGGGCGAGATCAGACGGTGACGACGACGACGACGAGGCGCTGCGAGAGATTCAAGAGGCGCGCTTACGAGAGCTTAAAGGCGCGGCGGCGATCGTCGCGGCGGAGGCACGAAGAGCGAGATACGTGGAAATAAAAGAGAGTGCGCTGGGGGAGACCGTGCGGGCGAGCTCGAGGGTGGTGGCGCACCTGGTGTTGGAGGGCGCGGAGCAGTGCGCTCGCATCGACGAGGTGTGCGATGACTTGGCGCCCGTGTTCGCTAAAACGAAGTTCGTGCGCATAAGGCCAAGTCACGACTCGGCGTTGATGCGACAACATCGTATCAGCGCGCTTCCGGCGATGCTGATATTTAGGCGCGGGCGATTGACGTTTACGACGTGCGCGCTCGACGACTTCGGTGGCGCGGAAAACTTTGAAGAAGAACGCGTGACGCGATGGTTGGCGAAGCACGACGCGCTTCCTGGACATCCGTTCGCTGAAAACTCCGTCACAAACGTCGATAGCGATGCATCATCGGACGAAGAGAACGATGATGCTAGCGATGAGGAGTTATTTGGAGTGAATAAACCATGCGAGACGTGCGGTCGGACGTACCCGCACAAGCACATACGGGCGTTACGTCCGGGCGAGTCGATGCGAAGGGCGGATGATTCGGATGGTGATTACGACGATGACGACTTTTAGCGTTTTAGCTTTAGCTGCTGTGCTATGATAATGAGCTAGAGATTAAATGAAGACGGTTGAGCCTTTGATCCCGTTGATGAAAGCGTTCGCCGGCATCGCTTTCTTTCCGGGGGGCTGAACCTCGAGCACCTCTAACCAACCGCCCCCTGCACATGGTACGCGAAGTAATTTTTTCGTTACCTCGACTTGACCGTTCGCCGCCTTTTCATCTCCCTCGGCAGAGACACGAGTGGTGATGATTTTGAGCACCACCTCTTTCGATTCTTCGTCCCCGTTTGCCTTAATCTTCAAAGTCGCTTTCGTTCCGGGCCAACCCGCAAATGCACGCACTTTATTGTGACACTCCAGTGCGGACTGTTTCGTGAAGTCTAATTCACCCTCCTCTGGGCTCACTTTCGCGGCGTGGCTGAGCGTTTCCTCGCTCTGAGGCACCGCTCGAGCCGCCGCGTCGCCGGCAAATACCGACGGTAATTCCTCCAACAACGCCCCCACGCCCGTCTCGAAGAGCTCAGTCAAGAGATCAGGCGCCTTTTCATCCCCTTTAAGCGGTCGAGTGACTTGTCTGAGGACGGGACCGGCGTCCATTTTGAGCACGGTGTACGCCACCGACACGCCGGTCTCGCTCTGTCCACTCTCCAACGCGCGTTGCACGGGCGCCGCCCCTCGCCACTGCGGCAACAAACTCGGATGGATGTTCAACGTCCCTAATTTCGGAATATCCAAGAATTTCTGCGGTAAAAAGTTCCCGTACGCCGCCGTCACCGCCAAGTCGACGTCGAGCGCGCGCAGCGCGTCCAGAAACCACTCCTCGTTCGCCTTCTCCGGACAAAGCACCCTGTCTTCCGCCATCCCTCGCCGCAGCGCCAACTCCGCCACCGGGCTCGGCGCCGCTTCATCGCTCTTCCTTCCTCGCCCTCGCGGTCGTCCCGGCTGCGACACCACCGCCGCGACCTCGAACGCGCTCTCCCTCCCCTCCGCCGCGTCCAGCACCCGCGCCAGCACCTCCTTCGCGCACTCCGGCGTCCCGAGAAACACCACGCGTCGTTTCCTCGTCGCCCCATCGGCGTCCTCGCGTCCCGTCGCGCGCGTCGTCGTCGTTCGCCGCGTCACCGTCCTTCGCGCGCGTCGGCGTCCCGCGCGCGTCGGCGTCGCCCCGGCCCGCGCCTCGGGCGTCGACGCCGTCGCGCGCGCGGTCGCGCGCATCAGCGCCTCGCACGCGCGCCGCGCGCGCAGCATGCCGCGCGCGACGCGCGCCGCGCGGTGCGGTCGCGCGCGTAACCCTCGGGCGGCGGCACAGCGCGACGACGCGATCGGACGCGGCGCGGCCGAGGGACGGCGGCGAGGCGCGAAATGACGTTCGCGTGGCGCGCGCTCGGACGCGCGCTCGAGCGGTGCGCGCGCGCGGGCGAGCGCGGCGCGCGCGAGGCGGGACGCGCGACGACGGGGACGACGATCGATGCGCGCGGATGCGCGACGACGGGACGACGCGCGATCGCGACGTCGACGGCGAGCGCGATCAAACACGATCGATCGAACGCGACGAAGAAACTGAAACCGGAGGCGCGCGGGATGGAGGCGCCGATGACGAGCTTCGAGGCCGGGGCGACGCAAGAGGGATGGGGGAAAGCGGGCGGCGGCGCGGCGCCGTGGACGCCGACGCGGGCGCTGCGGAAAAGGAAGAGCTATTTTAAGCGATGTGGACACATCATGGAGACGCTTGAGAGGGAACACATGAAGGAGTTGGCGAAAGAACGCGCGATCGTACCGTTTCGACCGGGAGATGTGGTGAAGTTGACGCTCGAAGTGCCGGAGAATAACAGGCGCACGCAGACGTTTACGGGGATTTGCATCGCCAAGCGGCACAGAGGGATGGGATCTAGCTTTACCTTGCGAAGCGCGATAGGAAATCTCGTCGTCGAGCGGTCGTTTCCGCTGTTCACGCCGAATATTAAGGCGATGGAAGTCGTCGAGCGTAGGAAAGTGCGCAGAGCAAAGCTTTATTACTTGCGAGACAAGCCTCTGCGTTTTTCGAGGCCGTAGACTGTTGTAGAAACAAAATATCAGTTTTCAAGGCGCTAATGGTTACATGCGAATTCGCCAAGGTTGGCTATATATCTTCAATATCAACTCTTCGTTCAACAATCTTGAGATTCGTCGCTTGGACAGTACAATCAAACATTCGGGCGAGTTTGCGCGCTGAACGCGGTGAAAAAATCACTTGGGTTCGGCATTTGAGCGGCGGCAAAAGGATTCTCAGAGTCTGGCATCGCCGACATCGCCGATATCGCCGGAACATGACCCATCTTAGCACCGGCGGCTAACCCCGCGGCGTAGGATTGTGCCGCAAGGTTTTGGTAATGTTGCATAGCGGCTCGCTGCGCCTGCGCGGCGGCGAGGAGGCGCATGGTTTCATTCGCCGCATTCGTCGGTTGCCTCGGCATCAGGAGTGGATTCGTACCTTGACGAGTGGCGCCATTCACGGAGGCAGCATTTGGTACAGCATTTTTCGGAGGCGGTTGGTACGAGAATTCAACGCCGCGAATGTACTGCAATCGCTGCACAAACTCTCCGCGGCGCTTCCCTTCGCACAACTCCTTGTATCGCTCGACGGCTTCGTGGATGATATTCGAGGCCGCCATGACGGATTCGGGCAAGCCTTGGATGCAGAAAACGCGGCATGGACGATGATATACCCCCATTTCGGGTTGCTGCGTCCAAGACTGAATCGTCGAACCGGTGTGACGCATAATTTCTCGAATCGACGCTCCGCTGGCGCCGATGACGAATCCCGCCGCGAGCAGCGTCACGCGCAGTCGCAAACCACCGTTCGCCATGACCTCTATGGATGCCACTTGCTGTTCTTCTTCCTCGACTCCTTGACCAGCGCGTCGAGGACCAGAAGGCCCACGTAATCTCGATCCACTCGCCGCCGCCGCGCCGAACTCCGCATCCGCCACGAACGCCGCCGTCGGCGACGCCGTGCTCTTCGGCGACGTCGACTTGTCCACGTACGCGTGTCCACCGAGCCCCGGCGGAATCAATCCTTCATCATCGTACAACACGCTCCCGAGCACTTTTGATTTCACCCCAAACGAATCGAACGAGCCTCTAGAATTGTCGTCGCTCGCGCTCCTGCTCGCCGAGCCTTGCGGGAGCGCGAACGACGCGTACGCCCCCGCATCGTGTTCCTCGCGCTCGTCCACGATCCCTTTGGGCAGCCACTGGCTCGGATCGGCGTCGGTGAACGTAAAAAAACCATCACCGCTCATTTCGCGTCGATGCGCGCGCGTGCGATGCGCGCGGCGTCGTCAAGCGCGGAAAACGCGTGAACGACGCGCGAAGGGTGAAAACGCGTGAGCGTCGATCTTTGCGCGTCGCCTGGCTCGCGCGACGACGCGTCCGTCCGCGACGCGCGCGCGTGCGATCGAGACGTTTACGGATGAACGTTCGCGATCGAGCGCTCGGCGCCGCGCGCGCGCGATCGCCGACAGGACGAAAGCGCACGACTCGGTGTACGGGCGCGGGCGCGCCTCGCGACAACCACGCTGGCGCCCTCCCCTGTCGATTCGCATGAGCATACTGTTTACGCATACGACGATTCGCATCGCCCGGTTGGATGTCCACGCTTTTACTTGTCGCCTGGAAAAGCGCGCCCGGCGTACGCGGATGGATCGTCCGCGAAAACGTCGCGCACGCCGTGAGCGAGCAAGTCGTGCGAAAGCGTTCGCCACGGATCGCCGTCGGCGACGAGGAGCCGAGCGGCGTCGCAGAGAGCGTCGGCGGCGAAACGCTGCGCGGCAAAGGCGTCGGCGTCCGCGAGCGCGACAGTCTCGAGATCGATCTCGTTCCCGATCGAACGTGGAAGAGGATTCGGCTTCCCCACGCCCGCTGGACTCGGATCGTTTCCGTCGGGGTCGGTGTCGTGTCCGTCGTCGTAGTTTTCGCTCGTCGTCGTCGTCGTCTTCGTCGTCGCGAGCGCGGGGTCCGTCAAAGCGCGCGCGAGCGCGCGCAAACCGTCCCACGAAGCGTCGGATTCCGCGGCAGAGTATACGTTCATGGTGACGTGAGGGAAAATGACGCTCAAATACCGCGGAAAAGCCTCGGTGTGCCCCGATCGCGCCGTCTCCTTGAACGATTTCACGACGGCGCGGCACGTTCGCGTCGACATCCTGTACGTCTGACCGTCGAGCTCACACTCGAGCTCAATTCGCGCGCGCGCGTTCGCCGTCGTCGCATCCCCCACGCTCGTCGATCCCGACCCCGTTCCCGAGCTCGCTCCGAACGTCGTTTTCACCGCCGCGAACGACGCTCGAACGCTCGCCGGGTCGCTCAGCGTCGCCGTCGTCCCGAACGTCAAGTGCTGCGCATCTCTCGCCAGCGCGCCGCGCGGCCGCGCGCGCCGTCGCCCTCTTCCATCCTCCTCCTCGTCCTCCTCCCCGTCTTTCGCCGCGTCGTCCTCCCCGTCGTCCGCCGCGTCGTCGCCGTCCATCGTCGCGATCGCCCGCGTCTCGTACTGCTCCTCGTCCGCGCACGAAAACGAGCACGTCCCGGCGTATATCTCCTCGCGCTCGCGCGTCGCGCCGTCGTCGCCGTCGCCGTCGTCGCTCGCGCGCGCGCCGTCGCGCGCGCGCGTCGTCGTCGCCGTCAACCACGCCTGCGCGGCGAAGAACGCGAATCGATCCATCCGTCGCGCGGTGCGGTCGAGGGTGCCCGGTTCGTCGGATCGCGACGCGCGATCGTCGTCGACCCGCGTCGCGAGGTCGGGCGCGCGCGCGCGATCGACGCGGCGCGGGTCGCGCGCGCGCGATCGATCGACGCGATCGATGGATGCGCGACCGTCCTTTTTGTCGACGGTTCATGACTCAAGGGTACGGGTGTATGGGGAAACGGTGACGACGTCGGCGGCGGGCGCCGAGGCGAGGATTTCGGCGCGGCGACGTCGCGCGCGCGCGGGACGCCGCCGCACACGACGACGGGCGCGCGACGGCGCGGAGGCGCGAGGATGAGCGAAGAGGTGCGACGCGCGCGCGCGAGGACGTCGGCGACGGCGCGGGGGGGGGAGGAAACGACGAGGAAACGACGACGACGGATGGATGGGCGGAGGCGAACGCGCGCGGGGACGAGACGGACGACGCGCGGGACGCGAGGGACGACGACGACGACGACGACGACGACGACGATGGTGACTGACGACGCGCGCGCGATGCCGCGATGGCGAACGCAGGACGAGGAGTTGCCGGCGAACTCGGAGGAGTTGCAACAGGCGATCAAGGATTGGTTGACGAAGAAGCGAACGGCGGCGGGGAAGGTGAAACAGGTGCTCGGATTGTTGAATCACGAGCGATTAGGGTACGTGTGCGCGCAGTGCGCGGTCGCGACGCGCGGCGGGAGGGAGGTTGAGGGCGATGATGGGGAAGTTTTGAGTCGATCTCGCCGGGCGAACGGGCCGACTGACCGAGCGACGCGCGCGTTTCATCCATCACAGGGCGGGTGCGGAGAAGTATGACGATCCAGTGTGGAGAAAGGATGGTCCACCGTCGATGTATCGCGCGCACTGGCGACACCAGGCGTGCAAGATTCTCGGGATTAAGGAGGCGGACATTCCAGAAGCCGTCGTCGACGCGCTCAAGGCGTATTTGTGGCCCACCGCGCTCGACACCACGCGGGGCGATCGCAACGCGTGGTTAGTCAAGGTGCCGAAATTTGTTTCGCGAGTGTTCCACGAAGCCGCGGCGGCGAGTAAGCAGGCGATGGCGGATGATGATGACATGGATACGGACACCAAGGAGGAGGACGAGCCCGCCATCGGCACAGTTCGCGTCTTCGTCGACCCGTTCCAGGAGGACAAAACCAAGCACATGACGCACGCGATCATGGAACTCACCGGAAAAGAGGCGAACGGCGTGCCGAAGCAGTACATTTTAGCCAATCAGCCGAGTGATATGCCGATGCGCGTGTTTTCCGACGTTCGCGAGGGGACGACGAGCGGGCAGGCGGACATCACCCTCGAGGCCAAAGTGGACTTGAAGTTAGACATGCGTCCGACATCGATCGACGATGTCGATTACCATAGAGTTAGTAAAGATCGCATGATTCAGGCACAGACTAAGACGAGAGTAACGCAGAGCTCGTCTGAGATGCGTTTCGCGCCGCTGCCCAAGGCGAGAAACTTGATTCGGTTCACCGACGCCGCATCAAATAAGAAGGAAAAGAAGGAACGCATGGAAAAGAAGGCCCTGGAAAATGTCCTCTTCGGGTTGTTCGAGCGACAACCGTATTGGAGTCTGAAGCAGCTGATCCTCGAGACGAAGCAACCGGTGGATTGGCTAAAGACAAACTTGGGCGAAATCGCGCTTTTGACGAGACGTGGGCCGAATATGGGTTTGTGGGGGCTCAAACCAGAGTGGAAATCCGCGGCGCCGGTCCCAGAAGCGCCGCAGTAGGATTGCTATACAACTTAGATGCATCACACACATCCGAGTAGGCGACTAACTATCATCGGCGAAGACGCGTTGGCAAAACCATGCCAGAATCGATGATGCAGTGAAAACATGTGAGGGATTGAGTCATCGCAAATGGAACTCAGAACGATGTATCCACCCCCGATGAAAGTTCTCACGCATGGCGATGACATCGCCATGCGTGTGACATTTTCGTGTTGTTCAGAAGACCATCTCTCCAGCACGAACTCGTCTCGCGTGGCGACGTACGTCGAGCCATTGTAGACAACGATGGGATCAAAAGACACGTTCAGCGCGTATGATCCACCATTACCACTGACTTTGAGCAAAATATCTTGATCAATCCTATCATAACTTCGTACTTGCGTCACTAATGTAGGCGCACCATCGTCGCAATCGTCCGCCGTTGGTTGCGACGTCCACGCCGTGGCGCTCGGGTCGAATGATGCGTAAGCTTCTGCGTCGCGCAACAAGGAACGTCTGCGAAAATTTATCACGTCTCTGTAATAACGCAATGAACCGATGATTTCACTCACAGCCTCCGTCGCGCTATCGATCGATGGCTCGATTTCCCGAAGCTCAAGCAGGCCGAGAGCGGTGTCATCGTCGTTGAGGAGCCGACGAATTTGTCCTTCTTGCGCATCAACGATCTCCCGAAGTGCTCGCTCGTTTAGTCTATCTCGAAGAAGTTCGTTGAGAATCTTGATGTAATGAGCACGCATGCTTTCAGATCGTACGAGTACGCGATCGATGGCGCCCTCCGCGCAGTACAGGAGATTGCCTAGCCCAACGATTGCATCTTCGCCGCCGTGATGACAAGACTCAAAAGAATCGTCAGGGTCCCACGCGTGAACTTTGAAACGGTGCTTCCCATCATTCTCATTTGATGCGTATAACCAGAGTTCATCGACGTAATCGCCCGACTCGACCCACGTCATCAGCGCCATCCAACGAAGGTAGCCTTCTAGGTCGATCAAATTGTTCAAAACGTCGAAACAAGCTTTATCTTCGCAGCTCTCGCTTGCGAGAACGACGCGTTCGTATCGTACGCGACCTGCGATTGCTTCAATATCTGTATTTGGATAAGATTTCACTTCGGGCACACCCTTGGAACTGGTAAAATTCTTCCTCGCTGGATCGAACCGTCGGCGCACGACGACGGAGAGCTGATTGTGCGCGCGCTCGAGCGAAGACTTTGGGTCATCCATGAGCAGGTATAAGCCAGAATGTTCCACTCTTTTCTGACCACGTGTGCGTATTTTTAACCTGACGTATCGAAAAGCGTGCGGAAACGTCCCGAGCGCCTTCGCCATCGACAACACGAGGTGTGTCTTTACGTATCGATCATCGATGCACAGGCTGATCAGCAGGAATTTTGTCCCGAAGGAACCAGGCATCAAGCGCACGCCTCGCCCGTCGAGCTCTACGGTGAGACTCTTTCGCCGTTCACAATCTCGAAATGAGGATACACCTCGAAAACGCGCCGTAGCTCTCAAGCGCGGGCCTTCATCAAATCTCACCGCGAGCGCAAATTTCGATTTGGCTCGCATCATTTTCTCGTAACTTCCACGATAAAATCCTCGGTACTCGTCGAACGTCGCTCGCTCGCTTGGCGTAAACTCTAACGTGATATCGTCCGGATAAGGTAGGCTGAGATCTTTGGCGACGCAAGGATCATTGGTTGTTCCTCGCAAGTGTCTTACTGGATCGCGACTCGGCGACCGCACGGTGCACTCTGAGCCGTCGTCGAAGGATAGTACAAAAGTCGATCGCCCAACCGAAACGCAACACGTCACGCGATAAAACGACCGCGTTCGGTGATGATCAATGAATTCGATCGTCTTTGTTGCGTTTGCAAGGTCGAGACGAAATATTTCGGCGCCACCCGCGCGAGGCGGATCGATTGGCGTTCTCATCCTTGATGTTGAATCGAGCGCGTGACTCGTTGCGATGACAAAGGCTTTATACTCCGCGCTCTCTTCGTACTGGCGATCATCGACGGTGAATGACGCGTAAACACGGGTGGTAGCAACCCTGAAATCCGCTTCTTTCGTCTCCGTCTCCGTCCGCGTCGCGTTCAGGACGTCGTCCATCGTACGCAACGCGTGCCGCGTATTCGTCGTTGCGTCCACGATCAGTCGTGGCGGCAAACTCGCCACCCACACTTGCACACGACCTACTGACGTAAACTCTCGCACAAAATCTCTCGCCGCACGCAGCGCTCTTTCGTTCGCTTCGACGATGACGCATGTCGCCGTCGTCGCCGTCGTCGAGAACGACTCGCTCGCGCAGCGCTCTCGTCCATTCACCCACACCGTCCGCGGCGCTTCCTCCACCCTCGAGCCCCCACTGATCATAATTTCAATTCCATTCACCACGTTCGCCACCCGCGCGACGTCCCACGTCCCGCACGAGCGTCCGCGCGCGCCTCGCGCCCGCGACGCGCAGCACCAACTCGCCAACGCCGCGAAAGCGCGACACCCAATCGACGCTCGCCGCGCTCGCCGCGTTCGCGTCCGTTCACGCGAAGCTTTATTTTTCGACTCCATTCCTTCGGCTTCCGCGTCCCACCGCGCGCGCGACGCGCAATGCTGGCCGTGTCGCAGGTGTCACACTGTCACACAGGCGAGGTGCCGAGACACCCGACATTCGATCCACTCGCGCGACGTCACCGCGGTCGATCGCAAAACTCGCGTAGAGAAGACACGAATTCGCCTTTGTGATGAAAAAAACGACGACGGCGACCGGAACCGTTTCGCGATGGCGACGCGATTGCGCGCGCGCGACGTCAGAACGCGACCGGTGACGTCGCGACTTGACGATCGGTCGTGCGCGAAGCGGACGAACGAACGGTTGGTTAATTCTTTGATCGTCGTCGCGATCGTGCGCGCGCCGGAAGGGCGCGCGAGCGAGCGAAGACGATGCAAGCGATGGGCGCGCGCGCGCGCGTAAGCCCCGTCGCGGTGACGGATGCGCGCGCGCGTCGCCATCGCGCGCGCGTGGGGGCGAAAAATGGTGCACACGCGCAGGCGATGCGTAACAAAAACGTCGCGAGCGCGAGCGCGGGCACGATGCGCGCGTTGGGGAACCAAGCGGTGCGTAAGACGCGCGCGACGACGCGCGAAGGGGGTTAGGGCTTGTTTTCCAAGAGTCACCCCGCGACGAATCACGAACGGCGAATGCGCGTTTAAAAGACGGGCCGAAGGCGAGGCGCGAAGGCGTCGATCGAACGTCGAACGAAGAAGACTGACGGTAGAGTGTGATCATTTACATCGCGCAGAAGTTTACTCCGTCCCCGGTGACGTTGCGTAAGCCCGCGGCGTTGCCCAAGTGCTCGACGGTGCGCGTGCCGGGACGCGACCGCGCGAAGACGGTGTGCCTGGCGGAGCGAGGGTCGGTGTACGGCGATTGGCCCGTGTATGAAGGCGGTGCGGTGGATAACACGCAGCTTTTGGAAGAGCATGATGCGTGCGGGGTCGGTTTCATCGCTTCGTTGAAGGGTGAGCGCACGCACAAGACTGTGAAAGATTCCTTGATGGCTGTCGGGTGCATGGAGCACCGCGGGGCGTGCTCGGCGGACAACGACTCTGGTGATGGTGTCGGTGTCATGACGCACATTCCGTGGAAGCTTTTGGACAAGTGGTGCGCGGCGAATGGTATCAGTGGATTCTCTGAAGGCTCCTCGGCGGTCGGTATGGTTATGTTGCCCACCGACGGTGCCAAGGCGGCTGAGGCGAAGAAGATTCTTGAGGCGAGCTGCGTCGCCGAAGGCCTCAAGGTGCTCGGTTGGCGTGCGGTTCCGGTGGACAACTCCGTCGTCGGTCCGCTCGCGAAGATGACGTGCCCGGTGCACGAACAGATTCTCGTCGACGGGGCGGGCTTGGAACGCGAAGAGCTCGAGCGCAAGTTGTTCATCGCGCGCAAGACGTGCGAAAAGTCGGCGAGCTCCGACGCCGTGTTAGCTGAGAGCTTCTACATTTGCACCTTGAGCTCCCGCACGATTGTGTACAAGGGTATGCTTCGATCCGCGGTGTTGGGCAAGTTCTACAAGGATTTGGAAGACCCCGACTACGAGTCGCAGTTCTCGATTTACCACCGCCGTTTCTCCACGAACACGACGCCGAAGTGGCCACTCTCGCAACCGATGCGTTTCTTGGGACACAACGGTGAGATCAACACCCTTCAAGGTAACTTGAACTGGATGGCGTCTAAGGAAGCTGATATGGAGAACCCGATCTGGGGCGGTCGTGAACCGGAATTCCGCCCGATCTGTAATCCGGCTGCCTCCGATTCCGCCAACCTCGACAGAGTCGCGGAGCTCCTGGTGAGAACCGGCCGCGCGCCGGCGGAGACTATGATGTTGCTTGTGCCAGAAGCGCACCGCAACCACCCGGAACTCGATGCGACGTTCCCGGAAGTTCATGATTTCTACGATTATTACGCTGGGATGCAAGAAGCGTGGGATGGTCCAGCGTTGCTCGTCTTCTCCGATGGCAAGCAGCTCGGCGCCCGCCTCGACCGCAACGGGTTGCGCCCGGCGCGCTTCTGGCGCACGTCCGATGATTACATCTACGTCGCCTCGGAAGTTGGTGTCCTCGGTGATGTCATGTCCAACGCGTCCAATGTCGTCTCCAAGGGCCGTCTCGGCCCGGGTATGATGATTTACGCTGATTTGGAGACGGGCGAGTTCAAGGAAAATACGGAAATCGCGAAGGAAGTCTCCGCGCGCCTCCCGTACGGCGAATGGATGAAGGCCATCGATCGCGTCAAGGGCATCGAACCCATTGGCGCGACGCAACTGGACCCGATCCAACTCATCGAGTGCCAAGCTCGCGCCGGTTACGCCGCCGAAGACATCACGATGATCATTGAATCGATGGCGTCCGATGCCATCGAACCCACTTGGTCGATGGGCGACGACACCCCGATGCCCGTCTTGTCTGGCCGACCGCGCTTGCTTTATGACTACTTCAAGCAACGCTTCGCGCAAGTTACCAACCCCGCCATCGACCCTCTTCGCGAGGGTCTCGTCATGTCCTTGGCCATGACTCTTGGTGCGAAGGGCAACTTGCTCGACACGCAAGGCAAGGAAACGCCGCCGGTCATGCTCGACTCCCCGGTCCTCTTCGACTCTGAGTTGGAGCACATTAAGAACCACCCGAAGCTGAAGACGCAAACTATTGCCGCGCGTTACGCCGCTGGTGGTGCCGCTGGTGCCCTCAAGGCTGGCCTTGACAAGCTTTGCGAAGAGGCCGCCGCGGCGATTCGCGCCGGCAGCGAGTGCATCGTCATCACGGATCGTCCGGATCAAGGTCCGGACTCGCCCGCGATTCCCTCGCTTCTCGCTGTTGGTACCGTGCACCACTACTTGATCGCGCAAGGTCTTCGAACCCGCGCGTCCATCGTCGTGGAGTCTGCTTCGGCGTTCAGCACGCACCACATTGCCACCTTGGTTGGTTTCGGCGCACACGCTGTGTGCCCGTGGTTGGCTTTGGAAACCTGCCGGTCATGGAGAAAGTCCCCGAAGGTCGAGACCGCCATCCAGCGCGGTAAGATGGGTGATGTCTCTGTGGAAGGTGTGCAAGTCAACTTCAAGAATGCCCTCAACAAGGGTCTCAAGAAGATCTTGTCTAAGATGGGTATCTCTTTGATCACCTCGTACCAAGGCGCGCAAATTTTCGAGTGCTACGGTCTTGGGCCTGAAGTCATCAACACCGCCTTCAAGGGCACCGTTTCCCGCATCGGTGGTCTCACCATGGATGAAGTTGCCGCGGAGACGCACATGTTTGTCCAGTCCGCTTTCCCGGGTGAGGCTGAAGAGATGGCCAAGGTTGAGGCGCGCGGTATGTTCCAAGTCAAGCCGGGATTGGAATACCACGGCAACAACCAAGAGATGTCTAAGCTTCTTCACAAGGCTGTTGGCCTCGGTGGTGGTGAAAAGAATGATGAGTTCTGGAGCGCCTACCAAGCGCACCGCAACGATCGTCCGTACACGTGCTTGCGCGATCAACTCGAAATCAAGTCTGACCGCCAACCGATCTCCGTCGATGAGGTCGAATCCGTCGCTGACATTTGCACGCGCTTCTGCACGGGTGGTATGTCTCTCGGTGCTATCTCCCAAGAGTGCCACGAATCTATCGCCATCGCGATGAACCGCATCGGTGGTAAATCCAACTCTGGTGAAGGTGGCGAAGACCCGAAGCGATTCGAAACCATCACTGACGCCACCGCGGATGGCAAGTCTGAAACGTTCCCGTACCTTCGAGGCATGGAGAATGGCGACGTCGCGTCTTCCGCTATCAAGCAAGTCGCTTCCGGTCGCTTTGGTGTCACGACGTCGTTCTTGATGTCTGCCAACCAGACCGAAATCAAGGTGGCGCAAGGTGCCAAGCCGGGAGAAGGTGGTCAGCTTCCGGGTAAGAAGGTTTCCCCGTACATTGCCTGGCTCCGCCGATCCAAGGCTGGTGTCCCGCTCATCTCCCCGCCGCCGCATCACGACATCTACTCCATTGAGGATCTCGCGCAGCTCATCTATGACTTGCACATGGTCAACAAGAACTCGAAGGTGTCCGTGAAGCTTGTGTCCCAAGCGGGCATCGGCACGGTGGCGTCCGGCGTCGCCAAGGCGAACGCCGACATCATCCAAATTTCGGGTGGCGATGGTGGTACCGGCGCGTCTCCTTTGTCGTCCATCAAGCACTGCGGTGGTCCGTTGGAGATGGGTCTCGTCGAATCGCACAGAACTCTCGTTGAGAATGGCCTTCGCGAGCGCGTCGTCTTGCGCGCCGATGGTGGCTGCCGCTCCGGTCTTGACGTCATCCAAACCGCTCTCATGGGTGCCGATGAATACGGGTTCGGTACCGTTGCGATGATTGCCACTGGCTGCGTCATGGCTCGTATTTGCCACACCAACAACTGCCCCGTTGGTGTTGCGTCCCAGCGCGAAGAGCTTCGCGCGCGCTTCCCCGGTGCGCCAAGCGATCTTGTCAACTTCTTCATGTACGCCGCGCAAGAAGTGCGCGAGATCCTCGCCCAAATGGGTTACAGATCTCTCGATGAGATCATCGGTCGCAACGACTTGCTCAGCCAAATTGACAAGGCGCCGGCGAAGACTTCGTCTCTCGACTTGTCCTTCCTCACCACGTCCTCTGGCGAGGCTGGCGCTTCCTCGGACCGCATCGCGCAACCGGTGCACAACGACGGTATCGTTCTCGATGACAAGATCCTTAGCGATCCGGAAGTCCAAAAGTGCATCGAAACCGAAGGCACGTACACGAAGAAGGTGGAGATTGTCAACGTCGACCGTTGCGCGACGGCGCGCGTCGCCGGTCAAATCGCCAAGAAGTACGGCGACAATGGCTTCGCTGGTTCTCTCACCTTAGACATCGAGGGTTCCAGCGGTCAATCTTTCGGTGCTTTCGTTGTCGGTGGCATGAAAGTGCGACTTGTGGGTGAAGCGAACGATTACGTGGCGAAGAGCATGAGTGGCGGTGAGATTGCCATCATGCCTCCTCCGAACTCTCCGTTCGCGCCGGAGTCGGCGAGCATCGCGGGTAACGCGTGCTTGTACGGCGCCACTGGTGGTCAAGTGTTTATCAGCGGTCGCGCTGGTGAACGCTTCGCCGTCCGTAACTCGCTCGGTGAAGCGGTCGTTGAAGGCACTGGCGACCACTGCTGCGAATACATGACGGGTGGTTGCGTCGTCGCGATCGGCAAGGTTGGCCGCAACGTTGGCGCGGGTATGACTGGTGGCATCGGTTACTTCCTCGACGAAGACGGTACGTTCGAATCCAAGGTGAACGGCGAGATTGTCGCCATGCAGCGCGTGATCACGCCGGCGGGTGAGGCCCAACTCAAGGGTCTCATCTCCGCGCACGCCGAGAAGACGAACTCGCCGAAGGCGAAGGCTATCCTCGCTGACTGGGCCAACTATTTGCCCAAGTTCTGGCAGTTAGTTCCGCCGTCTGAGGCGAACACGCCGGAGGCGACGAACGATGTTAAGGCTGGAGTTGAAGCCACTGCTTAAATCCATAGCGCGGCGCGGCGTCGTACGCAAAAAATGCTTGCAAGCGTTCATGAGTTGAGGAATTTAGAAACAGTTTAATTAAATGAAATCATCGTTTGAAATCGTGATGAAGAGGATAATATTCCAACAATGCGTGCGTGCTTAGCCCGAGAACGCCTCGGCAGCCTTCTTCAAATTGTTCCAGAGGTTGGTCTCGACGTCAATTTCGCCCTTTGCTTCGTTCGCCTTGGCGATGGCGTCGCCGCGCTCGCCCGGAAGGTTGATGGCATCGACGCCCGGTTGCTTGGGCGCGTTGCGCACGCGGTTCATCACGAACGCGGCGTTCTTCTCGAAATCAGCTTGGCCGAGCATCTTCGGGTCGATCACCATGATCAAGTTACCCCAGTTCTTCGCCGCGAGCTTGCCTTCGATGGCGGCGCCGACGAGCGGACCGGCGAGGAGCTCGATGACGAGCGCCAAGTTGCTGCTCTTGTAACCACCATCGAAAGTTCGGATGGCACCACCGTCGAGAACTTCATTCGGGTCCTTGGTCAACACGCCGTTCTTGTCTTGAGCCGCACCATCCGGGAGTTCGCGTCCCGCGGTCTTCGCCTCGAGCACGCCGAACCAGCTGTACGCGCTCGTGGCCATGTCGAGCACCATGGCGCCTTCGGACGAGGGAATGCCCACGCCGATCGGGTTGGTGCCGAAAATAGCCTTCGAGCTCCCGGCCGGGGCGACGAATTCCGGGGATTGCGCGAAGCAGATGGAGATCATGCCTTGGTCGGCGACGGATTTGCAATAATACCCGAGCGCCCCCGTGGACGTGCTCGTGTTGCACGTCCCCACGATCCCGAACCCGTGTTCCTTCGCCTTTTCGTGCGCCACGCGCGTCGCTTCGGCCAAAACAAGCATACCTTGCGTTTTCTTACCGTCGATCGCCGCCGAAAGCTTCGTTTCGTGCGTCACCACCATCGGCTCCGCGTCCGGCGCCATCGCGAGCCCGTTCGTCGTCACCTTGATGATCCCTTGGTTGTTCCCTCGCAACTGCGCGTACATGAGCACGTCCAAAATCACCTTGGCGTCCTTTTCGTTGTACCCGATCCCTCGAATCGCCTTCGTCGTCGTCGTCTTCAGCTCTTCGATCGGCACCATCGTCGCGCGCGTCGTCGTCATCGTCGCCCGTCGTCCGTGACGTGTCGGTGTCGTCGCGTTCGCGTTCGCGACGAAAGTCTTCGCGTTCGCGAACTGCGTCGGGAGCGCTCGAGCGGCGTGCATCGTGTGCGTGAGAGCGTGTGCGGTGTGGATTCGGCGCGCGAATGTGCGGCGTCGCGCGGCGTCGATCGTCGACCGATCGCGACGCCCGATTATCCACTCAACGACCGCGGCACAGGGGGGCATGCGCGCGTGTCGAGGGGGGGTGGGGATCCGTGTTGTTGTTTGCGACCGCTTGGATTCTATGGTATCTATGGGTAAACAGTCAGATGCGGATATTTTCTGGCGTCCGTGTGTTAATTTTGGAACGAAACGAAAAAAGGGCGATGAATTCACGTACATCGAGGTTTTTAAGCGCCTAATCGCGAGCGGCGATGCGATGACGCGATAATTGAGGGGTGCATTTTGTGAATGTATAGGTTTTCGACTCTTAAAGTACCGACACGGCGTCAAAAGTACCCGTAACGTTCGCGCCGTGACCCCGCGTGGTGCGCGGCTAACGGGTCGTGCGTCACATGGTGTTATCAAGCGACCACACCCGCGGAAAATCACAGAAACCCATCGGAACTTCTCAGTTAAGACCGCGTGGGCCGGATAAGTACCGATGTCGGAAGACGTCAGGAACCCCCGGTATCGCTTGGTTTCTTTATGCTTTTCGCGCCGACGGCGAGAACTTTTCGTTCTACAGCTTTTCCCAACTTTTCGTCGACATCGGACGCGATTTAAGCGCCCGAATGATGGATTTTGCATCATTTGAGATGGTGTGTGATGGTTTGCTCGCGATGGTTCGGCGCGACTTCGCACCGCTCGACGGCGCGAACGGCGCCGAAACTTTTGTGACGACACGAGAGTTACACGTTCTAGCTTGCCCTAACTTTTCGTCGACATCGGACGCGATTTAAGCGCCCGAACGGTGGACTTTGCACATTTGACGCGCTTCGCGTCGACGGCGCTCGACGGTTCGCGAACGATTTCAAGCGTCAACCTTCGATGCGTGCCGCGGCATACATTTACATACATTTACATAACATTACACGTTTTCACGCGATCGGCGACGCGAGCGACGCCGTCGCGGCGGCGAGGTCGCGAAGATCGACGACGCGAGCGCGCTCGAGGACGTCGACGCGTTCGGCGAGCGCGGCGGCGAGCGCTTCCGCCTCGGCGCGGTGAGCCCTCGCGCGCGCGAGCGCCGTGTGGGTGTTCTCTGCTTCGCCCCGACCGACGTCGCACGACGACAAATCTAAAATCTCGCGCGCCATCTCGCGTCTACCGCGACATAAATCCAAAATCTTGGCGTGAGTCGCGACTCGGCTCTCCTGTTCCTCACTCAGTCGCTCTCGAAGTTCACCCACGTCGACGCTTTGCGGCGACGCCATCTTCGACGGCGGCGATTTCATCGTCGGCGACGGCGTCGAGTGCCGTCTCGCCGACGCGCGTTCGAGCGCGCGCTCGACGTCGTCGCTCGTCGCCGCCAGTCGCGCGTTCAAGCTCGACACCCGACGCTCTAAATCGCGCACCGTCGCCTCGTACTCCATCTCCCGCGTCCTCCACTCCTTCGCGAACTCGCGACGCGCGCGCTCTAAGTCCGCCACCGCCACGCTCGCCACCGCTCGCGCCTCGGCGACGTCGTACGCGCGCGCGTCCGCCTCGGCGCGATTCGTCCCCGCCGTCCTCGCCTCCCTGAGCTCCCTTCGCAGCGACTCCACGTCTCCCGCCCCACGCGTCCTCGTCTCATCCAACGCTCGCTCGGCGTCCCTCGCGCGCCGCTCCGCGTCGAGCCGCGCCTCGCGCTCGCGCTCGAGCGCGTCCGACGCGTCGCGCGTCGCTCGCCTCGCCGCCGCCGCGTCCTCTTCCCCTCGCGTCCGTCGACGCTCGCTCTCGCGCAGCGCGTCGCACGTCTGCCGCAGTTTTTCAGTCAGCGACCGCGTCGTCGACGCCAGCAGCGCGCCGACGTCGTCGTCGTCGTCCTCGTCGTCCTCGTCGTCGTCGTCGCCGAAATCATCGCCCTCGCGTCCCGACGCGCGCGCGCCGTCGACGCGCCGTCGCGCGCCGTCGACGCGCGCGCGATCGTCGTCGCCGTCGCCGTCGTCCTCCAGCTCGCCGCGCGCGGACGCGAACGAGTCGTCCATCGCGTCGCGCGATGGCGACGCGAACCGCGCCGCTCGGCACACGCGCGCGCGCGACGCGCCGGCGATGGCGAGCGGATTCGGCGCGCGCGGGAGCGAGGGGCGATGCGCGCCGGTCTGGCGCGAGTTCACCAAGGTGCGCGCGCGCGCGAGGCGCGCGCGAGGGCGCGCGGACGCGCGACGAGCCCTAAACGATCGACGCGAACGAACGACGACGACGACGACGACGACGACGACGCGCGCGAACGCGCGAGCGCGAATCGAACGACGAGAGACTGACGAACGACGACGACGCGCAGTGCGTGAACGAGGCGGACGATCGAAGCGCGTGCTTTAAGTTTCGCGAGGATTACGTGGAGTGCTTGCACCACAAGAAGGAGTATCGACGCGAGAACGAGATCGAGAACGAACGGCAGAGAAGGAACGAGGAGCACGCGAACGCGAAGAAGGAGGCGTTGTTGAAGGAGATGCGGACGTTTAGTTGGGTGACGGATGAGAAGTACGCGCCGAAGAAGTAGCGACGACGTCGAAGCGGCGAACGAGCGGGCGCGCGTAGTGTATTCTCATGAAATGATATCTGTATAGTCTAATGTGCGCGCTGCCGATCGCTATTCGCTAAAAGAAATGCTATGTCGCTATGTTTTGTGTGTTCTCGTCTAACGCGCGCTACTGACGCTTCGCGCGCTTGGCGTCGTGTCTCGCGGGCTTCGCCTCGTCGTCGGGCGGTTTGTCGCCCTCGTGCGTGATCTTACGGTGTGGATACACGATTCTGTGCTCGCCAGCGGCGAGTTCGTAATCAAATATGTTCCTCGTCGGCTCCGGTTCGGTCTTGGCGAAGTAATCCATGGCCGTGAGCGCCTCGAACGCCGTCGGACGTCGCTCGGGATCGTACGCGCAGAGCTCGTCGAAGACGGCGGCGAGTTCGGGATCGCTCCGCATCGGCGAGCTTTCGTCCGCGGGAACGCCCTCGGGGTGCTCGGGCGGATAAAAGAACTTTTTCGCGCGTTCGTAATACGGATGTTCCCTGAGCAAAGGCCACGTCTCTTCGCTCGGCGTGCCTTTGCATCTCACGATGGCTTCGATTTGCTCCTCTTGGTACATCGTTCTCGGGTCCTCCTTACCCTTCGGCACGCCCTTGAACGGCACGACGAGCGTGCAGAGTTCGGCGAAAATGCACCCAGCGGCCCAAATGTCGACCGCACGCGTGTAATGTCGCGCCCCGAGCAACAGCTCGGGCGCGCGATACCACAAAGTCACCACTGGTCCGTTTTCGTGCAACGGCTTGAGCAAAGTCCCCGGGTCCACGAACCGCGCCAAACCGAAATCGGCAATCTTCACCACCCCGCACTCGCTCCCATCGCCCATCACGAGCACGTTTTGCGGCTTTATGTCCCTGTGCATGATCCAATTCGAGTGCAAATAATGCAATCCGTGCAACAACTGCCACGTCGCGCTCTTCACCATCCGTCTCGACACCAACCGTCGATGCCTTCGATGCCACGTCAATATCACCCCCAAATCGTACTCCGCGTAATCTATCGCCAACGACAGCGACCGTTCCTCCTTATTCACGATCACCCGGTGCAAGTGCACGATGTTTTCGTGCTTCATCGCTCGCAGCGTCGTCACCTCGCGAAACGTCGGCGTCGGCAGTCCCACGACTTGATCCCTCGCGATCGCCCCCGTCTTCGCGTCCCGTCGCACGGGCGGCGTCTTGAACGTCTTAATCGCGTACACTCGACCTGCATCAAGCGCGCGCGCGCGCGTCCCGTCAGTCCTCGCGCCCTCGTCGCGTCCTCGCGCGCCCTCGTCGTTCGATCGCGTCGCGAATCATCCGTCGCGCCGCGCCTCGCGCGCACCCGCCGTCGTCCGCGCGTACATCACGCGTCCGAACGCGCCCTCCCCGATCTGTCCCACGATCTCGCCGTCGTCCATCGCCGCGCGCGCGCGCGCGCCGCGCGTCGACGTCGAGTGCCGCGCGTCGATCGAATCCGCACTCGGCGTCGCGCGGCGTCCGTCGCGTCGTCTCGCGCGCGTCGTCGACGGCGTCTCGACGCGCGCGATCGCGGCGCGCCGATCCGACGCGTCGACGCGCGATCGCGAGCGCGCGATGAGCGACGCGGAGGACGAAGATCTCACCGCGATCGTCGAGGCGGGCGAGGACGCGGTCGACCGGAGCGTGCACCCGAGCGGGATCGTGCCGGTGCTGCAGTGCGTGTCGAGCGAGGCGAAAACCCGCGCGCACTCGCGCGCGGCGCTCGACGCGCGGAAGAGCGCGGCGTCGGGGAGGCGCGGCGAGGGAATTCATTCGGCGCGGAATTCAATTGGCGCGACGCATTCGGCGCGCGCGGGAATCGGCGCGGACGAAGGCGAAGCGAGCGTCGCGAGGGCGATGGACTGACGACGCGATGCGCGCGCGTAGGAATATCGTGGCGACGGTGAACCTGGACTGTAAGCTGGATCTGAAGACGATCGCGTTTCACGCGAGAAACGTCGAGTATAATCCAAAGGTGCGGCAACCCTAAGGCGACGCGGCGAGAGACGCGCGAAACGCGCGCGATGGGTGCGACGATGACTGACGACGAACGACGGTGGTTTGAATGCGCGTAGCGATTCGCGGCGGCGATCATGCGGATTCGTAATCCGAAGACGACGGCGTTGATTTTCAGCTCGGGCAAGATGGTGTGCACGGGCGCGAAGACGGAGGCGTTGGCGCGCGAGGCGGCGCGAAAATACGCCAAGGTCATCATCAAGCTCGGATTTCCCGCGCAATTCAAAGACTTTAAGATTCAAAACATGGTCGGTTCGTGCGACGTGCAGTTTCCGATTCGATTGGAAGGCTTGGCTTGGCAGCACGGCCACTTCGCGCAGTACGAGCCCGAACTCTTTCCGGGTTTGATTTACCGCATGCAAATGCCCAAGATTGTGCTCTTAATCTTCGTGTCGGGGAAGATTGTGTTGACCGGCGGCAAGCGTCGCGAGGATATATACCAGGCGTTCGAGAATATATACCCCGTGCTCACAGAGTTTAAAAAGCTCGCGCAGCCGGACGAAGCCGCCGCGGCGCCCAAGGCGCTCCCGGCGGCCAAGGGGAAAAAATAGAGCGATCAGCACCAAATAGAAACACACACACAGAGGGGAGAGAGAAAGAGGGAAACGCAGCGCGCGCG
>MDSW01099561.1_pt1 | contig 23229 bp, 20 predicted proteins | sample 811171 | NCBI WGS metagenome assembly MDSW01 (sample SAMN05326641, study PRJNA326480) | marine metagenome | isolation source: seawater | place: Atlantic Ocean: North West | collected 2012 | reverse complement strand
TAGAATAACCTGTTTCCATTGCTAAAAAAGTTTTAAATCTTGTACTATCAAGAACTCCTGCCATACCAACAACCATATTTTTTGCAAATCCAGAAACTTTATAGAATGAATATACTATAGCATCCAGTGGATTAGATAAAACTATAACAAATGCATTTGGTGCATATTTTTTGACATTATTTGCAACATCTGTTATTATCTTAATATTTATATCTAAAAGATCTTCTCTATTCATGCCTGGTTTTCTTGGTACTCCTGCAGTAATAATTACAACATCAGAATTTTTTATGTCTTCAGGATTTGATGTTCCTATTATGTTACTGTCATACCCATCTAATGGGGTTAGTTGAGATATATCTAAAGCTTTTCCTTTAATCATACCTTCTGCATTAGGTATGTCGTATATAATAACATCACCAAGTTCTTTTTGTGCACATAATAAAGCTAGATTACCACCAATTTGACCACCACCAATTAAGCTTATTTTTTTTCTAGACATAGATACTCCTGTAAATTTTTTTGATAAGAATTAGTATAAATTAAAAATAAATATTGATAAAATCTTCTTTTATTATGGTTACATAATGTTACTGCATGAAATAAAATAATGTGATGAAACTCAATAAATATCTTTATATATTAAGATATATTATTTTAAAGCGGGAGCAAATTATTGCTCCCGCCTGGTTTAAATAGGAGATAATAAGAGAATCATATTCATCTTATCACTTAAATATAAATAGATGAATATGATTTTATTATGATGCTAATCACATGATAATAAATAAATTTCAAAGAAGAAAATTAAAAAAAATTGCCCATTCATTAAAACCTGTAATCAATATTGGTAAACAAGGCGTAAATGACGGTGTAATTTTTTCAATTAATGAAATATTGGAATCAAAAGAATTAATTAAAATTAAGTTTATTAATTATAAAGATAGTAAAGTTGAGCTATCAAAATTAATAGTAAGCAAAACTAATTCGAACGAGATATGTTTAATTGGAAACACACTTATCATTTATAAGCTTGCTGATAACCCGCAAAATCGACAGAATCTAATTTAAAAACTGACAATATAACATAGTAGGTATGACAATTAGGCATTAATATGCGAATATATATATATTGGTATCCAATTTGCTTATTATTTAGTAGATAGTTATTAATTAAATAAAAAAACAAAAAAGGAGTACAAAATGAAATTAATTAACTGGACACCTACTATAGGTATTAATAATGTATTTGATGAATTAGACTACTTTATGGATTCATTTAATATAAAAAATAACTCAGATAACACAACTATAAGAGATTGCGAATCTTTTTATAAAATAATACTTGAAATGCCTGGTATAAATAAAAAAGATATCAATTTAACTATTAATGGTGACATTATAAATGTAAAAGCGAATAATAAGATCAATGTATCCAATCATGATAATGATATTATTAATTATAGTTATGATAAATCTTATTATTTACCTGAAGACGTAAATAAGGAAAGGATAAATGCTAATTATAAAAATGGTTTATTAGAAATTGAGTTATCAAAACTCGAAAGTGTTTCTCATGATAAGAAAAAAATAAAAATTTCATAATTCATAAGAAATACTTTCAATTACAAAAACATAAAAGAGGGGGGAAGATTTTCCTCCCTTTTTTTTTATATAAAGATAATTAAATTTCAGTATTATAATTTGGAATTTTTGTGTTTTTATATTTAAGTAAAATTATTATTAGAAATAGCATTACATTGCTTACAGTTATAGGTCTATTAACTGGTTATTTTTTTTATCAAGCTTTTTATTCTGAAAATCAGTTAAAAATTGATTTTTCAATTGAACATATGTTTCCAAATAAAGATGATGAAAAAGATTATTATGATCAGTTTAAAACAAAATACGGCAGAGAAGATAATACTATATTTCTTAGCTTTTCAAATGATGATATATTTTCGAATCAAAGCTTAACTATTATTGAATATTTATCGGAGAATTTTAAAAATATTAAAAATATAGACTTTGTATACAGTTTAGGAAATTTATGGAATGATGGTGATGGCAAAATCGGAAACGATCTAACTAAAAATCAACGCAAACTTAAAGTTCAAAATAATAAGATATATTCAAACTTATTATCTAAAGATGGCAATAGTTCAATAATTTTATTAAAAATAAATGAACAAGTAGATTCTCACGAAGAAAGAAAAGCTATTTTTGATCAATTAGATTCAATTAAAAAAACTTTAAATTATTCTATAGTCTATGATGGTGTCAAATTTTATAATGATGATTTAGATTTAAAGCATTTTTATAATAAAATACCCAAAAACAACAATGATTTAATATACATTATTAAAAATGATAATGTTTTATCTGAATCTTCAGTTGGTCCATATTCAATTTTAAATGAGTTTACCAATAGTTTTGATAATACTGAATTTGAAAATAAAATAACATCAATTAATAATTGTTACGATTTAATTAATTCAAATGACTATGATTTTGATAAAGATTTAAATCTTACTATTATAAAAGAAGAATGTTATGATTATAAGAATTTAATAAATGATAATTTAAGTTTATCAGCTATTAAAGTTTCAAACAATGATAATCATATTAAAAATACTCTAAAATTAAGAGAATCATTATTTAATAACTCTTATGTTAAATTTAAGTCGTGGAAATGGCATGAAGCAGGTTTACCTGTTTTAAGAACTAGATACATTGAGCTTGTTGAATATGAAAGATCACTATTTTTACCCATAGTTTTTATAATTGCGGCTATAACATTGTTATGGGTTTTTAGACAAATAAAGGCATTACTAATTGCTTTAATTTCTATTTTAATTTCACTAGTTTGGATATCTGGTTTAATGTCTCTTATGAATATTAGTATAAATGTAATTTCTTATTTAACATTCAATCTACTAATGATTATAGGTGTATCTGATGCTATCCATTTATTAATGAAATATCATGAGGAAGTATATAAAAATGAGAATAAAAATAAAGCACTATCAAATGTTATTATAGAAATAGGTTCAGCTTTATTTTTGACTAGTTTTACTACTGCGGTAGGCTTTCTATCGCTTAGTATAACGAATATAAGAATTTTACAGGAATTTGGAATTATAATGGGAATCGGTATTGCAATTCTTTTTTTAATAACCATTATTGTTATGCCAATTATTTTATCTTATATTGATAAACCTTCTAAAAGACATATCAAAAGATTAATGATTAAAAAGAAATCATCATTAACACATAGTTTGTTAAGTTTAGTTAACAAATACCCTAAACCAATTATATATGTTAGTATCATTACATTCATTATATCATTGCATGGCTTATCAAAGATGAACTCTAATATAACTGTGATGGGGGATTTAAAGCCTGGAAACAAACTCTATGAAGATTTAAATTTTGTAGAAACACAATTTGGAGGAACACTTCCTTTAGAAATAGTTATACCATATACAGAATTACAACCCATCACACATAATAGATTATTTCAAAAACAATATTTGAAATTTATTAATCAAGTATATGAAATTGATGCTATCAAATCTATAACTGGTTATTGGGATATGTATGGTAATCCAAATTTTCAACAACAAAATTATATAAATGATAAAAGAGATGAACTTAGAATATCATGCGGTATTAAGAGTATAAATTCTGAAGAGGCTGATTTATTAAAAGAAAAAATTACAAACACATACAAAAATATTTTTAATAATGATAATTTGAATATTACTGGAAGTACATTATTAACACTTAAAATGAATGGATATTTATTAACTAGTCTGTTAAATAGCTTTATAATTGCTTTTATAATAATTTTTATATCCATGATTATACTCTTTAAATCTTTTAAACTTTCCTTGGTATCTATTATACCAAATATTTTTCCACTATTATTTGCAGGAGGTGTAATGGGTTATACGGCTATAACTTTAAGGCCAGCTACTGCTATGACTTTCTCTATTGCATTAGGAATTGCGGTTGATGATACTATTCATTTCTTATCTAGATTTAGACATGAATTTAAAAAAACTAATTCACATGTAAAGTCAACTTCAAAAACAATTTTAACTACTGGAAGAGCTATAATTAGCACTACAATGACACTTGCTATGGGTTTTGTTGTTCTTATATTTTCTAATTTCAAACCTAATTCTCAATTTGGAGTTTTATCAACTATTATATTAATAATTGCTTTACTTGCTTCGTTATTATTATTACCTTCCCTTATTAATGTAATGAAGCCATTAAAAGATAAAGAGTAAAATATGAAACTATATTTTGATAACGATATTAAAACAAATCTTCTTAAGGATAAAAAGATATGTATTATTGGTTATGGTAACCAAGGAAGAGCTCAGGCATTAAACATTAAAGAATCTGGATTTAATGTAAAAGTTGCTCTTAGAAAAAACAGTAAAAGTTTGCTTGATGCAAAAAATGATGGTTTTACTGTTTGTAATATTGATTATGGCATTAAAAGCTCAGAATTAATATGTTTTTTAATACCTGACGAAAATATTAAAGATTTAATTCAAAAGAAAAAAAATATTTTTACTAAAAATCAAACTTTACTTTTTTCTCATGGATATGCTGTGCATTTTGAAAATTTATCTTTACCAAAATTTTTAAATATAATTTTAGTAGCTCCTAGTGGTTCTGGCAAAATGCTAAGGAGTGCCTATAAAGATGGAACTGGTATACCAAATTTATTTGCTGTTAATAATGATTATTCAAAAAATTCAAGACAGCTAGCGTTAGAATATAGTAAAGCTATTGGTGGTGGTAGAGTTGGAATTTGTGAAACTACATTTGCTGAAGAAGTTGAAACTGATCTGTTTGGAGAGCAGGTAATTTTAACAGGTGGTCTTCCAATGTTAATCCGAAAATCATTTAATGTTTTAGTTAAAGAAGGTTATAATCCTATAGTTGCGTGGCTAGTATGTTACTATGAAGTTAAATCTATTGTTGATTCTTTTCATGATATTGGTCTTTTGCAATTAAATTCAATTATAAGTAATATTGCTGAATATGGTGGCTATACTTCTGGCAAATTAGTAATTAATGATGTTACTGAATCAAATATTAAAAAAATTCTTAAAAACATAAAAAATGGTAATTTTAAAAAAGAATGGAAAAAAGAAGTTAACTCAGAATTTAAAATTACAAAAAATGAACGTCAGATATTAAGTGATGAAGATTTAACAAAGATTTCTAAATTGATGTTAAACCTTACTGATAAAAAAAATAATTAATATTTATGATAGAAATTCAGAAAATTATAAAAGATAAAAATAATAATTTATCTCATTCTAAAAGTGAAATCAATTATATAGTTAACGGTTATTTATCAAATCAGATTTCTGATAAATTGATGACAGATTGGCTAAAAGCAGTTATAAAATTTAACATGAATTTTAAAGAAACTGTTTCATATACTAATGCAATAATTAATTCTGGTTCTAGACTCAATTTTCCTGATATAGAAGGGTATGTATTAGATAAACATTCAACTGGGGGCATTGGTGATAAAGTTTCATTAATTTTAGGACCTATTTTAGCTGCTTGTGGTTGCTATGTACCTATGATTGTTGGAAGAATGCTTGCTCATACAGGAGGTACTTTAGATAAATTAGAATCGATTGAAGGCTATAATGGGCTTTTAAATATAGATAAGTTTACCGAAAATGTTAAAAAGGCTGGCATATCAATTATAGGTCAAACTGATCAAATATGTCCAGCTGATAGACAAATATACCATTTACGCGGTAGGACAAATACTGTTGCATCTTTGCCTCTAATATGTGGTAGTATAATGAGTAAAAAAATTGCAGAAGGCATTGACGGATTAATTTTAGACATTAAAATCGGTAATGGTGCATTTATTAAAAATAAAACTGAAGCTATAAAACTAGGTGAATTATTAAAATCCGTAGGAAATGAATTTTCTGTTGATGTTACATACATTACATCTGATATGAATCAACCTTTAGGATTAACTGCTGGTCTAATGTGTGAAGTTGAAGAATCAATAAATGCATTAAAGGGTAATGCATGTCAACATTTAATGGCTGTTGTTTTAAAATTAGGAACTAAAGCATTAAAATTAGCGAATGTAAGAAATGCAAAAGAAAAAATATTTAATGTTATAAATAATGGTTCAGCTTTAGATATTTTTTATAAAATGATCTCTTTGCATGGCGGTAAAACTAGAAATTTAAATGTTAATTATAAATATAAACAGAGTATTAAATCTAAAGGTAATGGCATATTGAATTTTACAGATCTGACAAAAATTGGATATGCAATTAATTATATAACAATTACTAATGGGAAAAAAGATATTAATGCTGGAATGAAATTTTATTATAAAAATAATGATCAAATTCATTACGGTGATACAATTTTTGATATTTTCTGTAATGATATTAACAATTTAAAAAACACTGTTAATATGATAGAAAATTCATATACCATCAAATAAATTGGAACAATTAGCTTTTTTAATAGTATATAATTATAAATGAAAGGATATACTATGAAAATTTTTAAATTAATATTACCAGCAAGTTTGATATTATCAATAATCATTTCTGATTACAGTAAGTTACCACTAGATAAAAAGTCTCCTTTATCTAAAGCTAATAAAAAAATATTAGAAAAAAATAATGATTACAAAAATAATAAATCAAAAAATATTAATAAACCTAAAAATATAAATAAAGATAAATTTCAAAACCAAGATTTGAAGGATGAACTTGTTGCGCTAGAAAAAGAATTTAAAATTAAGAAAGCCGAATTGAGAAAAGAATATAAAGAAAAAAGAGTAGCTATCTACAATAAATATGGTGTTAAACCACCTAAACGAGCAAAAAACGAATCTAAAAACAGATAATTTAAATTAAAAGAAAACAGTAATTAGTTCTCTCCTAACAATAAAAAGATCTTTAGTAATTTTTTCCCTCAATTTTGTATATTTTGAGGGTTTTTTTTAATTAATTATGATAAAAGATAAAATATATACTTTTTTTATGGGTATGTTTCCTATTGGGGAGCTACGAACATCAATTCCATTAGCATATCATGGTTTAGGTTTAGATTGGTTCAATTCATATATTTTTTCACTTATGGGTAATTCTTTGGTTGCGCTAATATTAATCTATCTTATTAGATTTATTGGTACAAATAACATTAAGTTTTTTTTCGATAAAATACCTCTAATTGGATATATCTTTTCTAAATGGGAAAAAAGTTCTATTGAAAAAAGTAAGTATATTGAAAAATGGTCATATTTAGGTTTGATGCTTTTTGTTGGAATACCGTTACCAATCACAGGTGCATGGACTGCAGTTTTAATTTCAGTATTTTTAAAATTAAAACCATTTAAGTCTTACATTTTTATATCATATGGATTAATCATAAGCGGATTAATTGTTACTTACTTTACTATCTTTTTACCTAATATATTTGTTTATTAGAAAGGAAAAAAATGATTAAAAATTTGAATATTTATAAAAAATCATTTGATTATTATACAGAATTAAGAATTCAAGAAAATAGAAGTTTAAGATTAGGTTTATTAAATGGAAATTTAGTATCTAATGATCAATCATCTGAGAGCGGTGTTTCATCAAGAGTGTATAAAGATGGAAATTGGGGTTTTTCATCAAATGCTCAAATAAATGATACTTCAATTACTAAAGTTATAAAATCATCATCTGAAAATGCATCTTTTCTTAATAAAATGAACAAAAGTAAATGTGGTATTTTACTTCCTGAAGAAACTTACCATTATGAACTTAATCTTTCAACTAAAAAAAACAAGAATCAAAATACATATTGGATTGATTTTATAAAGGATTTAGACAACTACATTCAGAAAAAGTATAAACAAATATCATCTAGAAGAATTTTTATTTCTAATCTTGATATGGAAAAAAATCTAATTACATCATCTGGTTCAGAATCATATTCCCTTACTCCAAGATCCTTATTATACATTATTTTAACCATTGATAAAAATAATAATCCAGTAGAATTAATGGATGTATTTGGTGGTTTAGGTCAGCTTGAAGATAATTTTGAAAATGTTGAACCTTTTTATTCTAAAATTGATAATTTAGTTGAACAATTAAATCAAAAATCTAAGGGTGTTTATGCTAAAGCTGGTACACATGATGTAGTGCTTGATGCAGATTTAGCTGGAATTTTAGCACACGAAGCGATTGGTCATACAACTGAAGCTGACTTAGTTTTGGGAGGTTCAGTTGCAGGAGATTTTTTAAATAAACCTGTTGCAACTGAGTTAGTTACACTTGTTGATTATGCTAATTCAATGGATAATAATATATGTCCAGTACCAGTATATGTGGATGATGAAGGAACAAAAGCCAAAGATGTAAAAATTATTGATAATGGTATTTTGAAAAAGTATATGCATAATAAGGATAGCGCAAACGAATTGCAAATGGATTTAACTGGCAATGCAAGAGCCTACAGATTTTCAGACGAACCTTTAATTAGAATGAGAAATACTGCTATAAGGCCAGGTAATGATAAATTATCAGATATGATTTCTAGTATAGATACTGGATATTATTTAACAAGAAGTAGTAATGGTCAAGCAGACTCAACAAGTGAGTTCATGTTTGGTGTAGTTATGGGTTACGAAATAAAAAATGGAAAAATTGGCTCAGCGATAAAAGATACAACTATATCAGGTGTTGCCTTTGATGTTTTGAAAACTGTAACAATGATTTCAGACGAAATGAAATGGAGTTCTGGAGGTATGTGTGGAAAAAAACAAATTATTCCAGTTGGAATGGGTGGTCCAGCAATTAAATGTAAGCTTAATATTGGGGGCAGATAATGGAAATAAAAGAAGTATTATCTTATGCCCTTGATAAATTATCTTCTAAAGGTATTGATAAAGCTCATGGAAGTATAAGTGAAAGTGAAAAAAAAGAGTTAAACATTGAGGCAGGTAAGATATCACTACTCAGAACCACATTTCAAAATTCAATTTTTTTAGAAGGAATAAAAGACTCTAAACAAGGATCAATATCAATTAATAAAATATCCAAAACTGAGGTTGATGAATCTATTGAAAAATTAATTTTATTAATTGAATCATCTCAACCTGATGACGCAAATGACATTGCTGAAAAACAAGATAAGGAAAAATTTACTAGAGGTCAATTATCTACAGATTTAAATAATATGTATGATAAGTTAAACTCATTCAATAACTATGTTAAATCAAATCATAAGAATATTATTTTAGAGGCAGGTATACTTGATCATGTTAGTAGTAATGCATATGTAATGAATACTAATGGAGTTAATTTTAATATAAATAAAGGTGAGTATGGTTTCTCGCCTATGTTTACAGCAAAAAAAGGTTCTCTAACTTCTTCATTTAACTACACTTCATATAGTTCATTAAATCTCAACGAAGAAATTAAGGATAGAGGTTATGTGATTGAATTAATGAATCAATCTTACCAGCAACTTTACTCTAAGAAACTTCAAAATAAGTTTGTTGGTCAAGTAATTGTTACACCACATTGTTTATCTGATTTTTTATCATTTATTGAAGGAAGTATATCAGATGGAGCTCTAATTTCAGGTACCTCAATTTATAAAGATAAAATCGGTAAAAAAATAGCGAATTCAAAATTTACACTAAGCTCATTACCAGTAAATAGTGATGTATCTTGTGGATATTTTTTAACATCTGATGGTTATAAAGCGAGAAATATAAATATTATTGAAGGCGGTTTATTAAATACCCATCTATTAAGTCTTTATGGATCAAAAAAAACAGGTGGCAGAAGAATTTCAAACGATGGGGGAGCTTATCAAATTAATTCATCAACAAATGACTTAACAAATATGATCAAAGATATAGACAAAGGTATTATTTTGTGCAGATTTTCTGGTGGATCACCAAGTGACAATGGAGATTTTTCTGGTGTTGCTAAAAATAGTTTCTATATAGAAAATGGGAAAATACAATTCCCAATAACAGAAACTATGATTTCTGGTAATATAGCTCAAATGTTTATGAACATAATTGACATTTCTAACGAGACTATTGATTTTGGTTATAATATATTACCCTGGATATCATTTGATGGAATTACAATTTCATGATTAAGAAAAGGATATTTGTATTTTTTTTATTCTTAATTATTCCAATTTTATACAATAATTTTACTTCTAAAACGGTTAGTCTAAAGTATCATAAAAAATATCTTTCTGGGGTTCAAGATAATAAGTGGTTAATTAAAAAAGATTATTTTGGGGATACTTTTTTAGACTATGAAAGTAAAATAAAATATGGACAATATTTAAATGAATATAAACCTTTAATAAATAATTCGAATTCATTTGAACTTGATAATTTTTCATTCCAACTTTTTAATTCAATTGCATTAGATCGCAAAGATAATGTCATTATCAGCCCTATAAGTATTTCTTATGCTTTATTAATGGTTAATAATGGCGCTAAGAATGCTACATCATCAAACATAATAAGTACATTAGGTTTAGATGGTGTTAAAAGCGAATACATTTATACTCAAATCCAAAAAAATATTAGAAATTTCAAAAATAAAAACTTGTACATCAATAATTCTTTATGGATACAAAGTGATGATTGCTATAAGCCAAACAAAAACTATATTAAATATACACAGGATATTTTTGATGCAGATATATTTTTCGTTGATTTCTATACTAATTATAAGAAATTGATTGATGATATTAATAAATGGACATCTGAAAAAACTAATTATTTAATAGAAGATATTGTATCAGATAGACAAATTAAAAAAAGTACAGTTCAAGTCCTTTTAAATACACTTTATTACAAAAATAATTGGTCTTTACCTTTTGATACAACTAAAACTAAATCATTATTATTTAAAGGAATTAATGGCAGTTTTAGAACTGCTATGATGTATCAAACTAATTATTTTTATCATATGAAAAATATTTATAATAATTATGAAATTTTAAAACTACCTTTTAAGGACAGTTCAATCTCTTTATTGGTTTTTCTGCCTGATTCATCTATTACATTGAATGATTTTTTGTTTAAATATGATATTTTACAATTTAAAGATGATATTGATATCCTAAAGTATAAAAGAGGTAGTGTTACTTTGCCAAAATTTAATATTGATTTTAATATATCTTTAAAAGAAATTCTTATTGATATGGGTATGTTTATACCATTTGATCCTAATTTAGCTAATTTCGATAAATTTTGGGATTATCACAATCAGTGTAGAGATAATCCTCCAAAACACTATATTGATATTATAAATCATAAAGCAAATTTTAATTTAGATGAAAACGGGATTGAAGCAGTAGCTGCTACATCAATTATAATGAATAGAATAACATCTGTAAATTTAGAAAAACAATTTAATTTTTATGCAGATCGACCTTTTCTTTATGTTTTATATGATGATGAAACTCAATCTATATTATTTATGGGACAATATGTAGGTATTTAATGTTAAAAAATTATAATGATCACAAATGCAAAAACTCTATACATTTCATACATGGAAATTCAATAACTCCTCAATCATATTCAGTATTATTAGATCAACTTTCAATTAATTTTAAATTAAAAAATTTTCTATTGCGTCCATTATTTGATAAAACACCAATGCCAAAATTTAAAAATTGGGATATATTTTTAAATGATTACCTTATATCCATTAAAAATGAAGATAATATCATAGGTGTAGGTCATTCAATTGGAGGCAATTTAATTCTAAGAGCTGCTTTAAATCAACCTGAGAAGTTTAAAAAAATTATTTTATTAGATCCAACTATGTTAGTACCAATAAAAACTTTTTTTTGGAATATCATGTGTTTTTTTTGTGTTCAATCAAAATTTCTTCCACTTATAAATAAAGCGAAGAATAAAAAAATGATATACAATAACATGAGCGAAATATTTAATTCTTATAGAAATAAAACAATTTTTTCAAATTTTAACAATCAACAGTTAAAAGAACTAATAAAATCAATTATTAACCATGAAGATGATAAAATTAAGTTAATTTTTCCTGCGGAATGGGATGCTAGGATTTATGCTCAAGGTATGCGAAATGATTTAAAATTATGGAACAAAATAAAAGACTTAAACGTAGAAACGATTATAGTTAGAGCATCTAAATCTAATATTTTTTATAAAGAAACTGAAAATGCTTTACTTAAACGTAATAATAAAATTAAATTTGAGATAATTGATGGTGATCATTTTTTCCCTATCAATATGTCTAATGAAACATATGATATAATCAGTAAGTATTTGTAGTTATTAACAATTATGAGGTAATCATGCTTTTTAGAACTATTTTCTTATTATTTTCTTTATCTTTTGCTAGCCAATCGATTTTAATTATATATCCAGATGCTAACCTTAGTCAGTCTGATAAATTAAACGCTTCCGATGTAGATGCTATATATTTTCTATTTCAGGAAGGTTTCTCCAAATATTCTAAATATAAGATCATTGAGACAGAAGAAAAACATTTCTGTTCATCTTCTGAATGCGCTAAATCTTTAGCTGATGATTATGAAGCTTCAAAAGTTGTTACAAGTAAAATTAGAGTTTTAGGAACAAAAATTATATTTACTGGTATGATTATGAATGCTGATGGATCAGATGAATTTATGTCTAGAGTAACTGCATTAAACGTAGAGGATATGGAAAATGCATCGTTACGATTAGCTAAATCATTAATAAATAAGGACAGTATAGAAGATTCAGCAGATATTGATAATATCATTGAAGAAGAAACAGTTGCGGATAAAAGGAGAGAGGGTATATACAAAGTTGGATTCAGTTTAGGATATTTAATCCCATTTGGAGGTGAGGGATATAAATATTTTGATGATGATGATGGTTCAACAAAATTATCCAAAACTATCTTGCAGGGTAGTTGGTTAAATTATTGGGAATTAAAAGAAAATAAGTTCTTACTAGGAGAAATGTTTTTTAATGCTAGTAGATCTGGTGCAGAAGGTTTTGGTTTGGAATTAAATATGAATAAATATTTGAATAAAGATGATACATCACCATTTTATGGTTTTGGAATTGGTTGGTATATGAATACTAAAATATCAAATATCTACTTAAACACAGGTTCAGGATGGAATCCAGATTATTGGGATTATGAATTAGAACCAAGACATGGAGTTGCATTAACTGCTCAGGCTGGATATACGTTAATGAGAACTTACAATACAAATATTATAGGAAGAATTAAATACCATGCCTTATTAACAACTGGTGAGGGAAATATTGATAACGGTATATCTTTTAATGTTGGAATAGTAAGAAAGATTACCCCAAATCAAAACGTTGGTAATAGAACCAGTAATTCAAATCGAGTTGAATATAGATTTCCTATTTTAGAAATCTTACTTGGTTTGAGATAAATTAAGTACAAATCATTACATTAAATATATGGTAAGATTCGTATACATTTAATAAATTCTTAATATACTATTTTAAGATTTAAGGATATATATGAACTCTTTTCGCTATTTTTTACTTTTATTTATTATTCAGACAATTTTTCCTGCATACCTAAAAAACGTACCACAGGTATTAATACAACCAGATGGCTCAAAAATTGAATGTTTAGCTTCCGGAGACGAATTTTATAATTGGGTTCATGATGAAAAAGGTTTCACAATAGTTCGCAGTGATACAGATGGATTTCTATATTATGCAAAAGAAAATTTGAGTCCTAGTCAATATAGGGTAGGCTCAGTTGATCCAGAAACCACAAATCTTAAAAAATGGATCAAAATTGATCCTGTTGAATATAGCGATATAAAAAATAATTATTTATCTAATGTTATTTCTAGAACGCCCACTACTGGTACAGTCAATAACTTGAACGTCTTTATAAGATTTGCAGATGAAGAAGAATTTAGCGCCCCTTTTTCTTTCTATGATGAACCTTTTAATAAGCCAGAAGGTCCATCAATGAGACATTATTTTAGTGAGGTATCTTATGAGACTCTTGATGCGCCAACCACTCATTATCCAACTCCTAATGGTGATATAGTTATCTCTTATCAAGATCAATATCCTAGAAATTATTATGAACCTTATAATGCTCAAACTAATCCTGATGGATATACTAATAATTCAGCTCAAAGAGAACATAGATTACTTAAGAATGCAATTGAATTTATTGAAAATGAGGTTCCACAAAGTCTTGTCATAGATGCAGATAATGATGGCAATGTTGATAATGTTACTTTTCTAGTTTATGGAAGCCCTGGAGCTTGGGCAGATTTATTGTGGCCTCATAGATGGGTTTTATATTCTGAAAATGCATATATTAATGGCAAGAGAGTTTGGGATTATAATTTTAATTTAGCTACGGGTGGATATTTCACTGTAGGAACCTTATGTCATGAATTCAATCATTCACTTGGTGCACCTGATTTATATCATTATTATTCAGATGGACCAACTGCTTGTGGTGGATGGGATGTAATGGATAGCTCAAACGATACTCCGCAATATATGGGTGCTTTTATGAAAGCGAAATATGGTCATTGGATTGAAGATACAAATGGAGATGGTCAAAATAATGAATATGATATACCATTAATAACAGCTCCTGGAACATATGAGATTAATCCTTTAGATAAGTCAACTAATTATGCATATAGATTACCATCACCATTTACTGATAATCAATATTTTGTAGTAGAATATAGAAGAAAACAAGGTTTGTACGAAGTTTATACACCAGGCAATGATGATGGTTTATTGGTTTATAGAATTAATACTTGTTGTGGTGGGAATGCTGATGGACCACCAGATGAAGTTTATATATATAGACCCAATGGAGATGCTGATACCAACGGTAATTTAGGTTTAGCTATATTTAACCAGGAAACTGGTAGAGATAAAATTAATGATCAAACAAATCCAACTGCCTTTTTATATCCTCATTGGAATGCCGATTGTACAGACCCAAATGGTTGTGATGGCGGTTTATTTATTAAAAATATAGGAAATCCTGATGAGACTATATCATTTGAATATTTTAATATATTTTTAAATGCAACTTTTTCAAGCATAACTAATGATACAGATGGTGATAATGTTTTGAATCCTGGAGAAGAGGCAACACTTAATTTTTTTATAGAGAATACCTCTAATGATGGATTTGCCTATGCAGTCAATGCTCATCTAGAAGAAAATGAATTTTTTGAAGTTTTAAGTGATGATGTTTTTATAGAAGAATTGCATGGTAATCAGATATCACCTTTAATGTCATTTGATATAAGAGTTAATAACGGAGTTTCAATTGGTACAATTCAAGCAAATTTAAATATTACAGCTACAGTTTTTCAAGAAAATGTAGGTGATTTTAATTATGATGATACATTAACGTATGATATTGATGTATCAATTAATCAAGCGGGTTTTCCTTATGATACCTCAGATCAGGTATTTTGTTCACCTGCAGTTGTAGATTTGAATAACGATGGATCTAATGAAATTATTTTTGGTGATAATTCAGGCATGTTTTATTTTTTAAATAGTGATATGACAATTTATAATTCATATAATATTGGTGATGAAATATGGGGTGCTCCAGCAATTCATGATTTGGATGGAGATGGAGACTTAGAAGTTGTTATATCTTCTAAAAATGGATATATAAATATATTTAATCATTTGGGTAATCAAATTTTTGATTATGATTTAGAAGCATATTTAATGGCTGCTCCAGTTATTAGCGATTATGGTTTAAATGGTACAACAGTATATATTCCAACTTTTAGTAACGATGGTACTATCTATCAAATTGTTTTTGATGGAATAACATATTCAGTTGATTCATTAGGTAATTTTAATACTAAAATCCAAAAAGGCGTTGCTGTTGCTGATTTAAATTATGATGGTATTGATGAAATTGTTTATGGCTCAGATGATGATTTAGTTGGAATTATTGATATTTTAAATCAATCTAATATAATTTATTCAGTAGGTGATAAAATTAGGACAACACCACTTATTATTGAGTTTAGTAATAACGAATTTTTAATATTAGCTGCTTCAAAAGATGATAGTCTTTACGCATTTTCTACTTCGCAAACATTAAACGGTATTCAACACTTCGTATATGAAACTGATGGTGACGTAAGCAGTCCATCAGCTTTAGAACATAGTATTTATGGTACTGTTATTGTATTTGGTTCAGATGATGGCCATTTATATATGGTAGATAAATATGGAAACGATATACCTGGATGGCCAAAAAATTTAGAAGCCCAAATAGAAGGTAGCCCTACAATTTCTGATTTGAATGGTGATGGTTTATCTGATATAGTTATAGCTCAATCAGAGGGAAAATTGTTTGCTTTTAATGAAAATGGAGACCTATTACAAGACTTTCCTATTCAAATTGAATTTCCTTATTCTTCTACATCAACAATTATTGACTTAGATAATGATGGTGATTTAGAAATATTACTTGGAGCATCAAATGGTCTATATGGATATGACTTCGGGAATTTAAATGCAAACAATGATAATTACTGGTCAATGTATAAAGGTAACTTAAAGAGGACAAGCCACTATAAATCTGAAGAATCTTTATTATCAACAATTACAGATATCATTCCATCTGATTTTTTTATAACTTCTATTTATCCTAATCCATTTAATCCAATTACTTCAATAGATATTGAAGTTCCAAATAATGATATATTTAATATATCGGTTTACGATTTGAATGGACGTATAGTTCATGAAGTATTTAATGGTAGTAAATCAATTGGATTACATACTTTTATTTGGGATGCTTCAAGTTTTTCAAGCGGAATTTATTTTGTTAATTTATCAAATAATAAATTTTCTAAGTTCCATAAAATTATGTTAATTAAATAAATTATATAAAGTAAAATATTATGATCTTATCAAGAAAATATTCATTTCAAGCTGCTAGAAAGTTAACCAAAATTAATCCAGAGCATATATGCGCTAATTTGCATGGTCATACATTCCAGATAACAATTAAGATTGAAGGTAAATTAAATCCTGAAAATGATTTTGTTGTAGACTTTTTTGATCTAGATAAAATTTTTAATGAATCAATTTATAATAAATTAGACCACCAATATTTAAATGATATTGATGGATTAAGTAGTCCAACAACTGAAAACTTGTCTATATGGATATGGAATCATTTAATAGCTAATCTTCCAGGTTTAATTGAAGTAAGTGTTTTTGAGAATGATTTATATGGATGTACTTATAAAGGAGATTAACAGCTTATGCATGGTACATTAATTTTAGTGAGACACGGTCAATCTACATATAACGAAGAGAATAGATTTACTGGTTGGAAAGACGTAGATTTAACAGAAAAAGGAGTTAATGAAGCCATTAATTCTGCAAGCTTGTTAAAAGATATACCAATAGATTTAGCTTTTACATCTAATTTAATGAGAGCTCAAAAGACATTAGATTTAATTTTAAATAAGCTAAATCTAGTACTTAATGTAACAAAACATGAAGCTTTAAATGAGCGTGATTATGGAAATTTAGTTGGACAGAATAAATCAGAGGCTGCTCAAAAATACGGAGAGGATCAGGTTCAAATATGGAGACGAAGCTATGATATACCTCCTCCGGAAGGCGAGTCGTTAAAAATGACATTAGAAAGAACTGTACCTTATTTTAAAAATGTTATTCAACCTCTTTTATCAGATAACAATAATATAATTATATCTGCTCATGGAAATAGTATTCGTTCCATTGTAATGTATTTACTTTCAATATCTGAAAATGATATTTTAAAAACAGAAATTGGATGGTGCGAGCCATGGATATTTACATTTACAGATACGGGTATGATCAAAAGTCTCGATATTTATTGTTCAGAAAATAAAAAAAGCGACAGTTTTTTGCCTCAGAAATATGAAATTAAAAAGTAAACATTCTGTTTTATCTTTAAGTGGTGGGTTAGACTCTACATCTCTACTGCTCCATTTACTTAATCAAAATCAGGTAGTATATTGTATATCTTTTATATACGGACAAAATCATTCATTAGAAGTTGATAAAGCAAAAGATAATATATCATATATATCTAATAATGGTTTTAAAGATAAATTAAATCACAAAATTATTGATATTTCTAATATTTTTATAAACTATAATTCATCTTTGCTTGAAGGTAATAGTTCTATACCACAAGGTCATTATGAGGCAGAATCTATGAAAAGTACGTTTGTTCCTAATCGTAATGCCATATTTTGCTCAATAATTTATGGTTATGCTTTAAGTATTTCAAAAACACTCAACAAAAAGATTACAATTTCAATGGGAGCGCATGCAGGGGATCACGAGGTATACCCTGATTGTAGATTTGATTTTTTTAATAAATTATTTGATTCTTTTAAAATAGGTAACTGGGAATCAGATAAAATTAATTTATATTTACCATATATAGATTTTAATAAAAAGGATATTTTGTTAGATGCAAAAAAATCTATAAAGAATTTATCTTTAGATTTCGATACTATTTTTAAAAATACTATAACATCCTATAATCCTGATAAAGAAGGTTATTCAAGTGGTAAATCAGGTTCAGATATAGAGCGTATATTAGCTTTTGATGCTATAGGGATGAAAGATCCAATAGATTACATTGATGATTGGGATTCTGTATTAAGCAATGCTATAAAAGTAAATAAAGATTTTAAGAAAAATTTATGAGTTCAATTTTCACAAAGATAATTAAAAGAGAAATTAGTGCAGATATAGTTTTTGAAGATGATGATATTATAGCCTTTAATGATATAAATCCACAAGCTCCAATTCATATATTAATAGTTCCAAAAAAAGAAATAAAAACCATTAATGACATCTCAATGGAAGATGAAATATTGATTGGAAGATTATTTACAATAGCTAAGTTTTTAGCTAAAAAATTTAACATTGATGAAACAGGGTATAGGACTATATTTAATTGTAATGACGATGGAGGTCAAACTGTTTACCATATACACTTACATTTATTAGGAGGAAGGTCACTAAGCTGGCCACCAGGTTAATATGGAAATAAATTTTCAAAAAATTGATAAAAAATGGCAAAAAATTTGGGATTCATCTAATGTGATTGATCTATCAGATGATACAAAAAAATTCTATTGTTTAACCATGTTTAGCTACCCATCAGGAAGTAAGCTTCATGTTGGGCATTGGTATAATTATGGACCCACAGATTCATATGCAAGATTTCTTAAAATGAATGGATATAATGTTTTTCAACCACAAGGATTTGACGCTTTTGGTTTACCTGCTGAAAATTTTGCTATTAAACATGGTATTCATCCAAGGGAAAGTACAAACGAAAATATACAAACCATGAAAAATCAGTTAAATTCTATTGGAGGTATGTTTAATTGGGAGCATGAAATAAGAACCTGTGATGAAACCTATTACAAATGGAATCAATGGTTATTTTTAGAGCTATACAAAAATAAATTAGCTTATCAGAAAGAAGCTATGGTTAATTGGGATCCCGTAGATCAAACGGTTTTAGCTAATGAACAAGTTCGAGCTGATGGAACATCTGATAGATCAGGTGCAAAAGTAATACAAAAACCACTAAAGCAGTGGTTCTTTAAAATAACTGAATATGCTGATGAATTGTTAAATTTTGATCAAATTGATTGGCCCAATAAAACAGTTGCTATGCAGAAAAATTGGATCGGAAAAAGTGTAGGTGCATCAATTGATTTTAGTATTGAAAATTTAAATGAAAAAATCCAAGTTTTTACAACAAGGCCTGATACTTTATTTGGTGCTACTTACCTGGTTTTATCTCCAGAAAATCCTTTGGTAGACAAACTTACTAAAATGGATTATAGTGATGATGTGCGTAAATATAGAGCTATATCAAATGATAAAAACGAACAGCAACGTTTGGATTTAACAAAAGAAAAAACTGGTGTTTTTACTGGTAGCTATGCTATAAATCCAATTAATAACGAAAAAATACCTATCTGGATTGCAGATTATGTACTTATGTCTTATGGAACTGGAGCTATAATGGCTGTTCCAGGTCATGATGAACGAGATAATGAATTTGCTAATAAATTTAACCTACCAATAACTATTGTTGTAAAAGATAAAGTTGAATCGACTGATGAAAAACCTTTTTTCGGCAATGGATATTGTATTAATTCTGATTTTTTAAATGGTTTACAAACAAAAGATGCTATAAAAAAGGTGATAGAATGGTTAGAAAATAATAATGTAGGTAAGAGATATACAAATTATAGGCTTCGTGATTGGTTGATTTCAAGACAAAGATATTGGGGGACTCCCATTCCTATTGTATACGATCCAAATGGTAAACCACACTGTATACCTAAAAAATACCTTCCTTGGAAATTACCAGATGATGTTGAATATAAACCTAAGGGAACTTCTCCATTAGGCTCATCTAAAGAATTAATTGATAGAACTGAAAAAATTTTCGGTAAAGGATGGAGACCTGAAATTGATACTATGGATACTTTTGTTTGTTCATCATGGTATTATCTTCGATATTTAGATCCTAAAAATGATAATGAAGCTTTTGATAAAAAAAATCTAAATTGGATGCCAGTAGATTGTTACGTTGGTGGAGCTGAACATGCGACAATGCATTTATTGTATGCAAGATTTATAACAAAAGCCCTTAGAGATATGAATTATCTAAATTTTGATGAACCTTTTAAAAAATTATATCATCAAGGTACTATCACAAAAGACGGCGCTAAAATGTCTAAATCAAAAGGAAATACAGTAGCTCCAGACAAATTTATTGAAAAATATGGATCTGATACATTTAGAATATATTTAATGTTTATGGGACCTTACAATGAAGGTGGAGATTGGAATGATAAAGGTATTAAAGGTATAGACAGATTTTTAAAAAAAATCTGGAAAATAATTCATATGCCTGAAACAAAACAAATAGACTCAAATTGTATGCGTCTTTTAAACAAAACAATTAAAATTATAACTGATAACTTAAATCAAATGGTATTCAATACTTCGATTAGTAGATTAATGGAACTGGTCAATTTGTTTATACAACAAAAAGAAATTGATAAGAACAGTAAGAAAAAGATAGTATTAATGCTAGCTCCTTTTGCTCCTCATTTCAGCGAAGAATTATGGTCCATAATGAAATTTGAAACCTCAATATTTAATGAACCCTGGCCCAAATATGATACTTCAATGTTAGTTGACGATACCTTGACAATAATTGTACAGGTAAACGGAAAACTAAGAGCATCTTTTAAGATTTCAAAAGAACTAGAAAAAGATAAAATACTTGTTGAAGCTAAAAAAATAGAGAAAATAAATAATTATTTAAAAGATAGTGTAATTATAAAAGAAATATATGTTCCAAATAAACTGATTAATTTTGTAATTAAACCTATATGAAAATAATTAAATCATATATAAATAATAAATTTTATTTTATATTATTTTTTATTGGAATAACTTTTGTCTCTTATCTTTCAATTTATTATTCACTCATTTTAGATGATTTATCGTATTTAACAAATGATGAAATTGAAATAAACTCAAAATATTCATTATCCGTATTAAAACAAGGTATTTCATCCAACTATTTTATGATTCCCATTAATTTTGCTATGCTTTTAGCAATTTATTTGATAACGCAGTTCATACCTCTATTTTTATTTAATAAACTAAAAATAAATGTATTATCTAATAAATTTTTATTATTCTTAACTTTTTTAATAGGTTGCTATTTTGCCTATTTAATAAGTATATTTATTTTATAACTGTTTGTAACTGTTGAGATTCAGAATGAGATTTTTATATCTTTTAATGTTTAGTTTTTTATTTTTTTTATTTTCATGTAATAAAACTAATGAATATGATAATATGTTAACAAATCTTGAAGACCGTTTAAATCAATTAAATGATAATGTCATTTCTATTAATTCCAATATAGATGAAATTGATGAAAAATTAATAAAATTAAATGAAAAGATTAATATTATTTCAAAAGATAATGCTCTTATAAAGCAAAACCGTAACAAATTAGATTTCTCCAAAAACCCAACTATTTTATCAGATACTTTAATTTCTCATCAACCTATTGACTTTGAGAAGCTATTTTATGATAATTACTCAATTTCAGAATTAAGAAAAAGAACTTGTGATTTAAAAAATATCAAAAATAATAAAATCATTAGGTTCGAAAAAGAACAAGAGATCAGAATTAATCCTTCTCTTAAAAATACTGATGTGCAAATTTATAAGATTTTGGAAATAGATAAAATTAAACGTTATGTTAAACTTCTGAATTTAAATTATAACAAAGAGTTTAAATTACTTTTTGAAACTGATAGACAATAAAGAAAGAGTCCAATTATGAAAAATCTTTTATATTTAATAACCATATCCTTTTTATTCTCATCTACTTACGATTTAACAATTCAGCTTTTAAGCTATGATGGAATAAGACCTGGTACAAAAGTCAAATATGAAATATATGATGCAGGTAAGGTGAAAAGAATATCAGAAAATGATCAAGGTTCTTATGATATTTCTTTAAAACTATACGATGATCCAAGTATACCTAAATTAAACGAAAATATGCTCTTTAAAATTGAAAAAAACACTTTATCAGTAGATCTGTTAGGGATGGAAAAAAGAAAATTAAAATTGAAAGAAGAAAAACTTGCTAAAATTAAAGCTAAAGAAAAAGAAAAAGCTAAGGCAGCAGCTGATGCTAAATCAAAAGCAGAAGCAAAAGCCAAGGCTGAAGCTAAAGCAAAGGCAGCTAAGGAATTAAAAGCTAAAAAAGAAAAAGAGGAAAAAGAAAAAGCAAGAAGATTAAAGATAGCAGCAGAAACTTCACCTTTTAAAGGTAATATTGATGCAATAATTTCCTTCCAAAAAGAAAATAATCTTACACCTGATGGTTTTTGGGGACCTAAATCTCAAAAAGTTTATGATGCATTAGAAAAAGCTAAAAAGGCTGCGGCAGATAAAGCTAAAAAAGACGCTGCAGACAAAGCTAAAAAAGACGCTGCAGACAAAGCTAAAAAGGCTGCAGCAGATAAAGCTAAAAAGGCTGCGGCAGATAAAGC
>MDSW01077158.1_pt1 | contig 23233 bp, 19 predicted proteins | sample 811171 | NCBI WGS metagenome assembly MDSW01 (sample SAMN05326641, study PRJNA326480) | marine metagenome | isolation source: seawater | place: Atlantic Ocean: North West | collected 2012 | reverse complement strand
GTCCAGAGGGCGAAGGAGATACTAGCCTCCCTGGACGAGGCCGCCTCTACAAACGAGGAGGTATGAGTCTGACACTCTCACCTCAAGTCACCCCATGGTCAATTCCAGGACTTTCGCACTCTGAATTGATTAGCATGAAAGTCCAATACCCCTCACTAAAGGTCGTAAGATCGCACAAGCTCTCACATGGGAATGCAGGGATAATTACTGTCTCGATGCTCGGGGTCAAGTCTCACTCTGACAGAACGAACGTAAGGTACGACCTCATAATCGACTTTCGGGACTTTCCACACAGTGTACCCACTGCATATGTCAGAAATCCTGCGGACTCAGAGATCAAGCATGTCAATATCGGCTCCGCACAGAGGTACTCTTTCGCCCCAGGAGCACCAATATGCTGGGTCTGTGTCGGTGGAGGGAGGTACAGCACAATGTACCAGAGCTTCCCCCAAGACAGAAGATTCAGGCTAGAGGCCTTCTTTACACAACTCCAGAACACCCTAAGGACCCCAAACGTGGACGACGTCGCTGACCATGGGAGGCTCTGATTATGGCCGTTCACAACTCCATCCTGGTCCATGCATGCTCCGCTGCGATACCAATCTGCTCGGACCCCCAGGCCTTGGATGTCTACACAACGGACCTGGGAAAGACCATTTCCATCTACAGGATCTCGGGCGATAGGAGAATACTAATCGATCACGGCGCACCATTGGATATCTGCACCAGATGGCTTCCGGTTTGCTGGAAGAAATCCAATCTCCTCAGGGGAGAGGGAGTGATGCCCGAGCACTCCCATGTCTCATGGTCGGCAACAGCTATTCACGAATCGAACTCAATCAGGGTAGAATTGACCCCTGTATCCGGGGCACCGCCTGTCGACTTCGTCTCCGACGAACTGGCAATGGCCATCATGTCTGTATCACTACCCTCAATCACAAGGCTCGCCCGAGTAGCGGAATACCCGGAACATAATTTCAGACCGTTCCCTTCCCCCATAGTAAGGCACAACAACAAGCTCATCCAATCCTCTCAGGAGGTGGACGAAATTGACCTCTAATCACCAAACATGGTTCAGACAGATAGGAATCCTGGACCAACAGGGCGTCGCCTCTCTGAGGAAGAGCGTGGATGGTGACGACGACGGGATTATGGCCATGCTCGTCCTTTCATCACAATTGGGCGCATTCAGAAGTGACCAGGGCTTCCTGAGAATAAACAGAGAACCCGATGAAGAGATAAGAGCAGAGCTAGTCAGAGGACTGACCCATCCCTTCCCGAGCGATTGGAAACAGGCTTCAGAAATCTTCGAGAGTCTCGGCATGGATATCAGAGTCAGGAGGTTGGAGGAAGACTCGGATATCTGGATAGGAAAGCCACCCTCCACCCAATTGCGCAAGTCTGCGGGTTTGTGGATGATCCACGGCAATGGCAGGGCCATCTGCGGCATTGGAAGTATGGAAGAAATACCGATCAGGAACGTACCAAGCACGATGATTGACGCTCCTACCCTGATGTGCGGGGTTTCCTCGTTGGTACACAGGTTGCTAGACGAGGAAGGTCTTTTCTGGAAAGTCCCGATATCAGACAGGTGGCTGACACTAACTGCCAGGGTTGACGAATTAACTCCCGAGCAAGCCCTAGAATCAATCTCCAGTAGCTTCGGCCACGGCACCTCAACTAGTTTGGCCGATGGCAGCGGATCCCTCATTAGATTCAGGATCCCATTGGAGGAAACCCCGTCAGAGCTACTCGAATCCATAGATCAGCCCAGGAACCCCCCCAGGCAGAAAATGAAGATCGCAGACGTCGGACCATTCCCAGCAGTATCCGATAGCGGAGAGGTATCATTTCATGGAAAACCAATCCCAGCCATCTCACCCGGGGGGAATTTCTTCGTCCTCGGAGCAGGCGGGACCGGTAGCTGGGCCTCTACCATGATACTCAGCGGCTGCGCCCCTGACTCCAACCTGACTATAGTAGACGGAGATAATGCCGTAGAAGATCACAATCTGAATAGACAGGTCCTGTACCAAGAGAGGGACCTCGGCCTTCCAAAGGCCACTGCAGCCAAGATCTCACTATCTCGCATGTTCCCAGACTCCAATTCGCGAGTCTTAGCGATTCCAGGGTCATTCGGACCTCGTCACGCGATGCAAAACCATCCGCCCAATCAAGATGATCTGGCATTAGAAGAAATAATCGGTGATGACGCAGAGAATGACGAAGCTATCATATCGAGCCTCGGCAGCATGGATGTCGCTCTATCATGTCTGGATAACCAGCTTGCCAGAACATGGCTGAATAGAGCCTGTTTGGATAGAGGGAAGACAATGGTGAACGGAGGCAGCGAAGGAGAAAGGGGAGTAGTAGAGACATTTGCTGATGGATCATGCATGGTCTGCAGGTACGGGGAAGCCGAGGCCAACTCTTCCGAAGTCGTCTCCTGCCAGGAGGAGGGAACCAGGCCGGTTCCCTCTATTGTGACCTCCACAGCCTACGTGGGATCGATGATGGCGGCGATCGCTCTCTGTGTGGTTGCCAGTGAGAAATCTGTAATGCAGGACATCCCGCAAGACAGGGATTGGTGCTCCGGCGAGACGAAAAAAAGGACCACTGGGAGGCTGCCATGGTACGATAGCAGTTGCTCGAGTCACCTATGACCCCAATTTGAATGAACAAAGAACGTGAATAATTACAGGAGACTATGGAAATGAACGAGAAGAAGAAATTGGAAGTCGACTCACTACCTGACACCCATGCTCACATGAATCTGGCAGTGATGTTCCCCGAGGACATGGCCGAGATGGGAATACAACAGGGGCAGACAATAAACATCAGAGGAAGACGATCAACCACTGCCACCGTTCGTTCGAGCGAAAATGCTGTGCAGGGCAGGATTCACCTGGACGCAACATCCAGGCTGAACACCTCATCCAGGATTAGCGACTTCGTGGATGTGAGTCCAAGTAACAACACATCATCTCTGACCAAGGTAGTTCTGGCTCCAGTGGGGGAAGAGGTATCCCAGGACATGGAGCAGATCATAGGCAGGGAACTAGCCATGAGATGCGTTTCACGGGGCGATCACATCACCATCCCCTCTCCCAGCGGAGGAGTAATCGAGCTCCAGGTCGAGAAGACGCGTCCATGGGGTCACCGATCCGGCACAATCGATGCGGGCACCAAGATCGACCTTCTGGAAAGGCCCGCCCGGAAACCGCTTCTCGAAACCGGAGACGTATCATTCGCCGATATTGGGGGTCTAGACGCAGAAATCAAGCAGATACAGGAAATAGCAGTAGCGTCTCTACTTCATCCAGAGATTTTCCAGAAGGCCGGAAAGAGTCCGATCAGGGGAATCCTACTTCATGGAGAGCCCGGGACAGGGAAGAGCCTGATAGCGCGAGCTTTGGCCAGGGAGGCACAAGCAACCTTCCACTCTATCTCCGCACCTGAGATCATTGGAAGTTGCATGGGAGGGTCCGAGGAGAACCTTCGAAACATGTTCGAACAGGCCAAGCAAGAGGAACCCTCAGTATTGTTCATCGATGAGATTGACGCGATTGCTTCGGACAGGAGATTCGCCACGGAGAGTGGTCGAAGATTGGTTGCACAGCTTCTCACTTTGATGGACGGCATTACCAGTAGGGGACAGGTGATTGTGATAGGCGCGACAAATCTCGTAGATTCCATCGATCCGGCGATTAACCGGGCAGGGAGGTTCGAGAGAGTGATCGAGTGCTCGGTACCTAATGCCGAGGAAAGACTGGAGATACTGGAGGTCCACACAAGAGCCATGCCCCTCTCAGATGATGTAGACCTGGGAGATTTCGCTGATCTTACAGTAGGATACGTCGGTGCCGATCTTGACCACCTATGCAAGGAGGCAGTATACAAAGCCGCAGAAAGGACCTATGGTTTTGATCGGCTTCTCGACGCTGAGGAGGTCGAGACAGAGGACCTACAAGTGAGCGAAGAGGACTTTAGGCGCGCGCTTTCCAATGTCAGACCCTCCATAAAGAGGAGGCACAGAAGGGAAATCAAGGAGACCGGATTCGACTCGATCATCGGATTGGAAGCGGCCAAGCAGATACTGACCGAGAAGATAGTGAACCCGGTGCAATTCCCCGATTTGTATGATGCAGCCGGTCTAAAGATAGGATCCGGGGTCGTCATGCACGGTCCTCCGGGAACGGGGAAGACAGCGCTCGCCAGAGCAGTGGCCAGCATGGCAGGAGCCGAGTTCCTAGACGTAAAGGGGCCCGAGGTCATGTCCATGTGGCAGGGGGAATCAGAGAGAACAGTGAGAGAAATCTTCGACAAGGCCAAGAAGATGTCCCCCAGTGTACTTTTCTTCGATGAGTTCGACTCGATAGCTCTCGACAGATCAAACATAGGACCCGGAAGCGGGGGTCTGTCATCAGTGGTCAATCAGCTACTCTCGGAGCTGGATGGCATAGATTCCAGGGACGGGGTATTGGTGGTCGCTGCCACCAACAAGCTCGAACTGGTGGATCCAGCGTTCCTCAGAGAGGGCAGGTTCGGAACCATGGTCGAGGTAGGACTTCCGAACAGGGAGGATTACTCCAGAATAGTGCAAGTCCACTTAGGGGAAGCATCTCTATCTCAGAATCTAGGGGTGGATGAAGTTTGTCTGACACTCCCAGAGGGAATGTCCGGGGCAGATCTCGCCGGCCTTTCCCGAAGGACAAAGGAGGCAGCGGTTACTAGGCATTTACTAGAGAACCCAGATGGAGATGCCCTTGGTTTCGAGATAATACAAGCGGACTTGGAGTTGGCCTGTTCCGAGATCAATCAGCGTCGAGCCGCAATTGAGGCGTGGCTCTAGATGCAGTTCATAAGGGTCCATCGAAGAGGTGAGAGCAGATGCCATCGAGAACATCGCACTCGAATCCCCCAGGATTGAGGACACTCGTAGTCATGCTCGCAAACAAGGAATCCGACATTTACAAAAATTCCTACGAGGTTTTTGACGACCTCTTCAGCAAAGTAAAACCAGAAACTGTCATCGCTGCACAACTGAAGCCACATAGCGGACCCCCATCCAAAGGCGATATTCCGGAGGGGCTTGCGAGACTAGGGGAAGACCACGGGGTGAAGGACCTCAGTGTGTGCTACATCAAGCAGAACTCGGTCGACGACGATTCGAGCAATCACTGGCCAGATTACATTCCAGAAGTTCTACAGTCATTGGGTAAAAGCCTGAAGGAGACGAGCAAGGAGAACCTGCACCTCCATGTCTCAGCTGCAGGGTTTACCGTCTCATCCGCACTATACAATATCTCTCAGATACTTGGATGCAAAGCGTGGATCACCATACGGTCCTCGGACTCGAACAGATGTTACTCTGAAGAGATCCATGGGACTCCGAAACTAACTCCCTTTCAGGAGTCAACACTCGAGGGATGCGCCGAATGCTCTATCGAATCAGGAGAACCACAATCGTTCACCCCTGAGGAAATGCAATCACAGGACGGAATCGCAGCGGATAAGGGGGCGAGCAAAAGTCTTGCAGGCTTGATCCAAGATGGGTATCTGGAGAAGAAGGAAGAGAAATCAGGACATGGAAGAGTTCAGTACATCCCTACTCGAAAAGGCCTCTTGGAGGGAATCTTCCAATCAGCGAGAAGCGTCAAATCACGAAGACTTCCGAAAAATCCCCAGACCGGGATAATTATCACTGCAAGAGCTGCACAGACCAAGGAAGAATTCAGGAAATTTCTACAGGACCATGGCTTCCACAGCCAATTCACCAAGGTTGGGCTTGTGGTCTATGACTACGGCGAAGAATATGACTTGGAAGAGAAGAAAGACGAATTCAGCGAGGTAATCCATGACCTGAAGGGAGAACACCCAGTCAATGGGGCGAAGTGCTGCAACAGAATAATTCCAGTATCACAAGGCCAGCTTAGCCAGTGCTCCTTCGGGTTGCTGTCACAGCTTCACTCAATCGTTGGCAGCAACGATGGCATGATGGTGGATTGGTCTGTCATTGCAACTGGAATCCCAGCCGTACTGAGGACTAGTTTCGTGAGGTATTGCCAGGAGAGCGGTATTTCCGTAATTGACTCATTCCGCGGTTTGAGATCAGGAGGTTCGGGGAAGGGGGGCTCATCATTCACGGTCTCCGGACAGGATTTCATGAAACATCGAGTGGAGTCCCCAAGCATCGGAGATATCGAAAAGATTGGGAAATTGTGGAATTGGGAACACCAGTACGTAAAGGAGCCACTTGCCACCTTACACATCACTGGGAAAGAAATACCGTACAAGGAATTGCTTGAGGTCAATCGTGAACTCTTTCAGTCTGAGGATCAATGGCAGCGGATGAAATACAAAGTCTCAGATTCCGACGCGAAAGCTAAATCTCACAAGAAGCTAGTGAGTCTAGGCGCCATAACTGACAGGAAGGACCTGTTCGAGCTTACTGAGGTAGGAAGGACAGCTGCCCGAATGATCTGGATAAGAGAAGAAGAATGGTGATGATTTGGGATCCACATGCGATTTGTGTAAAGGCACACGTTTCAAGAGGAATGAGACAACCGGATTCGACGAATGCCGGGACTGTGGTTGGGTAGACCTAAACTCCAATCGCGAAGAAACAGGAACCTTTGACGAGGGAGGCACTAGAGAGGCAGCATTCTCCCAGAAATTCAAGGAGATTAGGGAACACCTCGAGGGCGATATTCCTGCATACATCCCACACAGAGGTAAGAGGAAATTCGCATCAAAGGAGAAGGAGAAGAACTTCAATGAGAGGAAACACAAGAAGATCGAAAGGAAAGTCAGGACTCTGAGAGAGGCAAGCAAGGACTACGATACCACTTCAAGAGCCCGTCAGAGCAAAATGGAGGAGATAATGATCGAGTCTGGTTGGGAGAGGATTCCAGGATGGAAGTGGGATGCAGACGCTTCCGGGATTCTCAGGAATACCACATTGGATCAGTTGGGAGAGGGACATGACAGTCTCACGGAATCGATGAGGCGAGCTATCGAAGGTGCATCAATCCCAGAGAGGGGGTTATTCCTCTTCTCAGAAGGTGACGAGGACGACACCAGAATAGTGACACCGAAAAAGGAAGGTTCTGCTTTGGAGTTCTACATAATGCGGACTCACGAAGACGACGCTTACTGGTTCTTGGACGATTTCTGTAGGCGCGTCCCAGTGAACAAACAGCGTGTTTCCAACTTGCTATCTTCCAGATTGCCTTTGAGTACGCAATCATTCATACGATGTGATGAAATCTACCAGGAGAAAGGGAAAATAACAAGCGAGATGATTCGAGAGTTCACAATAAAGGCCGGCAATGCCCTGGATTTCGAGACTAACGGCCTCGAGAACGACTCAAGGCCTCCTCTGCCATTCGGCGATGGCGTGCTCACTGAAGATTACAAGAGGAAAATCTCACTTTGCCCCAAAGGAGAATCCGAACCGACCCATATTCATAGATGGGTGGAATTCGAAGTATTAGAGGATCAACGAATCTCAACCGGGGTCCTTCGAAGTTCCACGCACCCGCTAATCCTGACACATATCCCGCTGGCCTATTCCCTCGCTCAGAGAGTATTTGACGGACTGAGGAACAATGACCAATGGCGCAACATCTGCATGAAGATTCTGAATCTGATAGAAGACGAAATGGAATGGTGCAACTCCACGGTGATGGAGATGGATAGTTGGTGGGAGAGCGAGGTCAAGGGAAATAGCTTGATGGAAAACAAGCCAGTAACTGTCCTCAGGGGTCATCAGTGACCTCCAACAGAATAACCAGGGTACGTACACGGGTATGCGGAAGACACTGAGGCAGGAAGGCCTGGTAGACCAAAGGGCCCTCGAGGAACTTTCAATCTCGATTGTGGACGATGGAGTGAGCGAAGATATCCTTGAAGAGGCCATACTGATAGCAAATCAGTTGGGGATCCCGGACAGCCAACTCAACCCAAGCGAGGGGGAGTGCGACTTCACGATCTTCCTCGGCGAGTCCTACCCAGCAGATCCCAGCATCCCGTTTTGTAGAGTACAGCTTCTTGATGATGGATTCAGGGTAACGGACCGCATAGACTCAGAAGGCGGCAAGCCATCCCCGCTGCAGAGGCCAGGACTCAGGACCATAGCGTGCTCTGTAGCATGGCAGGAGGTAATCAGAAGGACGGGAGTCTCCCTCCCGATAGAGGTCCCGAAGAAGTACCTGGACATCTGCCTCAGGGTAGACCCTAAGTCACTGCCATCAGGAGAGGACCTGAACGATTTAATCGACATAAAGCAAAACGACTCCTCTCCCATCCCATTCCAGGTAATCCCCAGGGAGGATGGAAGGGGACACGCACTCCTGAAGCTTAGGGTAGAGGAGGGGAGTAGCCTCGCAGACAGTGTTTTTTCCAAGTTGCAAATTTGTTGGCAGGAGGAGAGTCAGCAAGAGCCCTGCCATACGGAACTAAGGCTTCCTAGAGCGGAGGGCCCAATCTCAGGATCGGCAACGTTCCCCGGAATAGGTGGCCTGGGTAGCTGGGCGGTCAAAACGATCGTAGATGGCATCACAGAAACCGGATCCAATGGGCAGGGTTTGACCCTGAACCTGATCGACCCAGACACCGAGATCGAGGAACACAACCTGAATCGGCAGGTCCTGTACTCAGAAGCTGATATCGGCAGGGAGAAGGCAACTGTCGCTGGGAGGCTGCTTTCGGAAGCGCTGCCATCCGCTGAAGTCCACTCACGCGTGGGTTCGGTGGGACTGGCCCATCTCTTCGAGATGGACTTCCTGTCTGACCGCCAAACCCTAGAATTCGAGGAGGAGGAAGACCCCATCTTCGCCACCCTGGAAGAGTCAGGGCCAGATGTGAGCAGCATGATTTCTGCATCCGACATCCTGATTTGCGGAGTGGACAACCTCAGAGACCGATCAATACTGAATGCAATCTCCTCAAAGTTGGGCATGCCCATGGTTAACGCCGGTGCTCAGGGTTTCAGCGGGCAGTTCGACCTCTTCATGCCGGAGGAGTCATGCATGCTCTGCAGGTATGGCATAGGAGCCGTGAATGAGACGATTCGGATGTCTTGCCAGGAGGATGGGGAGGTCCCATTCAGCTCCATAGTGACCTCAACTGCAATCTTCGGGGCTCTGGAGGGACTCGCCCTCCTAACCCTCCTCTCAGGAGGTACTGAGAAGCTGTCGAAATGGCCTACGCACATCTCATGGAACGGAAGGAAGAACTCATTCCAGAGCATGAGCGATAACGGACTATTCTCCCAATCATTCTCACTGGAGGGGCCCCATCGGACTCACCTGTTCAACAGACTGACCTCGGGGAGTCATGGATGACCCCAGTGGAAACAGACAAGGAACGTGCAAGGGTGAAAGGTGAAAAAAATGACACGAACAAAGAACACAGAACAAGATGAAAACACGGTAATGCTGACCCTGTCTAACTCGATGGACCAGACCCGGAAGATACGGGTCGAGGTCCCGGAGGGGACTACGGTAAGGCAGGCTGCCAGGGACGCGGGGATCTTCCCCGACGGAGCCTTCGACGTTTACACCGCCGAAGGCGACACGGTCACGAACGAGAGGGCGGAAGGCCATCGAGACGCCACGCTGTACGTGGGCGTCCAGAAGGTCGCCGGGGGCAACGAACAGGAGATGCAACTCGACCCTGTAGATGCTCCTCGCAAGACGATAATGTTCGTCTCCGCTTTCGACCCAGAGGTACGCAATGCGGTGATCCCGACGGACGACCAGACAGCCAGGCAGGCTGCCGAGATGGCTGGCTTGGCCCCTAGGGACGGGTCGGACTGGCAGGTCTACGACTGGGAGGGAGAGGTTGTCGCAGACCGACAAGCGAACGATCTAGCCGGCCAGACTCTGTACATCGGGGTTGTCGCGGTTGCCGCAGGATCGGTCTCTATCCCAGCTATGTCCAGGGCTAGGGCAGACTTCCCCTCGATCAAAACCATCTCAGGTTTCAGGAGAGGGGACTCAGTCGACATGTTCTTCATCAGGTTAGGGGACTCCAGGGGGAGGACCCTGGAGGGCCAATACGACTGCGTGATAGACTATCGGAACTCCATACCGAACGCCCACGTACTGAATCTCAGGAGTGGGATAAGGCACCCCCACGTATACAGCAAATCCAGGGTTCCGGGTAGCGATCGAGAGTCCTACCTCGTATGCCAGGGAGAGGTAAATGCCGTCATGTCAAGAGCCTCGGACGATTCTGAGAGGCTGTCTGCTTACCTGAACCATCTCGCCAGCGTTCTGAACTCATAGGTGATTGAATGGGCCGAGCGAAATACGAGACTACTCAATCAACCCGAGTAACCCGAGGTCGGACCATTCCCGAGGCGGTAGTGCCCAGGAGCATCGTTGACCAGACCAAGGCATTCACCGGACCGAGGGGTAGGCTGGAGATGGGGGGTGTGCTTGTAGGACACGTAGACTCCAAGGGAAACAACGTCGTTGTTGCAGGACTATTCCCCAGACAGACGGAGGAGACACCTGGCTACTGCGAGTTCGAGGGCAAGTGGATGACGATAGCCTGCGCTGCGGCTGACTTCGCGAATGAGTCTGTCCAATCACCAGAGGGGGAGGTCACTCCAACCCTCAGAATCATCGGCTGGATACACACGCATCCCGGCCTGGACATCTTCCTGTCATCGACTGACGTCGCTACTTACAACCAGATGCTGAGCGCGTCACCTGACGATCGGTTCGTAGCAGTGGTTGTCGACCCTCTGATGGGGAAGGACGGGGTTTTCCTGACCCCGGATATGCCCCAAACGTACTCAAGCGCAAAAGGAAAAGTGAGGCTGGACCGCACCCTCAGGGAGAGATACCTAGCGTTCCTGGAAAGGATCGAGTCGGTTAGGGAGAAGAGGGGGAGGGAAGAGGTACCATTCGTAATCACCGGAGACTTGCACATGGACCACGTTTCAAGGGGCTTCTCCGATGACTACATGATTCACAATCTAGAATCGATACACTACACGAAGCTGGAGGTCAATGGCATCAGGGATGACCTATCGGACCTCTCCAGCGACCTTGATGAGATACGAAGAGAAATGAGGAAAATCAACTCAGAGATTAGCAAGATCGGCGGATTGGCTAGGAAGTCACAGGATAACTACCATTCAATCAATGATGTGGAGAGGGGATTGAAGGAGGCCCAGGACGGGCTATCGGGAATCTCCCGCAGCGTCGGGGGACTGGAAAGACACATGCGCGAGAGCTCGAATCAGATCAAAAACCTGAGAGCGGATTTCAGCGCAGGAGAGTCAAGGATAGACCGAGATATTTCCAACATCACCAACGACATAGTGGAATTGAGTGAGAACCAGGAGAGGGATAGCAGGAACATCCTTCATACCGCCTCAGTAATTGCCGGACTGGAGAACTCCATAGAGGTTCAGAGACGCAGAAACGCACAGCTGGGAGATGTCGTCGAGAAGATCGGCTCCATGGCAAGAAAGCCAAGGATGCCCTCTAGGAAGCAGGAAGAAAAAGAGGAGTGGGACCAGCTCCACTCGAAAATACTAGACCCGGAAATATCGAATCTGGACATACTCCGGGAACACTTCTCACTGATTGCTATGAACAGGCCATTCTGCCTTGCCGTCTTCAAGAGCGTCAGAGCCATCCCTTCCAATAGAAGTAAGCACGCACCAATTTTCGGAAGAAGTCTACAGATCCTATCGGATTTGAAAGCCAGAATAGGGGGATCGTCGTCAAATCGTGGAAAATCACACTCTAAGGAGTCATCTCCTTCCACATCGGGACAACGAAATTCCCTCCCCAATCAGTTTGGAAGGTCCTGAAACTGTCTTTGTGGGACCCTAGGTCAGGGATTGGGGAGTCTATATCCCACATTCCCATCCACCATATGTTTCCAGTTTGCCCATATTCTGATTCGGGGTCTATGACGTGATCGGTGTAGAATCTTTGCATATGGGACTCGATATCGGTATAAACCTCCAGAATGTCTTGCTTTCTTATTTTAGCAGTCATCTCGTCCCCGCCCATGCTCTCTATCGAACTCGGAATATGTCGTGAGATGATGAAACCAAAAGTAGACTCGATCATTGACGTCAGTACTCTGGACCTGAGGAAGCCCATTCTGGTTTCTTCCTTGGACCTGGGTATCTCGTAATCCTTCCTTACTTTCTCGAAGACCCTCTTCCTTTCGGTTTCATTAAGCCTATTTTCTCCAAAAAGACTCTCATAGATTTCAGTTCTTTTTTCTTTTGGTTCCATGTCATATTTGGCATTCCTGCCAGATGCGATAAGATGTTCTCCAAACTCCTTCGGCCAGCACTTATCACTCAACTCAATTACATCCAGGTAAAGCATGCACTCTTCCGTATTGTCGTCGTCCTCTGACCTGCCAGGAACCCCAAGAACTCCCCATCTCCTCCTGATGCTCTTCCTCTGATCTTCGTGATTTCCGAACTCCTCCAACAGCTTTGGTAACACAGACCCATTGGCCCTCTCATCGACCACCGACTCACAGGTCTTTTCTATGTACTCGCCCCTGTTATCGCAGGAGCATTTCAGAATCGGGGACCAGTTCTGTTCATTTTTCCACATCTCCCTTAAGTTGGACAAAACGTCGTCCATCACTCCTTCCACGTCTTCTCTGCTTGCCTCCTTTGGAATATCCACAGAGAGCAAGACATGACCACCACCTGACTGAAGGGCTACCGATTTGATTCGATGGTCACCTACGACCCTATCCTTCTTGGAATGCCTCTCCACGAATTTCCACATCTGTGTTCCCACAGTCATCGACCACTGCTGTTTTGCTGTGGATAAATGCTCTGTTCTCTCTCCTTCTTCACCGGATTTTTCGAGGACTTCCTCCCAATTTGTATGGAAGAAGGGGGCAGATATGTGGAAAAACTGACTACTATCTATTTCTTCCTGAGCAGTCAACAATTGCACTACCAACTCATCTTTTTCATCGTTATCTCGGAAAATGTTAGGCCAATATGCCTTAATTTCTTCTACAATTGATTGCAATCTTCTGTCTGTTTCTCCTAGCAAAGAAAGGACCTGCCCTGAACTCCAATGATAGTCGGTCCTTCTGAGTAGCCATGAAATCGGGTCTCTCAGACTTTCGTGGATTTTTCCTGAAAAACCGAATCTATCCCCACCTACGTCTTTGGACGCAACATCGATGAGATTGCATAACATTCTTCCGAGTACCAAACTCGGATCTAGAACTCCGTATTTTTCCCCATCCCTGACTCTAGGTCCCCACCCTTCATACGGGTATTGAAGAATATCTCGCCAGCAATTTTCAACGTCTTCATCCACTTCTTCTGAACTCTTGGATTGGAGGCCAGTGTTGAGATCATAGGTGATAAATCTAGAAATTGAATTTGCTTTGATATGCAAAGTTAAACCCCCCCAGACTTGAATGGTCTCTCTGCCATCTTCCAGAGGTTTGTTGGAATGCCTCTTTGGTGATACTTCCTGCAATCATTAATTCCATTCGGAAGACAGACCCAAGTTTCCTCCGGCGCGGCCTTGATGCAAAGTAGTTTTATGCCTCCTCTGGCGGTTTCGAACTCACCCGAACCCCATTTTTCAGGTTCAAGTACGTATTTTTCCCCCCTGTCTCCATATGGTTGCAGGATATTGAAGCTAGTTTCCCATGTGACGGGGACGACTCTAACCAAGTCTTTCCAATCCGTTATGAAACTGTAATCCTCGCATTTTCCGAGGGTTTCTTCGATTCTCTCCCTGTGTTTTTTGCTGGTATTAGGATCGTCTAGGTAATTTTGTAGAATCTCTCCCGAGATGCTCCGAACGAGTCTTGCTGCTGAGACCCAATCCCCCCTCAGCCAGGGCGGGTTTTCCTTACTTGGTCTGTGACTATCTGAAAAAGACCCATCCTTGTAGACCGGATTTTGGTCAGAAGGGTTTGTAATCCCCGCTTCGATACTCACAATCGATCGCAAATCTTCCCCCCAGTCACTGTGAAAGGGAGTGCTAATTTGTGGCCATCCAGACAGATTCAACGCTTTGAGCGCGAACTCGAACTCTCTGATGCTCCACTCTATCGCCATCTCTCGCCGTAGATTTTCTTCGATACGAGCTTCGGTTATCCTTCTGATCTCTTCCTCCCAGTAGTGAGGGTCAATTCCGTATGACTTCAGCAAGTAATCTCTCCGACGTTCTACTGGAAGGCTCGGCTTGCTAATCGAGGTGCATATGTAAGCGAATCTCTTCAAATGCTCCTCATTCTCCTCTTCCATCATCAACCTCCTTGGAATCATCCTCCGAATCTTTGTTTTCATCATAGCTGTAATCAACGACGACTTTTGGAATCACGATGCTGCTTGTACCCTCGGGCTCATCTCTGAAGTGGACAATCAAACGATCAATGTACTTGTACCCGTGAGAAAATGACCATTTTCTGACGAGAAAACCTTCTGCATCTGCCACATATTCCCCTCCCCTGACCCAATTGAAAGGCTTATTTTCCGAAGTCAGATCATTGAAGAACTCCTTTCGATTCTCGACTTCTATGTGTAATGAGAAATTGACTTTCAGATTTTGCGGTGCATATTTCTGTGCAGCAAAAAGCGATCTGTGAATTCCAGGATCTCCCGCCTCTTCTCCTTCCGCAATTCTCTTTTCGGCTAACTCGCTTAACGCGTCTTCAATCTTCCTGGTGAATGATCTTGGCTGTGATTGCAAAGCAGCTACATTTCGGCTCATATCCGATTCTGAAAGGCTTGTTATCAAAGGAAGCCTTTCTAGCAAATCTACGCTGTTCTTTGTGAATAAAAACAGGCGGATTTCGATATCTGTTTGGTATCCATCAACTAATAATCCTCTTAGATTGTCTGTGACCTTGATAGCTAGTGCAGCTCTATACTTGCCAAAATCGCTGGCTTCTTCCAATAATGTTTCTGAACTCCATTTTGGGTTGGGTAACTCTCGGAAGAAGGAAACATACCAGCTCTCACTATCAAAATTCAAGATTCCTTCTGGATCGTTTGTTATGTTGTTCAACTTGCCTAGATTCTTTTCGTGAATTGCACTGAAGTCTGTGTGCAAACCGGTCGGCCAAGAATAAAGGTCACGTTGCTGCATTACAGCGGATAACTCAATCCACTTGACAGTGGCTGGAACACATTCAACTAGGGCCGCCAAGCCATCTTCTTCTTCCAAAAGATGCAACAGGTTTCTACCGGTGACCGACCTCACTAATGCATCCCAAACCGGTATATGGCCAAGGTTAACGCCCCTGATTGAAAACCAACCAAGGAACCTTCTGACAAAAGCAGAGCGGTCAGTGGCGAATGCCTTCTCGATGTCCCGGCGGGCATCCCCCCATTTGCCGAATTTTTCCGGGAACTCTCTGAAAATCTCTCTAACCAGATTGTAGCACAGGTCCTCTCCAAACATGGTGTGGTCTCTCTGATCTATCTCCTCTACAGCAGCTCTCCATTCCTCCATTCCAAACTCAGAGAATGTGGCGTTGTACGCCCTCCCGACTACTGTATCGCTGGGCGAGGAGTATATGCTTCGTCCACGGTTTTCCTCTTTCGGGGTCTCCTCTGCATCCGAGCCCTCCCCGGCTTCTACCTCCTTGCTTCTCTTTCCCTCGCCTCGACTCTGACTTGCTGCCCTCGAGGTCAGTGAGCTCTCTAGCCTTGCGATCAGGTCGTCGATTCTGAATTTCTGACAAACTTCGTCAGGGGATCTGGAGACTACTTCCTTTTTCAAGAAATCAGGATTTGAACCGATTTCTGCCACTATCTCTGCGAAGGCCATTATGCAGCTCGGCTTTTTTCCGAAATTGCCCATCAGCTCATGTTTGATTCTCAAACCTCTTCCGATTTCCTCTCCGGACATCGCACTGACGGAACTGGTAACCCAAGTCCCGAGGGAAATCTTGTCTTGGATTAGCGAGACGATGTCTATCCACTCAGACCCCCCTTTGTCCTTAATTGCGTAAAGACGGTCAATGTCTTCCCTGATTATGCCGTCAGGAATCTCCCTCTTGTCTATCCGCTTCCCCAGCTCAAGGTTTATTGCCGATACTTCCCTCCCCGATCTCTGCTTCAGTATCTCCTCTAGTCTACTCGATGTCAATTCTTGACCAGCCACTTTGCAGTCGTTAAGGACGACATGGACCGACCTCAGGACAGATCTGAAATCGACTCCCTGAGTATCTGCCTGCTGCATCGCTAGCCATGCATTAAGTGTCATCAAAGTGCCATTCTGCCTCATCTTCCTGATGTCGAAGGATGACCATGCCTCGTCGTCAATCACTTCGTCCGCGCTCTTGTGCGGCGGTTGCGTCGAGTCTAGATGCCAGTCTCGATTGTTGTTCAGATGCAGGTATTTTATCCTGTGAAGAATGAATTCCTGGACTTGATCGTTCGTCAATTCGTTAAGGTTCGGTACTCTGAACTCGAATGGGTTTGACATCTCTTCTCCTTGGTGTAGGCAGTAGTTCATCCCCGGCCTCGATCTAGCCATTCTGATGAAGTCTCTTTGGACGCTTGAAACGATTGTCACGCCATAACTCTTGAGCTCGGAGAAATTGCTCTGTGAGTTTTCGAAGAATTGGACGCCGATAGAGGTGTCGATTTTGTCAATGTCGTCCATAAAAATTACGAATCTTAGTACATCTCTCAACTCGCTATTTGAATTGATGAACTCCACGAACATGGCCATCTCGAAAGAGTCACTCGACAGGGCTCTGTACATTTCAGAGAGCAGACTCTTTTTGTTCAGAACATCTCTAAGCTCGGAGTAATGTTCTGTTTCTGTGTTTTCTGCAATGACATCAATAGCCTCTCTTATCGCCTCCCTGCAGCAGTAATCGAATAGCTTCATGTTTATTTTCCCGTCATCGACCCCTGAGTCCTCCCGCAATTTGGCGTTTGAGAGAGAAATATACAGGGGAATCCTTGGATATTCCAAACCATCCTTGGTGCTTTGATTGAGACTTTCTTTGAATAGGTGGACTACCAGTTCCGACTTACCTGAACCCCTGTCCCCGGAGACCCAGAAGTAATCCGCCTTACCCTGTCTGAACATGTTCTGAAATTCCTCAATTGTCTTGTCGAATTCCCTGAATAGCCACATTTCCCAATAATCTACGCCAGGTAGAATGGCCTCCCTGAGAAGTCTACCGGAACCTTGCGCTCCTGCGCCCCTATCGATTTGTAGGTCCACGACTCCTCCCATAGGACAAATCAGAGATAGGGGTGTAATAAATGTATGAGGGCCAAATAAATTTCATCAAATCTGAGCAGGGTTATATTTGTGTCCTCGATGCCAAAAGTGTGCAGAACCCCAAACCACTTGAGATTCTCTACGATTTGCTAAAAATTCGTAAAGAAATTGATTCTCTAAAGGAAAAGAGGGAATTGCTGAGATCTATTCCTAATTCGGTTTCAGGTGAAAAGAGACACAGATTCGCTACCTTCACGGCAAGATCGGGTAGCACATTACTCGAACAATTCAGACGCCAAGAGGCACCAGCCAGAAAGGCAGGCGGATCGTCGGGAGTAGGAACTGGAAAGAAGTCCGGCGGCTCCTCTGGCGTCGGTGGTTCGGCTAAGTTCCCCAAGAAACAGGATGATGCCTTTCGTCAGATTCTCCAGACAGACTCAAATGTGGAAGAAGGAATGATTAGGCAGTATTTCGCTTACGTCGACACGAGGATGAAACCACAATTTGCAACCAAGGTAGACATCCCTGACGAATTCTTTCAAATCAGGGTTACACGCGACATCCGTGCACATCCCGACATGCTACGGGTGTCGAAGTTCGATCTCACATCCCTGGATTCCTACCTGAATGCGATTGAGACTGACTTCAGTGCTAATCTCGAAGCTGCACAAGAGCTCCTCACATCTTTTTTACCCGAAGAAAAAGACTTACTTTCCGGTCCAGAGAGTTTTACCGCTTCCCTGTCTAGAATGAGCTCCAAGGGAGGAATACTCGTCGAATTCGACGACGGATCCACCCATCATAGAGGGACCATGCCATTCGAGATGAGATTCTGCCCTCATTGCGTTTCTGACTGGTCAAATAGTCTGGAAACTGCACTTTCTACAAATAGATTCCAAGGAATACCATTTCCACCGATTCCGATACTGGCCTTACCATTGGATGAGATAGACACCCTATGCACTGAAAACAAGCACACAAAGAGAGAGGGGTACTCCCATAGTTTCGACCAATGTACTTCTGTAGAGGAAATTGAGAAAGTTGCAAACGAGTCCAGAGATAATTTAGGAATCGAAAAACACACTACTGTGCGAATAGATATCGACCCGAGTAATCTAGGTAAGAAACCTGCATCACGGTGGTCATGGATTCGACTCGACTTCGAACACCAATAGCATTCGCGCACTCAGAATAACATCAGCTTACCCTTCCATCTGGAGAAGCCGACGCCCACATTGAACCTCTCTGCTATCAGTTCCCTGTTCACCGGGACTCCCTCGTCCCTAGCGACCATCTCGCAAAGCGCTGCCAGGACCGGACGCGCATGGCTCGATAGGCTCCCCTCGCACTGCGTGTTCATCCTCCAGCAGTGCCATATCCTCTCGGTTAGAGGGCCGTACTGGGTCCTCCCTAGCTCCGCTCGAGAGAGTATCGAGTCTGCTGCGGAGTCGGCGCTCGTAGCAGCCCTCTCCGCCTCGCCAAGTATGGCCACCATCCTCTTTTGCGCTCGGAATCCGTACTTCAGACCGTACTTCCTCCCTGGCAGGCACTTGTCGATCCAGTCCGAGAGCCTGGAGTCGAAGCCCATCCTCATAGCGGCCAAATGCAGGCAAGCTGCAGCCGAGGTCGCAACACCACAGGGGTGCCCGGCCTGCCATATCGGCTTCTCCCTCGCTGCTGGGAGAGCCCTAGCTGCGCCCTTGTCCGGCCAACCGAGGTCGAGCAGGTCCAATGCCATAGAGGCGTGAGCATCGGTGGGGGCCAAGCTGTTCACCAGTTGGATGGCCTCCAGCTTCTGCCTCGTCGGCCCCCCTCTACCCATGCGGTCTAGGTTCCTGAGTCTGTTCCACTTCCGCCTCTTGTCGTCAGGCGCTGAGCCCGCGTTACCTATGCTGGTGCCAGAGGGCCTGGCCCCAACTCGGGTACCATGGCCCCTGCCCGTCATCCCGCCCTTCTCGTCGAGTTGGACTCGGTCGTGGTCGACTGTGTCGTAATCGCAGACACGATACCCGCAGCAGTCGCACCATAGGGCGGCCTTGTGCTCAATCAGGTCGGAGCTCTGCCCGCAAATCTCGCATTCGTAATCTGAGCCCGGAGAGAGCCCACTATCTTTTACATCGTTTTCTTTCATGTCTGGATGCGTTCGGTGTAACGCATCCAAGGGGTCATGGATGACCCCACAATACTGAGGGCCTCATTCAAGACAGACTCAAGCACTTCAAATAGGTCCATTTGCATGGAATCACATGACCACCTTACTCGTCTGATGAGTCCAGATCCAATGGATAACGATACAGACGACAAAGAAAGAAAGAATACCGTGATGGTGGAGTGCCTGGAGCTGTTGAGGGAGTGCCTCTCGATGCTCGCTGACCGACAGAGGGGCGCGAAGCAGCGCGAGGAGAGACACCTCGAGGAGAGGGCCCTGAGGGAGGGCCAGTACCCCTGTGACGAGTACGACATGCTCTCCTACGACGAGGACTTCAAGTTCGAATGGCTGTAGGGGGGCCTATGGAGGAGAGGACTCCCGGAACCAGGGTCCTACTGGGCAGCGGAGGCTTGGCCACCGATGAAAGGAGGGAGGTATACAGACGGCTCGTCGGGGAGCACTTCTCAGACTGCAATAGGGTACTATTCATCCCATACGCCTCCGACTCCCATGCTCACTATACCACCAGGATGCAGAGATTCACGGGACCGGACGGTCCGGATCTCGTGGGGATAGAGTCCTTCGACGACCCGATCTCTGCGATATCGGACGCCGAGGGAATCTACGTCGGTGGGGGGAACTCATTCCTCCTCGTCCGGGAGCTGCATGAGTCAGGCCTCATATCACCGATAAGGGAGGCCGTGATGTCCGGGACCCCATACCTCGGGGTCAGCGCCGGTTCTAACGTGGCCTGCCCATCCATGATGACCACCAACGATATGCCAATCGTGCACCCTCCCTCATTCTCATCGATAGGGGTGGTCCCCTTCCAGATCAACCCGCACTACCACCCTGGGAAGATTCGATTCATGGTCGGCGAAGAGCTGATGGATCACTTCGGTGAGAGCCGTGACCAGAGGATTTCCGAGTTCCACCTACAGGACCAAACCCCGGTCTTGGGGATGTGGGAGGGGTCCTTCGCTCACTGGGACGGTTCCATCGGCGTCCTGACGGGAAGAGCAACCGCCTTCCGCGCTGGTGAGGAACCGATTGAGATGCTCGATGGGACGGAGTTCGATTCGTCACTCTATCCCTGCTGAAGCTTCACCCTCGCTCTTCCAAGGATGATTGGTAGCGTAGCATCGACATCCATACAGACCCAAGTGCCCTGTTGTAATCCGGATCCCCATACATCTGGCTCTCTAGCTTGAAGTTCGTGTATCCAGCCCTCAGAAGCGAATCTAGTTCGCTCATCAACTCCGACAAGAGAACCTCCCTGGGGACGATGACCCTGTACCGGTAGTCGGCTTCATCATCCACAATTACCGTGTTATCGGGAAACCTCCTCTCCAGTATCCCTCTCGCTCTTGACCTGACTAGGAATCTGTCATCGTGGTCTCGGTGCCTTACGATACTCAGCATGCCGTCCAGTGAGAAGATCCACATACAGTATACAATGCCTGTAACCCTACTTCAACTGAAAGAGAAGGAGCCAGCGCAGTGAACGCAGACTCGATTAACCGGGAGGAATAGGAAACAAGGACTACTCGTCACACTTGAAATACGGTGGACCCTATCCTTTCCCGATTGATTTGTCCAAGCCTCTTCGCCTGATACAACCGGTGGGGTTCAGTCTACCGAATATCGTCACAGCTCTGTCACATGATAGAATCCACACCGCGACTCTACTGTACACATCCGAGATTCCTAAGGAGAACATTCATCGTGCCATAGAAACAGCCAATGAGTGTAGAAAAAAGCCCCTTTCCCCTCGCCCCGATCTGATCAGAATCCCCTCTCCAGATGCAGACTCATCAGACCAACTCGATTCGATACGACAGATCACCGAGAGTCCAGACCATGAGAACGTCGTAGGGGTGACGGGAGGGACCCAGAGAGTATTGGGCGCCTTGGTAGCTCGCTTCGGAACAGAGAGGCTACTTTCCGTGGAGCGCGGCCCCAAGGCAACTCTCAGAGTAGGCAAGAAGATTTGGCAAGAGCAACTTGAACTGGAAGTGGCCGACTATCAGAGGCTGTACGATGTGGACGTCCACGAGACCTCTTCGGAAGTGTCGATCATCGACGGTCGCTTGTCCTACTCTCGGGAACTGTCTGTTGACAAATTTCCACTCGATCTGGAGGCAACTCCGAAGAAGAGAACCCAAGCCTTCAGGAGTTGGAGCAAGAATGTAAGGGAGCAGGTACACGAAATCATCGAAGAGATTAATCAACTGGAGAAGAAGTTCGGTAGAATCCAGTTCCGTTTCCACCTAGACGTACTAATAGAAGACGAGAACACCCAAAATCGGATTGTACCCATCCTAGGGCGCCTACCCAAGGCTGTGCAGATGAGCATTAACGGCAACAGATTAGCAGACCCAATCGAATCAATAGCCATAGATGACAGCGCGACAAGAAGATTCCTGGATAAGGGATTATACGAACTGGTAGATAGCGGAAAGAAGAGCAACTGCAATGGGACCTTGCATCTACTCGTCGGCAGGTACAACTCTGTGAATGTCGCTAATGCAATCCACAATCATCGCCCCAGTAGTGTCTGCCTCTGGGCAGTAAATCACGAAGGAGAAGAGCGTGAGATCCAATCTCTTTGCAACCAAGTCTTCTCAATAAGGGGTTGGATCAACGGTAGCCTAAGTGCCGATATGGGGGTCAGCAGACTCGACTCCCCGGTTTGCGAGCCCCCTCCCTCGGAAGTCCTTCTGATCAATACCAATGTAAACGAAATTCAAGACCGACTCGAGGATTTGGGTAACCGACAAAACTTGGATGGCTCAGTGATTGATGTTTCCAGTGGCTCCGGATACCTAACCACCTCGCTAATCCGAGGAATCACACAAATTTCTACAGATACCTCGATTACGTATACCCATCCATGGACGGGAGAAATCACCAACCTATCCACAGGGCAAGTTACTCCTGGAAAGACCCTGCCAATCATTGATCGGCTATGGCTATCCCAGAGGCCTGTGATTAGATTCAGCAAGGGCTCTGAGCTCGACGCAGAGAGTGAAAGACTGCTCAAGGACATAGGACATAGATCATTGGAAAAGGCAGACTATTCGGTTTCTCACAGAGAGTCGCCCCTACTTACCACGCACCTCCTGCCTTTAGATCCATGGGGGGATATCCAAATTCGCGAACTAAAGAATCCGGGAAGAATCGAGTATAGCAGGGATGGGCACTGCTTGGAATTCAAAGTGCAGGTCAAAAACAGACTTGCTGGATACTGGATGGATGACTTTATGGGATACTCAACCGGATTGGACTTCCGTACATTGGACTGCATCACATCGGTGGATATAATGACGAGTCTACCTTCTTCGGGCGAGGGGCCAAGGCCGGGTATCGAGATTGATACGATCTTCATCGAGGAAGACGGAATGAGAGTGGTTAGTTGCAAACAAGGAAAGCGAGCATGGACAATTGAGGCATTCAGAGAAGTCCTATCATGGGAGAGGATGATGGGCCCAAACTCACGTTCATTCATCATCCACAGTAATATGTTCCATCCATTAATCGACGGAGGGTTCGACTGGAGAAAAGAGGGTTCAACCACTGTTGACTATTTGCATTGGCTCGAATTACTCGGAATCGACTATCAAACCATGGATCCCAAAGAAGAGGAGTAACAACAACGGAGATTGTCACTTGACACATAGAAATTGAGCATCTTCCCTCCCCCTATGAAGTTCTATATCATCTCTACTGCCTTTTCACGCTGTTAACGTAGTGAGGTTGATTGCTCACCATCCTCCCAATCGGTCCATGTCGGAGACGCTCGTGCCATCTGTCCCCCCGGTCAGCCCATTCGAGGCCTACACCATCATCATCGTTCTCCCCTTCC
>MDSW01089967.1_pt1 | contig 23240 bp, 13 predicted proteins | sample 811171 | NCBI WGS metagenome assembly MDSW01 (sample SAMN05326641, study PRJNA326480) | marine metagenome | isolation source: seawater | place: Atlantic Ocean: North West | collected 2012 | reverse complement strand
GGGGGGGGGGGGGGGGGGGGGGGGGTTTGGGGGGGGGGGGGGGAGGGGGGGAATTTGCACGAAAAAGCGCCGCCACGTGTACCTTCGCCGGCCCGGCGCGCCGGTTGTATTGCTATCGATAGAAGAGTCAAGACTTCGAGACTTCACCACTCACCTCGCCTTCGCCCCGAGGTGCACGTGGACCTTCCCCCCCTCTCCCTCGTCTCCCTCGTCGTCGTCGTCTTCCGGCGACGCCTCGCTGGAGATGCGAAAATCCTCGGTGTATTCTCTCAGCTGTCTCTTGAAGTCTTCGCTCGCCGGCGGACCCGGGACGAGCGGCATCTTCCCCACGTCCTCCGCCCTGACCTCCCCGACGTAGAAGTGCTTGAGGTACAGGAACGATTCGCGCGAGCTGTGGTACAGCTCGAAGTGCCGCGCCGCCTCCGCGTTCAAACTCTGCGCGGGGATGATCCGATCCCCGCCCGGGTGCTCGGGCAACCACCGCTTCACGTCCAGGATCATCCCGTCCACGACGAGCCAGACGCCGCCGAGCTCGTTGTGCCTCAAAACCTCCGCCCAGCTCCGCCGCTTGGCCCGCGCCCGGTGCGCACCCATGCGCGCCGAGCAGTGGTCCGAGAGCGAACGCAGGCCGAGCCTCGACGCCGCCTCCGCCAGAGCCTCCGTCGTTCGGATGTCGTGCTCGGGGAGGGGGGCGCCCAGCGCCTCCGCCTCCAGCCAAACCAAAACGCGGTCGAACGCCGCGCTGTCCACCGGGGCCAAGACCGACGACGAAGAAGAAGAAGGCGAGGGGGAGGCTTCGCCGACCGAAACCGAATCGAGCGGCGCATCACCACCCGGCGCCTTACCTCGAAGGCCGCGCGTGAGCGAGATGCACGGTCGGACGAGCTCGCGCCTGACCGGGAACGATTCCCCGTCGGAAGTGAGCACCTCGACGACCGAATCGTCGGGCGCGGCGTTCGTCCTCGCGATATTCCGCCCCCCCGAACCCCCGCCCGGGCTCGAACCCGATACCCTGACGCCGCCTCCCACCGTCACGCCGTCGCTCGTCGGGTCCGCGGTCCCCTCCGCGCGCACGTGAACGTCCGTCTCTCCCGAGACGACGACGCCGCGGAAGCAGTGGTACCCGACGCGGGGTAAAGAGCCGCCGAACGATTCGGTGTCGCACCGAGCGACGCGGACGCGCAGGCGACGACCGCACGCGCTCTGCGCGGTGAAGAGCTCGCCGACGCTCACCCACCGGTTCGCGAGACGCGCCGCGAGTTGAGCGGAGAGCGCCGCGCCGTCGATCGTGGGCGGGTCGCGTTCCGGGTCGGAGCGAGAGACGGCGGGGAGGACGGAGGATGATGATGACGCGGAGGACGAGTCGTCGTCCGTCGAGGACGAGTCGTCGGACGAGTCGTCGGACGAGGACGCGGCCCCGTCGTCGCGTTCGGGAGCGCCGCGCCCGTCTCCTCGGAGGAGCCTGACTTCGAGCACGACGTCCACGAGGGTGGACGCTTCCCCGTCTTTCGGCGCGAAGGGCGCGAAGCTCGCGGACTGATCTTCCGCGACGTGGACGTTGTACCTCTGCTCGTGCGACAGAGCGAGGCATCCGGGAGGGACCTCCTCGTGCGCCACGGCGCGAAGGACGCAGTCGCTTCCGGCCTCGAGCGCGAGGAGCGAATGCGCGGCGTTCGGCGCCAACAGCGAACTCTCGGGGTGGAGCAGCGCGACGTCCCCGCCGGACGCGCCCGCGATCTTTTCCGAGGGGACGACGCGCAAGGTCTCCGCGCCCGCGAGAGAGCGCAGGGTCTTCTTGTTGACGTACGCGCCCTCGGTCTCCGCCGGAGGGGCGGCGACGCCGGTGAGCGAGTTCGGCCCCCGCGCGAGCTTGAAGTTCACCATCGCGGTGCGGGGCTACTGAGGGCGGCGAGGGGACCGTGGGCACGAAAGAAGGTGCGACGACGAGGACAAACAAGGTCGTCACTCATGACGGACCGACGCACACCTCGCACTGCTACTCTACCCACCTCCGCCGCTCTATCGTGACCCTACGGTGCACGAGTGTGGCTCTCACATCACCCGCGTCTACTCATCGGACCAATACTCTCCCCCCACGCCTCGGACGCCGATGAGATCCGTCAGCGGCCCGTACGTCGCGCGCAACAACGCCTCCTCAGCCGCCCCAGTCCCAGAGCTCCGACGGAGCTTGACCTTTTTGGGCCTGCTCGCCTCGACCATGGCTCGACGCATCACGCTGTCCCTCTGTCCCATGAGCGTGTACAGCAGCTCGCCCTCGGTGGATCTGGCGTCCGCCGCCGCTCGCCGAAGCCACGTCAGGGCGAGCAAGGACCGCGCCATCGCGCGCGCGCGCAAGGCCGGGTCTGGGTTCGGCGGTCGCGCGAACTCCCGACGCACCTCCTCCGCGAGCGCGAGCTTGACGCGGTGGCGCGGGTGCGCGCGAATCTGCCTCGCGAATCGACGATACACGGCGGTCGCGATGGCGACGTACGATGACATCCACGCCGGCGCGTCGAGACGCGCCGCGCGAGACGCCGCCGCGCGAGCGCGCGTGGACGACTGACGTTCGCTGTGAATGGGAGTCGGCACGACGAAAGTCTCTCAGGGTCGTCTGAAAGGAAAATCTCGGTTTCGTTTCTGAGAGGTTGACCCTTCGCCTTCACCCTGCATCCCTTTCAAACGCCGTCGTAACCGATTCGGAGGCGACGGAGAGCGTTTAGCGTGTAGTGAACGACGACTCCGTTCGCTTCGACCCGGCGCTCCCGCACACGCGCGCGCGGTCGTTCTCGACCCGGCGTCGCGCGCTCGGCGTCGTCGCGATGGACCGCCGGCACCCTTCCGGCGGCTCCGGGGACGCCCCCGCGCCGATGGCGGTGAGCGACAGCGAGAGCCTCGGCTCGCGCGGGGACGACGCGATGGGACCCGAGGAGGCCGACGTCGCTCCCGACGCCTCGTTGGGCGCGGGCTTGGACGCGCCGACGAAGAAGGTGGTCGTGGTGAACCCGACGTTCTTGGAGCAGCACATCGGCCCGCGGGGGCGGTACCAGGACGGACGCGAGAACACGCGCGCGCAGCTCACGACGCTGTGGGTGCTCGGCATGCCCGGGAGGCCGCGCGGTGAGCCTCGAGAGTTGGACCCCCCGGGCATCGCGACGCTCCGCGCGCCCGCGAAGCAGCCCGGGTACTGCTCGTGCCTCCCCGACTATTGCGGCCCGTGCCACGACGGCCAGGCCGGGCGCGCGGGAGACTCGTACGGGGAGGGGAGTGCGTTTTGGGACGAGGACGACGACGCGCAGACGCGCAGCGACGCCACCGCCGCGTTTGGGGCGAGGTGCGGCGCGCGATGCCGCCCCGCGCGCGACTTCTCCGACGAGGACTCGTCCGACTCCTCCCTCGACTTCGCGACGGCGAACATGCTCAAGGAATCGCGCCAGGGCGAGAAACCACCCATCGCGAAGCCGGTCGGGTGCTTCGCCGGGTGCGAGGAGGAGTGGAGCGAGGACGAGTCCGGCGAGTTGCGCCCTTCTTCTCGATCGCGCGGAAAACCCGCCGGGTGCGTCACCGGGTGCCTCGCCGGTTGCGTCGCGCCCGGCGTGCCGGAGATCGACCCCGAGACCGGGCGCCCGAGCCGGCGCGGGTGCCTCGCCGGCGTCGTCGACTGCATCGACGGCGCGAAGGACCCGAAGACGGGCCGCCGCGGCAAGGGCGGGTGCGTGGGCGCGTGCCTCGGCGAGGAGGATCCCGAAACCGGGCGTCGGAGGCCGCGCGGAGGCACCGGGTGCCTGGCGGGGTGCGTCGCCGACGAGGAGACCGGCGAGGAGGGGGGCTGCGCGGGGTGCCTCGCCGCGTGCCTCTCGGGGCCGCTCGAGGTCCACCCGAAGACCGGGGAGAGGCGGAGGCGGGGCGGGTGCCTGACCGGGTGTTTGTACGGCGAGGAGGACCCGGAGACGGGCGCGCGGCGAGGCGGGTGCTTGGCCGCGTGCCTGGGCGACGAGGACGACCCGAGCGACCCGACGAGGCGGAGGCGGGGGGGATGTCTGAACCGCGCGGCGGCGTGTTTCTTGGGCGAAGTGACGGACGAGGGACCGCCCGTGCGGCGCTCGGGCGGGTGCCTCGCGTCGTGCTTGTACGGTCCGGAGGACCCGGAGACCGGGCGGCGCCGGGGCGGGTGCTTGAACGGGACGGACGAGTGCTTGTTCGGGGAGGAAGACCCGGGGCCGCCGCCGAGGCGCAGGGGCGGGTGCCTGACCGGGTGCGTGTACGGCGAGGAGGACCCGGAGACGGGCGCGCGGAGGGGTGGGTGCTTGGCCGCGTGCCTGGGCGAAGAGGACGGCGAGGGCGGAAAGGCGCGCAAGGGCGGGTGCCTGGCGATGTGTTTCGGGGAAGAGACGCCCCCGGACGGGTACCGCAGAGGCGGGTGCTTGTCCGCGTGTCTGGGCGACGAGGATCCCGAGACGGGCGCGAGGACGGGGAAAGGGTGCGTCGCGGGGTGCTTGCTCGGGTGCCTGGACATGTGCCTGGGGTTCAAGAACCAGAAAACGGGCGCGAGGCGGGCGGGGTGCCTGAGCGCGTGCATCGGCGACGAGGACGACGAGACGGGGCGGCGGAAAGGCGGGTGCCTCACCGGGTGTTTGTTTGGGACCGAGAACCGAAAAACGGGCGCGCGCGAAGGCGGGTGCCTCGCGGGCTGCGACGAAGACAGCGACTGGGACGACGACGGCGACGGCGACGGCGACGGAAAGAAGAAACCGCGACGCCGTCGGAGCTTCCTCGGGGAGTGTTTCCGCGCGTTGTGTTGCGTCCCGCGGCGCGACCCGCGGCGGCGGCGACGGAAGGGGAGAAGAGGCGGACGAGGCGGAAAAGGCGGCGCGGCGGACTCCGACTCGGAGGACATGTCGGATCTTGACGAGCACGAGACGCGGGAGTGGGCGCGCGGGAAGTGGAAGCGCAAGGCGCAGGGCTACCTGGACGTTCGAGCGGTGGTGTTGAACGAACACACGCCGCCGCCGACGGTCGCTCTGTCCCTCTTGGACGACAAGACGCCGAGCTCCGCGACGCTGTTGGCGCTCCTCGCGGCGTTTTTCGCCCCGGCGACGTGGAAAATGTTGGGGCACTGCGCGGCGCCGCCGATCGGGACCGGGGTTCGGCCGCCGCGCTCGGCGCGATCGATCGACCCGGCGAAGTACGACCGAGACAAGGAGAGCGCGATCGTGGAGGAGCTCACCTGGCGCACGTTGCCGTGGTTGTTCGAGCGGGACGTCGAGGCGTTCGGCGCGATTTTCGGCGCCGCGTTCCTGCGCATGTCGCTCGAAAAGGCGCTCCATCCCGACGAAGGCGGCGGGCGGAAGGAGGAGCTCTTCTGGCTCGTCGCGCTGTTCCCGCAGTGGCTCAAAGCGGCGAAGGCGCACGCGGCGCGGATGCGCAAGAGGCGCGACGCGATCATCCGCATGCGATTCAGGACGCGCGAGGGGAAGCTCAAGATTGCCAACGCCGAGACTTGGGACGACGTCACCGCCGTCTTCAAAAAGGAGACGGAGGCGGAAGACGAGGCGGGGGATAAGAAGGTCGACGACGCGAGCGCGCCGGGATGGAAGTGGCCCACGCTGACCCTCCCGGATCTGTCCCAGGAGATCGAGTGGAAAACGACGGTGAACCCCGCGAACGACTCGAAGCCGACGTACGACCTGTCCATTCAGGCGGCGCTCCGAGCGAGCGTCAAGAGACACCACAAGAAAAACCGCGGGAAGAGCGCGTACCGGGGCGGACTGAAAGAGGTCCCGGCGCCCGATGCGGGGACGAACGCGGAAGGATCGACGGGTGGATTGAGGCGGGGGAGGTACTGGGCCAAACCGGTGGACGACGTCGTGAAGGACGACGACACCGATCCAGCCATCGGGCCGGCGACGTCGAGCGGGCTCGGGCGACGGTTTCTTCGTTTTTAGTTGAAGAGAGAACCCCGTTCCGTCGCTCGCCTCGTTCCTCCTCGCGTCGTCCCGTCACTGTTCCTCCTCGGCCCCCAATTCTTTTCCGGACAGGTCCAGATCTTTCCCGGTGATTTTTTTGTACATGTCGATGACGTCCAGGACGGTCGACTCGAAGTGCGTGGTGGCGTCGTACCCCTTGGAGATGAAGCACGCGTCGCTCGCGGGGTCGTTCACGGGCACCATCACGTCGCTGACGCTGATGAACTTCTCGTCGATGTGCCCGAGGAGCCGGAGTCCGGGTTCGATCTCGAGGTGCGGGTTCGCGGTCTCGACCGTGGTGGAGACGAACGCGAGGTACTTGCCCTTGGCGCAGACGTTGTGCGCGAACGAGCACCCGAAGACGTACATGTCCGTCATCCGCCCCGTCTGCTTCTGCGGCAAGATGATCTGCACCGAGTGCGACTCCCCGACGTCCGGGATCGGGTGCGAGAGGATGCACACCGCGCGCACCACCTGCCCGACGCGCTTGGTCTTCCCGGGGAAGTACGACGGGTCGCCGATCACGAACTTCGACCGCGCCGTCTCGCCCTCGGAGGTGACCCCGATCGCCTTCCCGGTTTCGTCGTACGCCACCTCGGCGTCCGTCTTGGCGAGCATGTAGGTGCCTCCGTACACCGCGCTCAGGCGCGCGAACCCCTGCGGGAGCTCGCCCAAGCCGTACAGCGGATACAGGTACGGACTCCCCGTGTCGAAGCGCATGAGCGACTCGTTGTACAGCTTCACGGCCATGACCATCTTACGCGCCGGGCGGTCCAAGTACCCGTCGTCCGTGTTGAGCGCCAGCGCGTGGCCGATGAAATCCACCGTGTTCGCCTCCAACCCGAACGCGGTGAAGAGCTCGCGCGAGGTGGTGACGTCCAAGTTGTACCCCTTGTGCGTGCTCGGGTCGTTGTCGGCGTAGTTCTGGACGTAGATGAAGAAGAGCCGGGCGCGGCGCTTCTCGAACATGCCCATGAGGCTCGACTTGAGCGCGTCCATGTCGCTCGCGGGCACCTTGTACGGCTTCCCGGCTTTCACGACGTACGATCCGTCCACAGCCTTGAACTCAAGGTACTTGTGCACGCCCGTGTGCACGAGCGTCTTGACGAGCAAACCGTTGCCCATCATGAACTTGGGGACCATGTCGAAATTCCAGTCCTGCCACCGCCCGTACTGCTCGGGGTGCGCCTCCCCGGGGCGGAACTTCTCCCAGAGCTGCTTGAGGTTCAGGGAGGCCGACTCCCCGCCGTAGTAGTTGTTGCGGTCCATGTGAAGGACCTTCATCCCGTCCACGGAGAGGAGGCCCGCGAGGAGGCACTCCTTCAGGCCCGTGCCGAGGATGATCGCGTCGTACTCCTGATCCATGTTGGGGAACGCGAAGAGACAATGGTAGGGAAGGGAGCGAAGGAGCGAAGTGCAGCTCAGATCCGACGACCCTTCCACGCGTCAACGGACCCGCGTGAAACATCCGAAACCCGCGAGCCGAAAACCAGTTTCAAAGCGCCGCACCCGCGGTTTCAAGTGGAAAAGTACCGATCGAGAACACCGATTCGAAAGCGGTTTTCTTTCGCGCCCCGTTCAACAATTTTCTGCGCAGGGTGGCGCGTCGTTTCGTTGTTAGTGGCTCCGAGCGGTGAGCTCCGTCGTCACTCGGCGCCGCTCACCGCCCTCCCTTCCCGCACCGATGTCGGGGTCGCTCGGCTACGCCGAGAGGCTGTCGTGGAAAGACGACGTCGGCGGACAGCTCGGGGACCCGGAGCTCACAGAGCGTTCCGCGGAGGAGGAGCGCGCGAAGGTGGATCAGCTCTCGGAGATGATGACGCGCGCGGCGCGGTCGGGTGGCGCGGTCGTGCACACGGGCGCTGGTATCTCGACGTCCACGGGCATCCCTGACTTCCGCGGTCCGAACGGGGTGTGGACGATGCAGAAGGCCGGCGCGCCGCTTCCGACCGCCTCGGTACGCTTCGACCGCGCCCGACCGAGCTTCACCCACGCGGCGCTCGTTCAGCTCCATCGCAGTGGGTACGTGAAGTACGTCGTCAGCTGCAACGTCGACTCCTTGCACCTGCGCAGCGGCTTGCCGCGCACGGCGCTGGCGGAGCTCCACGGGAACTGCTTCGCCGAGCGGTGCGAGCGGTGCGGGCGCGAATACATCCGGGACTTCGAGATGCCGAGCGTCGGGTTCAAGCCCACGAAGCGGCGGTGCGCGGGTCCGAGCGGGTGCGGCGGAAGACTTCGCGACCAGGTGCTCGACTGGGACGACGCGCTCCCGCCCGACGAGCTCAGGCTCGCGGAGCGCCACTCGCGGACGACGCCGCTCGCGATCGTCCTCGGCTCCAGCCTCCAGATCCGCCCGTCGTGCGATCTGCCGCTCAAGACGACTCGAAAGCGACCGAAACCGCGAGGAGCCGAGGGAGAGGGACCGGGACCGCCCCCGGGCGAGCTCGCCATCGTCAACCTCCAGAAGACCCCCAAGGACGCCAAAGCCGCGGTGGTCATTCACGCGAAGACGGACGGCGTGATGGCGCGCATCGTTCAGAATCTCGGCTTGACCCTCGACCCGTACGTCCGGCGCGACGCGGTGCTGGTTTCGCACGCGATGTCGGCGTCGGGGGAAGAACCGGACGCGTTCGAGCTCCGCGTCGATTCCGTGCACGGCCCGGGCGCGCCGTTCGGGTCCTGGCTCGTCGGCGTGAAGGTGGAGTTCGAGTGCGCGGCCGGGCATCGAACGCCGATCAAGCCGTGCGTCGCCTCTCTGGGGCCCGAACGAAACGCGCGCGGGTTGAAGTGGCGACGAAAAATGCCGAAGGGGGGCGTGGCTGGATCCGTCCTCGCGCGCTTCACCCTTCTTCTCGACGAGGGGTGCGCGGCGAGGGCGGCGACGTTCGAGCACGCCATCGAGGCGGGGTCGAAGGGGTCGGAGAGGTCGGTGACGTACGCGTTCGAAACGGACCGCGCGGAGTACCTCCCGAACGGCAACACACGTCCCGTCGCGTTCCCGGGTGGGGAGACGAGGGGGTCGGCGGTGCCGGACGATTCCTTCGGGGCCGGGCACGAGGTCTTCCCGTCGACGTCGATGAAGAAACGGAAAGGACTCACTTGAATTCCCTCGGACGAGCCGAACCGTCGCGTTCAGGCACGCGACTCGTCGTCTCTCCCCCTTCCCCCTCCCCGCTTTCCCCTCGGCGCATGCGAGCCGGGTACACAGAGGTTCCACCCTCGCCCGCTCCTGCGTTCATCGACGTCCCCTCCCCACCGCCCCGCGCGCCTGACGTCCCCGTCTCCATCTCAGCGCGCGCGGCGCTGCACCCCAAAAGGGACGACGTCGAGCGAGATCGAGATCCGACCGAGGCACCCCGCGACGACGACGAAGGGATGTACGATCGGGACCAAGGCGGGTACGCGTCTCCGCCCCGGCGAGGGTACCTGAACCCAAACCCGGGTCCGACGGCGCGGCGCGAGCGAGACCACACCCCGGATCTCGACGATGGGTACGGGGTCAACACGAAGAGGAGCCGCGTCGATTCGCCTCCTAGGGCTCCTCAGACGGCCTGGCAACCCATCCCCGAGGATATCTGCCGCGACTTCAGGAGGGGGATGTGCCACCGCAGTCACTGCCGTTTCTCGCACGAGGGCGGCGGCGGTCCCCCTCTCGAGAGGGAGGTCTGCAGGGACAACCAACGCGGGCGGTGCGACCGCGGCGACCAGTGCCGCTGGCTCCACGCCGCGGCGGGCTCCGACGCCGGCCGCCCCTCGTACGGATACGACCGCGGTGGAGGGGGCGGCGGCGGCGGAGGCGGCGGAGGAGGATGGAACGAGGGCGACCGCGGTTGGAGCGAGCGCGGCGAGACCGGCGATCGCAGCGGCGGGGCCTCCTATGGCTTCGATCGCAGCACCGGAGGGGGTGGCTATGGGTACGACCGCGGCGGCGACGGCGGCGGCGGCGCGAACGCGTGCTTCCGCTGCGGGCAGCAGGGCCACTTCAGCCGCGAGTGCCCGCGGAACGAGAAGCGCCCCGGGGACTGGGACTGCCCGCGCGGCTGCGGCATCGTCTTCGCGAGCAAAGAGTCCTGCTTCAAGTGCTTTACACCTCGAGTGACGACCGATGGCGACAGGGGCCGCGACGGGTACGCCCCCGTCCCGAGACGGGACAGCCCGCCTCGCGACGAGCCCGCGGCGGCGGCCGAGGACCAAGACTTCGCGGGATTCTGATCGAACGACCCAACGCGCGGGTGACGATCGCGACGAACCGGCAAACGACGCGCGACGAAACGACGAAGTGAGATATGACGCACGAGCGGGACGAACGAGCGAGCGCGAAAGAACGTCATCACGCTTCCGTCGAGTATTCATCTCTATATCCGAACGTAACCGTTCAACGCCCTCGCTTCCTGCCTCCTACACTTGTCCCGATTGGTTCTATTTCGTCGTCATCCGAGAGCAGATCGATGACGACGCCGCCGCCCGTCGGGTCGGCTCCGCCGTCGCTTACTCTCTGGCTGCTGCGAGAAAATACAGCCTCGAGGGCTCGTCGAATCCCGAATCCCGCGCCGCCTCGCGTGACACTCGCCAACAACCCCCTCCTATCTGCGTCATTCAGAAGCGCGTTCCACGCTTCGTCTGCCCGAAGCGTGTCGCCGTGCCCAAACACGACGAGACCAAGCTTCGGTCTCGTCAGCGCCACGTTCATTCGTCGCTCGTCCGCCAGGAACCCGACGGTTCGGCGCGAAAATGCGACCATCTCAGCATCGCCCGCGCGCTTCGCGCGCTCGGCTTGCTCTCGCAAGTCGTACCCCCGCGCGCGCCTCGCACAGCTCACGATGACGACGTCGAATTCTCGTCCCTGAACACCGTCGACGGTAGCAAACTCCACCGGCGCATAAGCGACGGCGCGCTGGCTCTTCGCCACGCGCGCGAACCGCCGACGGAGCTCCGCGAGTTGATCCCGATAGGGTGAGACCACACCGACGGTGAAAGCAGACTGTTTCCGTCTCTTCACGGCAGCGTCGCTCCCGTCCCTCCCCTCCCCCTGCAACCTGTTTTCCTTCTCAGCTCTCGAGAGAATTTCCACGTACGCCTCGAGCGCCGCCTCCGCCTCGACCGGGTTGGAAATCCCGCCTTCGCCGCGTCGGCGCTCAAATCCGTCCGAGATGTCGATGAACGCGTACGTCGCGCCGAGCGGCGATGCACGACGACCGAACGCGCTTTCGCCGTCGGTGAGCCTTCCGCCGTAGAAACGCTCACTCGGAAACTCTCGAATGCTCGGATGCATACGGTACTGCACGGAAAGCAAGTGAACCGCCGCGCCGCGCCTCTGCAGACGCTCAAAAAGCGAGAGAGCAAGGCGTTTGGCGTGTCCGCCCCGGCAAAGCACCGTCGGAGCGAGCTGCTTCGGGTCCCCGACGAGAACGATCGTCCCGCCGGGTTTCAGCCAGCGTAAAGGGATGAGCGTCGCCGGCTCCGTCGCTTGCGCCGCCTCGTCGATCACCACGGCGTCGAAAAGCGGCACGACGCACGTCGTCGAGCTTCCAGCTGAGAATGGCGAAAGCGAAGCGATGCCGGCGGCGGCTTTCTTCCCCACCTTCATCTTCTTGCCCTGCCCTCCCGACTTCGAACCCGTGCGATCCGCCGCAATTTGACCCGCGCCCGATAGAGTTGCGCAAACCACCTCCGCTTCAGCGACGACGCGAGCCCAAGGGGTATAACTCATGACGTCGACGCTCGAAGCATCCGCCTCGCTCCCGCCCGTGGCGCGTTTGAAAGCTTCGCGTTCCTTCTCGCTGAGTTTCCCCATCAGCCCTTCGAGTTCAGTCTCGTTTTCCCTTTGCGCGTCCTGGATGACATCTCGGCGCGCGTTGATCAGACTGATGTCGACGCATCCGAGATCTCTCGCGCTCTTCTTGCTTTGCTCGAGGAGCGCTGCATCGAGCTCAGTGAGCTTCGCGTTGAGCTCGTCCCGGCGGGCAAGGCACGACCGCGCCGCGGTCGCGTGTTTCCCCTTGACCGTCGATGGGCGCGCGTCGTCGCGGATGCAATCATCCGCTGCGAGTCGCGTCGCGAGAAAAGGAACTGCGTCCGCGCGAGTGGCCTCCTCACGCCCGAGACGAGTGAGTTTCCTCCGACCGCCGCGAGCAAGCCGAACGACGAGCTCATCGACGGCCGAGTTGGACTGTGCACACACGAGGACGCGGGGGGATTTCGGAGCAGCACCGCTGCTCATCGCTGGATTTGTCGCCGCGGAGACGATGATGTCTACAGCGGCGGCGATGGTGTGCGTCTTACCCGTACCTGGAGGGCCCTGCACGAGCACGACGTTCGTTGCGCCTCGTCGCATAGATTCAGCGACGGCTCGTAGAGCGCCGCGCTGGGGGCCGTTCAAACCCGTCGTCGCATCGCGCCAAGCGCGGACGTCAACGTTCTTCGGTGGCGCAGGCGCCAAGGCAGCTTCGGACGACGCCTTGCCGACGTCAGTGCGAACCGAGCGATCGAGAGTTGATGCTATCGATGCATCCTTCGCGCCGTTCGCGTCACAAAGTACGGTGGACTTCGCGGATAGCGTCCCGACGGCGAGGGTCGCCGCGAGCTCGCGCAACGTTGGAGTCACGCCGGTGATACGCGTGAGCGTGAAAGCCGCGTCGCGGCGTCTGAGTGACTGCGCGACGGCAGAGCGCCGATGCCTTTCCTCCGCGGTTTCGAGCGGACCTCCTCCGTGGCCCGTGAGCCACCGTGTCGTCGCCGACGGCGTCTCGGCAAGGCAAAGGCGTACGCGCAGGCGGGTTCCGGCGCCGGACGATGACAAACCCACAGAGGCGGAAACGTTCCTACCCGACGGGTCACTCCCTGAGCCGCCGCGGTCGATCGTCTCCACCCAGCCGAACGCGTGCGGACGATCGCTGGTCGTCGCCGTATTTGGCGGAGGTGCACCAGGACCCGGAGCTTTTTGCACGAGAACAAAATCGTGCTCCGCGAACGCATCAACATGGCGTCCACCCGCGAGCGCGAACTTGGCGATTTCATCGAAGGATGAACCAGACGAACTCGCGCCAACGTTATACGCGCTTGACCCGCCGCGACCGCCCTCTCGTGATCCCTCGAAGAAGGACTCGATCGTCGCGCGCGTTGAGGCATGTTCAGATCCTGACGGGTCATCCTCTGCGTTTTTCAGCTCACTCGCGATTTGCGCCCTCAACTCCGCGAGAAGTGACGGAACAAACATCTCGACGTACGCGCGCGGCGTCGCGAAACTTGATGACCCGTCCCCTTCTGTCGCGTTTGAGAAGAAATCCGCGTCGGGCGAAGTGGACGCAACGTGAGAGAGTGACCATCGCAACGTTGTGGCGACGACGTCTTGGAGCCTGGGCGGTTGCCACGGCGGCTCGGGCCGTTTCGGAACCACAGAGGCGCGACCTCGGTGAGCCGGCATTCTCGGGATCGTCCTCGCCCGTGCGGGCTCTGACCCCGGAGAGAGAAGGCGGACGTTCGCCTCGCGCCTCGACTCCGCCGCCGATGCCAGGGAACCGTCTTCCACGTCGAGGTCGATGACCCGGTTTTGACGCTCGGCGACGCGCGCTTCCCTCGCAGCTTTCGCCGCGGCGCGTTCCGCCTCGCGCTTTTGCGCGAGCGCCGATCGTTCGCGAAGCTGTGCGTCGAGATTGAGCTGATCTCTCGCGATGGTCGCGGCATCCGCGCGAATCGCCGCGGAGACGGCATTCGCGAAGCCCGATCCGACTCCGTCGGCGTAGCCCCCCCGCGCGCCAGCGCGTTGGCTCTTGACCCCCGATCGATGCGTTGGCCCGCCGGGGCGACGCGCCCCGGCGAGAATATCAGCGTCCGTGCGGAGAGGGAGCGCGGCGCGCTTGGCCGGCGCGCGTGCGCGAGCGCGTGCGACCGCGCGTTCGTACGGCGATCGGGTGTCTGCCGCAGGCTCCGAGCTTTGACCCCAAGGCGCGGTGGAGGTATCGCGCCATCGCATTCCGTCGCCGACCGCCTCACCAAGACCAGAAGTGGCAGAAACCGGCGGCGGGATCGCAGCTTTCCCAAAGGTGCCCACGGACAGATCGATTACGTCGACGCCCTCCGAAGGATCGAATACGGTTTCTGCGTCGCCCGGCTCGATATCACGTTCGCCTGATGGGTACGACGCGAACCCGCCTCGGTCGCCGTTCCACGCGTCGAGCGGGTCCGAGACGAATCCCGCGACGCGGCGACGGTCGTTCGCGGGGGCGCCTCGAGGGGGCGCCAATCGGTCGCGAATGCCGCGGGAAGAGGGTTCTCGCGCTCGCGCCTCCGCCTCCGCGGCTTCGAGGTCGGCCAAGAACGCCGCGTCGCGCGCCGCCGCCGAACGCTCCGCCTCGCGAAGGTTTCTCCCGGAAGGCTTCAGGCTTCCGTTCCCGATCCTCAGAGCGGCTCGCCCCTCCAGCCGCTCGCGAAGAAGCGCGGAGAGAATAGCCCCAACGTCGTCCTCGTCGCCGGCATCGACGGCCTCGTCCCAGTGATCGAGGCACCGTTCGTACGCCGCCGCGCAGCTCGCGCACCCGCGCTCAAACGCGGCGCGCTCTACCCTGTTCCAGATCTCGGCACCCTCACCCTCGTTCGACTCGGGCGGAGGGGGTGGCCCACACGCGTCCCACGCAGACATCAAGATGCCCGCGGTGTGGCGTACTGGGCGAGCGCAGAACGCGTGCGCACGTCCAGCGTCGACGTCATCGAGGAGGGCGAGGAGAGTAGTGCGACCTTCGGGCGCCATCTCTCGCGGATGATGTCGTAGACCGACGCGACGTCGACGAGAAGGGGAGCGACGCCCTCAGCCTCCCCTGTCCCAAGCGCGTCGCGCTCGCGGTCGTAAGCGCAGATCTACGCGCGCATGCGCCTTGAATGCACCCGCATATCGGCGTCACACCAAGCGAGCGGCGTGACTGGTGCTTTGGGTTGCCTGTCGCGGGCGGTCGAGGACGCGGCTTGTAGAGAGAGGTGAGTTTTTCGACTCGGCCGGGCCAAAAAATTTGATGCGCGCTACAGCGCCAAAGATCGCCACCAGATACCTGATCCGTCAAAGCCAGCTCGCCCACTCAACACTCACCCTCGGGAATTCGAACGGGGGAGTACCGACCGAGGCGCTCCCGTGGTGTCACAACGTGACACGGTAGCCGCGCTCTCGCTTTGCGACGACGCGGACGCGGGGCACGAGCGCCCGTTCGCGCCTGGAACGGACCGCGCGTTTGGACGCGTATCGCGGACGTGCGGTGGGGTCCGGAGAATTCAATCGCGTTGGATCGAACGCGTAATTAAATCCACGGTTGTCCTCGATCGACAATGTGGACGGAGGAAGAGGATGAGGAGCTCCGCGGCTTCGTCGCGGAGTATGGGGTGAAGAAGTGGGCGTTCATCTCCACCAAGATGTCCACCGGCAAAGGGGCGAAGCAATGCCGTCGCCGGTGGCAGAACTACTTGAACAACGACCTCAAACAGGGCGGGTGGACGGAGGAGGAGGATCAAATCTTGCTCGACGGCCACAGGCTGCACGGGAACAAGTGGACGGAGATTGCGCGCATGGTCGGCGGCCGCACGGACAACGCCGTGAAGAACCGCCACGCGGTGCTGGTTTTGAAAGAGCAGAAAAAGGACGAGGACGACTCCGAGGCGACGGGAAGCAGAGGCGGCAAGCGGAAGCGGAACGCGGGCGGGGCGAACGACTCGGACTCACGAAAGGCGAAGAAATCGTCCGAGACGAGCAGTGCTGCCGCCGCTGCCGCCGCGGTGGGAAGCTGGCGACCGAACCTTTCGGTGAAGATCCCGAGCTCGAGCAGCGGTGGGACGGGAGCAGCTGCGGGGAGCAATCTGCCCTCGTCCGCGCACACCTCCGCACCGCCGAGCCTCGAGGGAATGCCCTCCAGCGCGTCCCTGACGGCAGCGGAGATCGAGTTGCTGAAGCAGGTGCAAGAGCTCATCTCGCCTCGTGCGGAGGGGCTGACTCTGCCGACGAGCGCGCGAAGAGGTGGCGGAGCCCTAGCCTCGACGGCGAACCAGGGAGGGCAACCGCATTCTCCTCTGGACACGCCCACCGTTGATTTGCAGCAGGTGATGAACTGGATCATGTCGGTCACGCCTCGCGCGGCGGGCGGGGCGTCGGCGGCGCCGGCGCAGTCACAGCGATCAACACGCTGCCAAACCTTGACCGCCGCGACTGCAGAAATGAAGGAGGAACAACAGGGGCAACATTCCGCGCTCTTGCGTAAGCTGCTCACGGAAAAATTGTCGGGTTCGCCCACCGGGTCACCCGCGGCGAGAAGGTCGCCTCGGTCCGCGCACACGCCCGTCGGGTTGGAAATCGCGAACGCCGTCGCCGCCGCCGGAGGGTTGCCGACGTCGCCGAACTTCACCAGCTCGGAGCTAAACCTTTTGATGAACGCACTCGGTGGAGGCGGAGACTCGCCCACGAGCGGTCTCGTGGGGGGGATCAACCCGTTCGGGAGAGCGTCGGACTCGATCATATCGCAGCCGGCGAAGGGGAAGGATAAGAAGTGATAGAGTCGGCGTAGCGGGGCGGAGGAAAAATGCAGTGCAAGACTTCTCTCACAGTTCTCCACGCGCGTTATTCTTCGATACACGGTCTATCGTCTCGTCTCGTCGTCTGTCACGCGTTGTTGGAAAATCACTTGGCCTCCATCTCGACGTCGTGACGGGGACCGCTCCTCCGTGCAGCATCGGTGTGGGCGCCCCCACTCTCCGGCGTTGGCGGATTTTCGTCGGGAAGCGGCATGTAGTTGGTGAGAATCGCCCGGACTTCTCGGTCGATTTCTCTTTTGATTCTCAGCCGGTACGCTCCGTACGCGATCAAAATCACGCCGGCTAAGACCAGGAGTGAGACGCCGAAAACGAACCCGACGCCCGCGTGCCCTCCCCCCGCTCGCTCGACGACGATGCAGCTGATACCGCCGACGAGCTTATACCCAGCGCCGCATTCGCATCGGTGCGAGCCGAAAGTGTTCACGCACTTCTGCTCGCAATCGTTGGTCGTCGCGCTCGCGCACTCGTCCACGTCCGCACAATTCACGCCGTCACCCTCGAAACCGACTGGACACACGCATTTATACCCTCGAAATGTGTCCACGCATGCGGTGAGATGCTCGTGTCCAGTCGGACCGCGCCAGCATCCTGCGTTCGACTCGGACTCGCACTCATTCTTCTCGAGGCCGGAGGAGAGACACGCGGCTGGCTCGGTCGTTTCTGAGAACCCGGCGCACACGGCACGGAGGACGTCGGTTCCATCGAGCCTCCCGCGGTACTGATCGAGGTTGATTACGACCGTGGGAAGTAGGACGACCGCGCCGCGCCCAGAATCGTCCGCGTCGGACTGAAGTGCGAGTTCGAGCTCCATGAGAGGGTTGGGCTTGTCGACGGAGACATCCCCGACGCATTTTTTCACGCGCTCCAAAGCGTCCGAGTTTAAACCACACACGTCCGACCGACTCATCAGGGCGTACGCGCACGAGTCGTCGAACGTTCCGGCGGTCATCTTGCACTCTGAGACGTGCGCGATGCTGTAGTTGAAGCAGAGATACCCGCGCGACGTCGTATTCGAGGCCTTTCCGTTGATTGGTTCTCCGTCTTCGCCGGTGTTTTTGAGCTCTTGGAACAGACACAGTTGGCGGAGGTTCTCGGCGACGACGGACGCCCCGACGTACTTGTGTCTCCTTACGAGATCTGCTTCCGCGGCATCCACATCCGCGCCCTCGGCGGGATTGGGGGCGCAGTACCGCCCGCCGTTGATGCACATCTCGCCGCATCTTTCCTTCGACGTTCGGTCACCGCAGCTCCAAGTGACGAAATGCGGCGAAAAGCTCGCCGCGCCCGCCTTCTCGAGACTCATCGCCGCGGGAGCCATCTCAGCGATGAACCCGTTCGTTCGATCGCACGCGCGCCCGCATACCTGATCGGTGGTACTCCAGAGCTCCCATTCAACGCGCGCGTCCGGGTGGGCGATGGAGTCGGACCAATCCAAGGCGACAATCGGCCGAGACGAAGACGACGCGTTACTCTTGAGTTTGTCCCCGACGGACTTTTGCACGAGGGCGCTCGGGATGCGCACGCGCTCCGCGAGGTCCGCGCGGGGCCCCGCGTTGCTCGGATCCGCCATTGTCAGGAGGTCCTCTTCGACGTTATCCACGACCAAGACGGCGTCTGCGCCGGCAAGCTGAGCGTGCCACGCCTTTTCGACAAAAAAGCAAGAGCCTCGGTCGACAAGAAGGACCTTCGAGTGCCCGACGCCCACGGAGGCGTTGACGAGGAAGCCGGGGGGGAACACGTCGCACCCGAGCGCGTTCGAGCCGGGGTCGTAAAACACCTCCCCGATGAGCTTTGCGCCGTAGTTGGGGACGCCAAAGTCACCGATGGCGGTGTCGTAGCTTCCTCGAAGCGCGGGAGGACTCAACACCTGTAAGTTGGCCCTCTCGACCACGAAACTCGCCGCCGAGGCGAACGAGGGGAGCGACGTCGACAAAGCCACGATCGCCGCGAGATGAAGACGCGCATCCGCGAAGGGATGCGGCATCGTCGACCGTTAGGTGGAGTCCGGAGACGCAAAAGGGGCGGGGCGCTGTGGTGTGGGCGGCGCAGGGGTGGCGCCCGTGTCTGCCCGTCCGAGGGTCGACGACTTTTCGACTTTTTGGAACTCTCGGAAAAATCAACTGCCCGTTGTTCTGCCTTGCTTTGACCGAATGCCTTGACCGGTTCAACTCGTCATTTGACGGTTCAGTGAGAAGTTGCCGTCGATCGCGTTATTCACGTCAAGTAGTGCCGTGCCGCCCGGACATGTTTGTTGTGTGCCTTCCTTCATCGTCTGAGACAACGCGACGCGCGCGCCGACCTCGTCTTCGCGACTGGTCGGAGCGCGCGCTCGCTCATCTCACGCCCGCGCGCGGAGGCGCGCGGAAGGCATCAACCGGAAAGGGTGAAGAGGGTACTCTGGGGCCCCCGTTCCTGGTGAGGAATTTCCAGCGGTGTGTCCAATTTGTCGGGCGGTTTCGGGGCGCGGCGTGAACGACGAGACCGATGGGGCTCTCCGCCCTGTGGCGGCGCACGTCAGTGCGCCCCACGTCGATAGACGACACGATGGCGAGTCCTTCGCCTCGCCGCCCGTATATCGGCAAGTCACCGTCCTGGCGAAGTACCGCTTGGCGAGGCGCAGGGCAGCGCGTTATTCAGGCGATTCGCGACGAAAAACGGAGCGGCACATCCGTCCTCGACGTCGCGCGCCGTGCCAAGGCGGAGTCGAGCGCGATGGCGGCGCGCCGGTTGCTCGAGAGAGCGCGCGCGAAGACCAAATCTGCGGTCGCCGCGAAGGGCTCGCGCGCGATTGCGTCGTTCAACTCCGGATACGTGTACTTCCTCGTCCTCGAGACGAGCTGGTGGTTCACCCTGGCGATTAGCCTCGCCGCGTACTGCTTGGCCATCCTCCTCTGCTTCATCATCAGCCTTCCGTTGGACTTGTACAACACTCAGGAAGACACGGACGCCGACGCCGCGGAACGGGCGTCCTTAGCGCTCAGGTTCGCGACGGCGCACGTCATCACCGGCGGTCCCGGAAGCATCGTCGCGGTTGAGGATGTCGGATACGTTGTCGGCTACTTTTCCATGCTCGTCGGCGTCGTCGTGAACGTCTTCGTCTTCGCGGCGGTCGTCGCGAAGTTTCAAGCGCCGCAGAAGGACCTGGTGTGGAGCACGCGCGCGGTGCTGACGCGAAGAGACGGCGTGCCGACGCTAATGGTGCGCGTTGGAAACCTCCGGTGCCACACGCTGTACAACCCGACGATTCGGACGACGCTGCTGAGCAGACACGTGACGGAGGAAGGGGAGGGATTCATGAAGAAGGAATACGTGGAGGTGTCGCAGCCGGCGACCATCTCGGGTGTGCACACGATCGCGTGCTCGCTCAAACCGGACTCGCCGCTGTTCCCGATCCTGAGGACGGAAAAATTCGCAAAGTGCGCGGCGGAGATGGGCGTGCCGCCAGCCGCTGTGAAGACGACGGATAAAGACGACGCGGATTCCGATTCTGATTCCGACGGCGACGAACCGTTCCAGTGGCTGTTCCACGTGACGTTCACGGCGTTGGACCCCGTGTACGGCGCCGAGCTTTGCAGCCACACCACGTACACGGAAGATTCTTTGCAAGGCCCGGCGCGATTCAAGGATGTCATCAGCGTAGACGAGAAAGGGCGCCCTGCGATTGACTGGCACGCGTTTGACGAATCCGTTGCCGGCTTTGACCAAAACGAATACTCCGACAGCGAAGAAGAGGAAGAGGAAGGAGGAAGCAAACATGGGGAAGAGGTGATTAGAACGTCGGGGTCGGGGGATGGTGATGGAGGGGGTGCGGTGTCCGATGGGACCGCTGCGATTGCTGCGGTGCCCGTTGAGGCAAAAATATCCGTCGAACCCGTCGCGGCACTCGGAGGTGTCCCGACTTCGGCGGCGACTGTCGGCGCGGCTGCCGTCGGCACTGCGGTGGCGTCCGCAGCGGCGGCGTCCGCAAACACTGCGCCGATGAAACAGGAGGTTGACCCTTCGCGACCGGTCGAACGGAAACCCGCCGACGATTCTCCCTCTCGAGCGTCAACGTCGTCCTCGAGAGGGTCGCCGGGGCGCGCGCCGAGTCCGACGCATTCTCAAGTCTCGGACGACAGCGCGAAAGACCGACCGGGGGGGAGGGCTGGTGGGGAAGGGGGAGTCAGTGGGACGGTGGGTGAAGCAACAGGTGGATCGTCTGCGATGCCCGCGGTGTCTGCGGCGAACCAAGCTGCGACACCGCCGCCTCAACCACCGCCGCCTCCACCACCACCACAACCGCCGGCTCCGATTCCGCCGCTCCCGGCTTTCGAGTGGACGTGCCCCGAAGCGTCTCTTCCATTCCCCGGGAGCGATCCGGGCGTGGATCGACCCTACCTCGCGGTTCTTGGCTCTCGTGGCTCGCGCGGCGACCCCAAACTCGACGGTGACGCCTCTGTCGGACATCTGGCACCGCACGCCTCTGCGCTCTTCCTATGCCTTGCCGAGGCGGGAACGGCGTGCGAGACGCGCATCTTGGATGACGACGGATCGACGCCCGCGTGGTTTGTGGATACCGTCGGGAGCACCGCGGCGACATGCGCTATGCGCTGGGGCGGGGCGGATGCCTCCGGGTGGGTTACTGGAACTGACGACGATATGTTCGCTGCCGTGAGTTCTCGAAATTCGGCGTTCGCGCGCGTGTCCGATGTTGGACATACTTCCGATACGCTTCTTCGCGTGCGCGCGCTCGCGCAACGGTGCCGCGCGGCGCATGTGGCGGCGCTCGCCGCGCCATCCACGCTTCCTGCTGGCGTCGCGTTCGTCAATGATACGATGCTCGCCGGCGGACTCGAGGCGCGACGCGAGGCCGAATCGAGCGAAGCCCTCCGCGAGAGGCTCGTCGGCGTGGCGAATGAGTCTCTCTTGGCGCTCGAGTCGGAACTCGTATCGGCGGGGCTCGCACGCGAAGGTTGGTTTGGGGGATCGCGACCGAACCGCGCGGACGCGGAGATGGCAGTCATCGCGCATTGGCTCCATAACGCTCTCGAGAGCGGGCTGTCGCTACTTCCCGTTGCGCCTTGTTCACTTGCCGACGCCGGGGCTCCCGCCATGGATGCGTACTTGTTGCGTTGGTCGTCACGGCCTTCTTGGCGCGAGGCGACGAAATCAAAATCGCGGTTCAGCGCCGGGACGGTCCGCGCTGTCGTCGCCTCCGTCGCCTCCGCGGCGCCGGATGCGTGCGATTCCGGGACGCGGCTTTACCCCGCTCTCCAGCGCGCGCGCTTCGCGGATCCCGAGTATCGCGCGTTCGCGAAGATGCTCGAGCCGACTTTCTGGTCGACGACGTGCGGTGAGACAGAACGCGCGCTTCCGGGTCCCTCAGGACCGCCGCCGCCGGAGTGTCCGCGAGTGGCTGTACTCGCCGCGCGCGGGTCGAGGGGCGTCGGGGACGACATCGACGGAAGGGCGATTCAGGGGCCCATCGTGCCGTACTGCACGTATTGCATTCGTTTCTGTTTGATTCTCGCCGAGGCCCGCGTGCCGTTCCAGCTCGTGATGATCGATCGAAACTGCAAGCAGAGCTGGTTCAGGGGCGCGTTTCCGGATTTCACGACGCCCGCGATCCAAGGCACTCCCGGGGGCGTGGACGGCGGCGCATGGGTTGGTGATTCGAAGGATCTGCTCCGGAACTCCGTCGCGCAGAATCCGCGCGTCGCCGCGGTCGTGTCTGCGAGCGCCCCCGGCGTCTTGGAACGCGCGGAGTTTCTCGGCGAGCGTCTTAAAGCTGCGTTGATCGGCGGGCGGCTCGTAGGATCCGCACACGAAGACGGCGACGCGTTCGCGATGGAATGCCTGCGCCGGTGCGGGAAGCCGGAGGAGGAGGCGCGCCGAGAGTCCCGGGACGATCTCCGCCGGTTCATGGTCGGCGTCGGGCACGAGTGCGTCTCGGAGATCGAGCACATGATCACCTCCACCCCGGGCGACTTCATCGGGGGCGAAGCTCCCAGCGCCGCGGACGCGTACTTGGCGGCGAATCTGTGGGTGGCGCACAACCTCATCGAGGCTGGCATCGCGGGATGTTTCAACAAGATGCACGGCTCGGTCTCGTGCTCGCTCGCGAAACTCGGTGGGCCGTCCATCCCGAAATACCTCGACGCGTGGTCGAAGCGTCGGTCTTGGCTCGCTACGTGCCTCACCTCGCACATACGCTCGGCGGCAGCGATTCGGCACACCGTGGATTCCCTCGTCGCCGCGGCGCCGGATGTGGCCGAGGCAGAGGACATGTACGAATGCATGACGAGGGCACGTGCAGCGGATGTGTACTACAACGAGTCCGTCGCGGCCGCCGCGGACCGATTACCCGCGGTGCCTCCGCCGGAGATGCGACCCAAGCGAGTTCCGGGGAAGGTGACCACGTTTAAGCCGGCGGACGCGGGCGAAGTCGTCTTCGGGAACGAAGCGAAGCTTGACGGGCAGAGAGAGACGACGGATGCATTTGAGGTGGAGACCGTCAAAGAGACAAACACGGAGATCGCGTCCGAGAAAGAGCCGGAAGCGTCAGCCCAGCCTGATCCGCCCGCGAACCCTCCGGCCGCGAGCGCGTCTCAGAAGAGTGGAATGGCCGCCGGGGAATCACAGAAGAACGCGACGAAAAAGAAGAAGCCGAAGAGGAGTCGGACGAACGCCACAATCTGTATCTGAGAACGCGTCTCGGGCACTTTCGCGTCG
>MDSW01022311.1_pt1 | contig 23244 bp, 28 predicted proteins | sample 811171 | NCBI WGS metagenome assembly MDSW01 (sample SAMN05326641, study PRJNA326480) | marine metagenome | isolation source: seawater | place: Atlantic Ocean: North West | collected 2012 | reverse complement strand
TCCTGTGGCAGACATGCTCACTCGTATACGTAATGCAAATCAGGCAATGCATGAAGGAGTTGCTATGCCTTCATCAAAACAGAAAATCGCTCTTGCTGATTTATTAAAAGAAGAGGGTTACATTACCGATTTTGATGTAAGTATCTCAGAAAGGGCAACAGGCAATGTCCTGTCCATAACGATGAAATACACAGATTCGCGTGAACGTGTAATTAGTGGAATAAAAAGAGTTTCGAAACCTGGGTTAAGGGTTTATACCAAGTCAGATAAAATCCCTCGTGTTCTTGGTGGATTGGGTGTAGCTGTAGTGAGTACAAGTAAAGGGCTCATGAGTGACAGAGAGGCTCGCCGTCGACGTATGGGTGGCGAAATTCTTTGTTACGTCTGGTAAGAGGAGGGGAAAATGTCGAGAATAGGAAGAGAACCAATTTCTGTACCATCTGATGTGCAAATTTCTATCCAAGGGAGGAATGTGGGAGTCACGGGTCCCAAAGGGTCTTTAGATTTAGATCTTCCAGGTGAAATCAATGCACGTGAAGAAGACGGCGCTGTTTTAGTTGAAAGACCAAGTGATGATCGAAAAAACAAAGCTTTACATGGGCTAACCAGATCTTTAATAAACAACATGGTTATAGGAGTTTCTGAAGGTTTTAAGAAGGAACTCGAAATAGTGGGAGTTGGCTACAGAGCTGCAAAAAGCGGTGATGGGCTTGAATTGCAACTCGGTTTTAGTCACCCTATTAAAGTGAACGCGCCAGAAGGTATTACTTTCGATGTTCCAGAACCTACTCAAATAATTGTTTCAGGGATAAATAAAGAAGTGGTTGGTCAGGTTGCTGCTGATATCAGAAGTTATCGCAAACCTGAACCTTATAAAGGAAAAGGTATTAGATATGCCGGAGAATATGTGGCGCGTAAAGCCGGAAAGGCGGCCAAGTGAGTACTAAATCCGATAGACGTGCTGGTCGTCATCGTCGTCATAGACGGATACGTAAATCAGTTTTTGGGACAGAAAATCGCCCAAGACTAGTTGTATTTAGATCTAGCAAGCACATATCTGCACAATTAATAAATGATGAAATTGGTAAGACATTAGTTTCCGCATCGACCCAACAAGACGGTATTGCTAATGGGGTTCGAGGTATTGACGCTGCTGTGGAGGTTGGCCGTCAAATTGCAAACCGAGCCAATGAAGCGGGTTTTCAAAAAGTAGTTTTTGATCGAAGTGGTTACCGATATCACGGGCGTGTGGCTGCTCTGGCAGATGCAGCTAGAAAAGAAGGATTGGAGTTTTGATGACTGTTGAAACATCAGCTGAAATGATTCCCCTCAGAGAATCACGGGTAGTGCATATAAATCGTGTTGCCAAAGTTGTAAAAGGTGGTAGGCGTTTTTCCTTTACGGCACTTGTAGTGATTGGAGATGGCGCAGGTCGAGTTGGACTTGGTTATGGGAAAGCAAAAGAGGTGCCTTTGGCAATCCAAAAAGGTACTGAAGAGGCGAAACGAAACATCTTTTCTGTTCCAATGGCAGGAAGTACTATTATTCACACTATTCAGGGTGTGATGGGAGCGGGACGTGTTTTGTTGCAGCCCGCAGCCCCAGGTACTGGAGTAATAGCAGGAGGCGCAGCGCGTGCTGTATTAGAAGAAGCTGGGATACAAGACGTTTTGTGTAAATCTTTAGGTTCCGCTAACCATATAAATGTGGCTAGGGCAACTATTGCTGGTCTTAAAGGTTTACGACGACCTGATAAAATCGCTGAGATGAGGGGTATCCCTGCTGAAGATTTTGTTCCCAAGGCTCTTTTAGATTCATACCTCAGAGCAGAAGCAGGCATAGGAAAACCTGATCCTTCAGAGACTGACTCCTTGGAGGGTAATAATGAATAGTGATTCTGATTTACAGCTACGAGTGAGACAAACTAGGTCTTCGATCGGAACTAAACCTAAACAGCGTGGCACGCTTAGAGCTTTGGGTTTAGGTCGTATAGGAAGAGTCAATATTCTTCCTGATAGACCCGAAATAAGAGGAATGTTGGCTCGAGTGCCTCATTTAGTGGAAGTGCAGGAGGTTAACTGATATGAAAGTTCATGATTTGTCGCCGGCGCCCGGCTCGAAACGCCGTTCGAAAAGAGTAGCTAGAGGTATTGCTGGTAAAGGTGGTAAAACTGCAGGTCGCGGAATGAAAGGTCAAAAAGCGCGAAGCAAAGTTCCCGCAGGTTTTGAGGGTGGTCAAATGCCTTTTGCTCAGAGAATTCCAAAATTGAAAGGTTTTAATAATCCTTTTAGAGTTGAATATCAAGCAGTTAATTTGGACACGATTGAAGAATCTGGTCTTACGGAAATAAGCCCAGCAACACTTTACGATCGAGGCCTAATCGCTAAGAAATCTTTAATTAAAGTATTAGGCAGGGGTGAAATTAAGCGTGCTGTTAATGTTAAAACACATGCTATTTCCGCATCTGCTGAAGCAGCTATAACGAGTGCAGGTGGCTCTGTAGAGAAATTAGATCTACCATTCTCTATAAGGCCAGCTGCTAAAGGTAATGCTTTAACAAACCGATGATTTTTATTTATAAAAAGGAACTATTTGTGAACGGAGAAGTCATTGCTTAAGAGCATGTTGAATATGTTCCGTGTGGGGGATTTAAGGAAGAGGATTTTATTCACTCTTCTAATGATCCTCCTTTACAGGATTGGAGCTTTTGTTCCGGCACCTGGCATTGACGTAGAACAGGTGCAACTCTTGAGAGATAGAGCTAATCAGGGTGGAGTTCTGGCTTTCTTACAACTTTTTTCAGGAGGATCCTTAACTAGTTTTGCCGTTTTTGCTCTTGGAGTTATGCCGTATATTACTGCTTCTATTATTATGCAGGTTCTTGGCGTTGTTGTACCTCGAATAGAGCAATGGCAACAGCAAGGTGCAGTTGGTCAGAGAAAAATAACCCAGTGGACTAGGTATATGACGGTAATAATCGCAGTCATTCAGTCCACTAGTTTTGCCTTTTTGTTTAATGACAGTGGTAATTCAATTAGTGGTTCTTCCGGTGCTAATCTTCTGCCCAATTTTCATATTGGAACGGTAAGCGTTGTAGTTCTTACTTTGACCGCAGGAACAGCACTTCTTATGTGGATGGGAGAGTTAATAACTCAAAAAGGTATCGGGAACGGGATGTCTCTATTGATAATGATTTCGATTATTAGTAGTTTTCCTGCCCAGGGTTCACTTATCCATGCTGAAAATGGCGTGGTTGCGCTTGTAGTTGTACTTACTGTTTTAATAGCCATTATTGCTGTAGTGGTCTTTGTTGAACAAGGTCAAAGACGGATACCGGTTCAGTTCGCAAAACGAGTTGTTGGACGACGTATGTATGGGGGGCAAAATACTTACATACCTTTGAAAGTGAATCAATCGGGAGTAATTCCTATAATTTTTGCATCTTCGATTCTTTATTTACCTGTTTTGATAGCAGCGGCTTTGCCTTGGGATGGGTTTAGAAGTTGGGTGGATAATAATCTTGCTCAACCAGATAATGTTTTCTATTTTGCTATAACAGGTCTTTTAGTAGTTGGTTTCGCGTATTTTTATACCGCCATAACTTTTGACCCAGTTCGTCAGGCCGACACAATAAGAAAGCAAGGTGGTTTTGTGCCTGGTATCCGTCCGGGTTATCAAACCGAAAGATACCTAGCGAAGATTTTATCTCGGATCACTCTTCCAGGGGCTTTGTTTTTGGCAGCCGTTGCGCTTGTTCCGTCAATTCTTATAAACGTATTTTTAGATACGACTTCAGGCGTTGGGTCATCTTCTTCGGGAGCAAGTGGTTTCGGATTTGTAGGCATTTCAATACTTATTGCTTCGGGTGTTGCTTTAGAAACTATGAAACAGGTTGACTCTCAGCTCACGATGAGAAACTACGAGGGTTTCTTGAAGTAGTTTTTGCTTCGAGAAAAGAAAATGAAAAATTTACGTTTAGTAATTCTTGGTCGGCAAGGCTCTGGAAAAGGAACTCAGTGTTTGAGACTAAGTGGCTCGTATGAAACTATTCATATTTCGACAGGAGACATGTTGCGTGCGGCTGTCGAGATGGAGACTGAATTAGGTAAAAAAGCAAAAATTATAATGGACGCGGGTGATCTTGTACCGGACGAAATAATAAATGGAATTGTTGCTGAACGTATTGGAATGAGCGATGTGTTAGAAAGCGGCTTTATTTTGGATGGTTATCCGAGAACTTCGGCTCAGGCTCAAGCATTAGAGGAAGAGTTGTTTTCCAGTGGTTTGAGTTTAGATCTTGCAATAAATCTGGAAGTTCCTGTAAAAGAGGTTACTCAGCGAATGTTGGATAGATCACGTGCAGATGACACTGAAGAAGCAATAAAACGTCGGCTTGAAATTTACGAAAACGAGACGGCTCCGCTTTTGGAATGGTTTGAAGAGAGGAACAATTTGATAGTTGTAGACGGATTAGGAACTGAAGATGTGGTTTTTTCTCGTTTGCAAAACGTTATCGATGGGTTAATCCGTGGAAATTGAATTAAATGAATTAAATACAGTATTGGTTAGGGGTTGGACGCTTCTTAGCTCTCGGGTAGCGTTATTAGTCGGCTCTTTACTGTGTTGTCTAGTTTGTACAGTTTTTAAATTTTGAGTGATAGTAATAGTGATTTGGGAGTTTAGTTCTGGCGAAATCTAAAGAAGATGCGATTGTAATGGAAGGAACGGTTCTTGAACCGTTACCGAATGCGATGTTCCGAGTTGAACTGGAAGAAAATGGACATAATGTTTTGGCCCATATTTCAGGAAAAATGAGGATGCATTACATTCGTATCCTTCCTGGTGATCGAGTTCAGGTTGAACTAACTCCTTACGATTTAACTCGAGGACGAATTACCTACAGGTATAAGTAAGTAGAAATTATGAAAGTAAGAACAAGTGTTAAGAAAATGTGTGAGAAGTGTCGGGTTATTAGACGTCATGGTCGTGTTCGGGTGATTTGCACCAATCCGCGTCATAAGCAGAGACAGGGTTAGGAGAAAAATCTATGGCTCGTATTTCGGGTGTTGATATTCCAAGAGAGAAGCGTGTTGTGGTTTCGCTTACTTATTTGCATGGTATAGGTCGGACAGTCGCAGAAAATATTTGTGAAGCTGCAGGGGTTGATTTCGCAACTCGGGTAAAAGATCTTAGTGACGATGAAGTTGTAAGAATTCGAGCTTTTATCGATGAACAACTTACGGTGGAAGGTGATCTCCGACGTGAAGTGTCCCAGAACATCAAGAGAAAAATGGACATCGGTTGTTATGAAGGCATTCGTCATCGCAAGGGGTTACCGGTTAGAGGTCAACGTACTCACACGAATGCTCGAACTCGTAAGGGTCCTAGAAAAATAATCGCAAATAAGAAAAAGGTGATGAAGTAATGGCTACTTCAAGCTCCCGTCGAAGAGAACGCAAGAATGTGCCACATGGCGTTGCACATATAAAGAGTTCGTTTAATAACACAATTGTTACGTTTACGGATAGGGCTGGGAATACTCTTGCCTGGGCATCATCCGGAAATGTCGGATTTAAAGGTTCAAGAAAATCAACACCCTTCGCTGCACAGATGGCAGCAGAACAAGCCGCTCTTAAAGCTATTGAGCATGGTGTTAGAAAAGTAGACGTTGTCGTAAAAGGTCCTGGTTCTGGACGAGAGACAGCTATAAGAACTATTCAGAATACTGGAATAGAGGTGACAGGCATTAAGGATGTAACACCTGTTCCTCATAATGGTTGTAGACCTCCTAAACGAAGGAGAGTTTGATGTCTAGGTATACGGGACCAAAGGCTCGAATTTCACGACGCCTGGGTACAAATATTTTTGGAACAAAAGGTGAAGTAATTGCTCTTGATAAAAGGCCGTATCCTCCCGGTGAACATGGTAGATCTAGACGCCGTGGTAACCCCTCGGAGTATTTACTTCAATTACAAGAAAAGCAAAAAGCGAGACTTTCCTATGGTCTATCAGAAAAACAGTTTCGCAAGATTTATCAAGAAGCCAGTCGACGTGAAGGTGTTACTGGTGAGAATATGCTCAAATTTCTAGAATTACGTTTAGACAACGCGGTTTATAGGGCGGGAATAGCTGCAACTAGACCACAAGCAAGACAATTAGTTAACCATGGTCATTTTGATGTAAATGGTAATCGGGTTGATATACCCAGTTACCGTCTTCGAAAAGGAGATGTAGTTAGTCTGCGTGCTAAGGCTACCAAAATGGTTCTAGTCCAATGGAATGTTGATGTTCTTGATAGACAGGCACCTGCTTGGCTTCAAGTTGCAGATAATAGCCATGAATTTACTGTAATAGATTTACCGTCACGTGACCAGATAGATATTCCGGTACGTGAACAGCTCATTGTTGAGCTTTATAGCAAGTAGAGTTTTTGGATTTAAATCCAAACAAAATTAAAGATAGGGAGAGAAAAATGCTGGTGATGCAGAGACCAAAAGTCGAAGAATTAGATTCGTCAGAACTTGGCGACAATTGTCTTCAGTTTTCTATAGGGCCATTAGAGCCAGGTTTCGGCCAGACACTGGGTAATTCTTTGAGAAGAACCCTTTTGTCTTCCATTCCGGGTTCGGCAGTTACTCAGATTCGTTTTGACGATGCGTTACATGAGTTTGGAACTATTAATGGTGTCGTTGAAGATGTAACAGATATTGTTCTGAATCTTAAAGATTTAGTGTTCCACTCTGAAAGTGATGAGCCAATAGAAATAAGAGTAGACGTTGTAGGGCCGCAACAAGTTACAGGTGAATCATTTGCTTCGAATTCAGAAGTAGATGTAATTAACCCTGATTTGCACATAGCTACTGTTAATTCAAAAGCTAATTTGAGTTTTGAAGTAACGGTAGAAAAAGGTGTTGGCTATCTATCCTCGGATCGAACCATTGGAGATGGAGTTATCGGAGTAATTCCAGTTGACGCTCTATTTTCACCCGTCCGTAGAGTTTCTTTTGAAGTAGGTAACACTAGGGTCGATCAGTCAACGGACTATGACGAACTAATTTTGAAAATTGAGACTGATGGTTCGCTTACACCGCGAGAGGCGTTAGCTTCATCAGGCAAGACTTTGGGATCGTTAGTAGGTCTAGTTGAAAGCCTTGCAGAAGAAGAAGTACAAGGCTTGGAACTCACAGAAGCTGAATCGCCTGAAACTAATTCACCTGATATTGATTTACAGATTGAAGAACTTGAGTTATCTGAACGACCCCGTAACTGTTTAAAGAGAGCTCAAATTGATACTGTTGGGCAGTTGTTAGAAAAGTCTGCGGAGGATCTAATGACGATCACAAATTTTGGTCAAAAATCTCTAGATGAAATTTATGAAAAGCTAAATGCCAGAGGTTTATCACTGCGAGTTAGGGGTTAGTAATGCCTGCTACGCCGAAGAAGGGCCGACGTTTCGGAGGTAGTTCTTCACATCAAAAATCTATGATGGCGAATTTGGTCGCTTCTCTTATAGCAGCCGAGGCTATAACTACGACTGAAGCCAAAGCTAAGGCATTGAGGCCAATAGCTGAAAAAATGATTACTAAAGCTAAAAAAGGTGGTCTTCACAACCACAGACAAGTAGTTTCGTTTCTTCGTGACCGCGAAATGGCATCAAAGCTTTTTGATGAGATAGGACCGAGGTATCAAGACAGAGCTGGTGGTTACACACGAGTTATAAAAATTGGTCCTCGTCACGGTGATAATGCTCCAATGGCCCGCATAGAACTTGTTTAATTTTCGGGACTTAATTTTAAAGTACCCGAAATAATAGTGATATGAGAGTAAGGGCGAGAGTCGCTTATCAAGGGGCAGATTTTCATGGTTTTGCAGAAAATCTTGGAGTTAGAACTATTGCTGGAGATTTAAACAAGGCGATTTCACTCGTGGTGGGCGAACCTATAAGTGTTACGTGCGCTGGCAGAACTGATAAAGGTGTTCACGCTATTGGACAAGTGGTCAGTTTCGATGTGCCTGATGGGACATCCTTGGAAAGATTGGCTTCTTCTGTTAATAGTCAATGTGGACCATCAGTTTTATTTACTGATTTACAATTTGTAGATCAGGAGTTCGATGCAAGGTTTAGTGCTGTTTCTAGAACATATTCTTACCGCATTCTAAACAGTCCTGATTTAGATCCTTTTCTTGTCGATCGAGCTTGGCACATTCCTGTCAAATTGGATGTGAACTCGATGCAGTTAGCTTCTAAACATTTAATAGGTGAGCATGACTTCAGCTCTTTTTGTAAAAAACCAAAACTCAAATCAGGGGATCCTCCTTCTTTGGTTCGTTATGTCAATTCTGCAACATGGAGTTCCCCAAATGAAAAGGATTTATTTTTTGACATTTCTGCATCATCTTTTTGTCATCAAATGGTTAGGTCAATTGTTGGAACGCTTGTCTCAGTTGGCTTGGGAAAAATTTCTCATGACTATTTACCAAGATTAATTTCTTTAGCTGATAGGCAAGCAACTGGTGAAATAGCTCCTCCACAAGGACTAATTCTTATTTCAGTCGAGTATTAACGATATTTCTACTCTCACTGCAGTCTTGGGTTGCTGGCTAGAGAGACGCACCGTATCGTTATATGGCTGGGTTATGAAGTTTTAGATATCCCAAAAGTTATTGATCATTTAAATATTCATTACAGAGGTACTTAGTGTCTACTTATACACCGAAAAAAGGTGACATTCAGAGAGCATGGCATGTTGTGGATGCCGATGGGCTTATTCTGGGACGTCTCGCATCTGAAGTCGCGAAAATATTAAGAGGAAAACATAAACCTACTTTTACACCGCATCAGGACACCGGAGATCATGTGGTGATTGTCAATGCTGACAAAGTGGTTCTTTCAGGTTCAAAGAAAACCGACAAAGCTGTTTATAGTCATTCTGGTTACCCAGGTGGTTTGAAAACTAAAACATACGGCGAATTACTGGCCGATAGACCCGAAGAAGCATTGAGGACAACAATTGGAGGAATGCTCCCTAAAAACAGTCTGGGTCGTCAGATGTTAACAAAACTCAAAGTTTATAGAGGAGGAGAGCATCCTCATGATGCTCAAAAACCGCAACAGTTGGAGCTTGAGCACACGAGGTTACGGGGACCTAGAGAAATAAAGCCAATTGAATCACAGGAATCTGAAGGAAAAGTTTCTGACCGTCAAGAAGAGTCGTCAGAGGCGGCTAGTTCAGATACTAAGGAAGCGGTTAGTTCAGAGACTAAGGAAAAGAAAACTTCAGAAAGTATTTCTTTACAGGATTTGGGTTTAGCGAACGCAGTAATTAGTAATCTTGAAGCGGGCGGGGTTGGAACAGTAGAAGAACTTGTTAGTAAAACCAGTGAGGATATTTTAGGTATACCAAAAATAGGACCTAAGGCCGTCGAGCAAATTAATACTGCTCTTAGCGATAATGGTTTCTCACTCAAGGAAATTTAGGAAGAGAATAATATGACAGAACTTTTGATCCAATCAACTGGTAGACGTAAAGAGTCTGTTGCCAGGGTACGTCTTCGTGAGGGTAATGGTCGTATTTTGATTAATGGTAGAACGGCAGATGAATATTTCCCATCTGAAAGTCATCGTTTAATATTTATGGAGCCTTTGCGAGTTACCGGAAGTGAAGGAATTTATGATATTGATGCAACTCTTAATGGTGGCGGGATAAGTGGCCAAGCCGGGGCTTTGCGTTTGGGAATTGCCCGTGCACTGGAGGCACTAGAGCCAGAAAGGCGTAAATCGCTTAAACAGGCCGGTCTTTTGACGAGAGATTCAAGAAAGAAAGAATCCAAGAAGTACGGTTTGAAGAAAGCTCGAAAAGCTCCGCAGTATTCAAAACGCTAACGACAACAAAGGGTCTTGTTTATCCTTTACGATTAAGTAATGGGTGCATTTTTTGGTACTGATGGGGTTCGTGGCCATGTAGGCCGTGAAATCGATCAAGCAAAACTTTTCTCTCTCGGCGTAGCTGCATCTAAACATTTAGGTACAAAAAGAGTTTATCTTGGGCGTGATACCAGAGAATCTAGCTTTGCTTTAGCGGCAGCTTTGAAAGATGGTTTCAATCGGGGTGGTGTTGAAGTTGTCTCTCTCGGTGTTGCCCCAACTCCAGAAGTCGCACACGTAGCCAAAGTAGAAAATGTGGGAGGAGCTGTTATTTCCGCCTCCCATAATCCGTGGTTTGATAATGGTGTAAAACTTTTTAGATTGGGCGGTTTGAAAATTTCTGATTCAGTTCAAGATTTAATTCAAATCGACTGGGAGAAAGAGCAACTTGAAGAGTGTGTCCTTGCCTCTCCAGACTTAGAGGACAAGAACGATTCTCGTTGGATAAATTCAATAATTTTTTCTGCTGAAAAGGATTGCTTCGCAGGTCTAAAAGTAGTTTTAGATTGCGCTAATGGTGCAACTGTGAATAAGGCAGCGATTGTTTTTAAAGAACTAGGTGCTGAAGTCGTAGAAGTCGGTTCAAACCCGAACGGTAGGAATATTAACGATGACTGTGGGAGCAATAATCCGGAAAATTTGATCGAAGCGGTTGTTTCAAGTAAAGCAGATATGGGATTTGCATTTGATGGAGATGGGGATCGAGTTATAGCGGTCACTTCTGGTGGTTCCATACTTGACGGAGATCATTTATTGACGATCTGCGCTATAGATAGATTTGAACATGAGTTACTGAAAAATTCTTCGGTTGTTATAACACCAATGGCGAATTTAGGTATGAGAAATGCTCTTTCTGAGGTAGGAATTTCCCTTTACGAGGTACCTGTGGGGGACCGGAACATCCTTGAAGCTTTAGAGAAAAATGATTGGCTTTTAGGAGGGGAACAATCAGGACACATAATTTTTAGAGATTTATCAACAACAGGCGATGGTGTTTTAACTAGCGTTCAGACTTTATTGGCTTTAAAGAGAAAAGATGAAATATTAACCGATTCAAAAACAATTTTTTCTAAAGTTCCTCAGGTCTTGATAAATATTCCTGTGGAAAGTAACGCTCAAAATATTGTTGAAGAGATGACAGATGAAGTCAATGTCGCATCTATGGAACTTGGCGACGGGGGACGAATTTTAGTCAGACCATCGGGTACAGAGCCTTTGGTTAGGGTAATGGTTGAAACTTTCGATCCTGTTTTGGCTAGTAGTGTCGCTGAACATCTTTCAAATATTGTGATTCGAAAAGATCAACGCTTTCTTTAGCCGCGAACAACACTTGAAAAAGAGATCGTAGAATTAAATCAGACTATTTTTGATTCTAAATTTCCATTGTTTCAGAGAAAGGAAGGTTGTTAAATGTGTGGCATAATCGCTGTTTTACGGCGTCCTTCCACTAGAGAGGTCCCCGAACTAGTAGAACTTCTTGGTTTATTAGAGTCAGTTTCAAATTCTCTATCAGTAGAGGACTTGAAGATACTGAAGAAGCAAGTTGAATCTTTGGATTTTGTTAATTCACAATTAAAAGGATTGCCAGGTTTTTTAGCTTTGTTAACTAATGAAGGTCTCATACCGGCAATCGAAACAAGTTTGGATCGACTTTTTGATTTTTTTCAAAATCCCGAGGTGCAACCGTCTTTATCTTCTAATGATGTTGAAGTTTTAAACGTTTTATCGTCAAGAATGCGTGACCTTGTCTGGTCTATAAAAAATGATCGGGTCGGTTCCTATAAAAGAGTTTATGATTTAACCTCAAAAAAATTCCCCCCAAGCCATCAAGGTTTTTCTGCTTTGCTGTCCTTGCAACAAGCTCTTTCAGGTTTGGATCGACTGGAAGTTAGAGGTAGAGATTCTGCTGGTTTACAGATTTTGGTTTGGGATCATGATTTAGTTGACTTTGAAATACCTGAAGATCGATTAAATGACTTGTTATTTTGTTCAGGATCAGTTCGAAAATCTTCAAATGGATCTTTGTTGTTTGTTTATAAAACAGCTTCTGAAATCGGTGATTTAGGAGACAATACAAACTCGCTAAGGCAGTCTATAGTTTCAGATGATTTACTGGCTAAAGCTTTGTCTGGCAAAAATGTTAAGGCAAATATAGTTGGCCATACCCGTTGGGCCAGTGTTGGTTTAATTTCTGAATCAAATGCTCATCCTGTGGAAGCAAGTAGTACTAAACAAGAAGTAGTAACTACGGTTCAAAATGGCGACATCGATAATTATGCGGACTTAATAGCAAGTTACGGATTAGAAATTCCAAAAGGTATCACTACAGATGCAAGAGTAGTCCCTGAACTTTGGCAGAAAAATAGAATCGATGGCATCAGCAGCGAAGAGTCTTTCATAAATACGGTGCGAAATTTCGAAGGTTCAGTAGCGATTGCTGGAGTGGATGCTTCTCATCCCGAAAATATTTTTCTGTCAGTTAAAGGAAGCGGTCAAGCTCTTTATGTCGGCTTAGCTGAAGATGCCTATCTAGTTTCAAGTGAACCATATGGCTTGGTTGAAATGACAAACACTTATTTAAGAGTTGATGGGGAGGAGTTGATAGACGATTTTAGTGAAAAAGGTCAGGTAATCAGATTAGATATGCATTTAGCGGGAACTGTCCAAGGCATTGCCCGAAAAACCTTTGCATCTAATGATGCAAAGGTATTTGAAGAAGATCTTTCAGAGACTGAAATAAGTACAAGAGATATAGATCGAGGTTCTTATAAACATTATTTATTAAAAGAAATTGAAGAGTCTCCCTCATCAGTTCGAGCCACTCTTAGGGGGCGTTTAATTAAAGGAGAAAATGGCGAGTTTGATGTCCGACTAGGCGCTGAAACTTTTCCAGATCAATTGAAACGAGATCTAGAATTAGAAAAAATAACTAAAGTTATTGTTATCGGGCAAGGAACTGCCGCAGTAGCCGCAAGAGCAGTGGCAACCGCAATTTCCAGTGAATTAGGTGAAACAGAAATCAATGTAAAAGCTAAACCTGCTACTGAGCTCTCTGCATTTGAATTGGTATCTGATATGTCAAACACACTTGTTATCCCTATTAGTCAGTCAGGGACGACGACCGATACCAATAGAACAGTTGAGCTGGTTAGGGCTAGAGGCGCAAAAGTTATTGCCATAGTTAATCGCCGCAACAGTGATTTGACTGATCGTGCTGATGGTGTGTTGTACACATCTGACGGGCGTGATATAGAGATGAGTGTTGCATCTACAAAAGCTTTTTATAGTCAGGTAGTAGCAGGATATCTTTTAGCGTTTGCAATTTCTGAAGTTGTTTCTGCGAAGAAACAATCAAAAAGAAAAGCAGTTCTTGAAGCTCTCAATTCTTTACCAGAAGAGATGGAAGAATTATTGGGTCTTCGTGGACATATTTCACAATTAGCCAACCGATATGCGCCACCGCGTCGTCATTGGGCAATAGTTGGGAGTGGTGGAAATGTTGTAGCGGCAGAAGAGATAAGGATAAAACTTTCTGAACTCTGCTATAAGTCGATTGCATCTGATGTAATTGAAGATAAAAAACACATTGACCTGTCCTCAGAGCCGATGATTCTTGTATGTGCGAATGGAATTACAGGTTCAACAGTTGATGATATCGCTAAAGAGGTAGCAATATTTAGAGCACATAAGGCAGCACCTATTGTGATAACAGACTCCGAACCGGGGAAATTTCCTGATGCTCTTGATGTTATTCCTGTTCCTCCAACTCATCCTTATTTAGCTTTTGTTTTAGCTACGATGGCTGGGCATCTTTTTGGGTATGAAGCTGCCTGTTCTATTGATAGTCAAGCTCAGCCTCTTCGTATTGCACATGCTGTAATTGAAAATCTCACCAACGACCGCCTTACAGAACAGAGTGCTATTTCAAATGATGAAGTATTTGATCGTTTGCGTGAAGATCTCCGTAAAGTTTCAAATTTCTTTTTCGATGAGTTACGAAACGGTCGTTTAAACGGGCATTTAGAAGCGTCAACTTCGGTGCGCTTGGCTTCTCTTTTGCGTTATTCTTTAGGCGAGATACCGCTTGATTTATATCAGATCGAATTTGGAAGAGTTGGGACACCATCTTTAGTTATAGATGAATTAGCTAAAGCCCTTGTATTAGCTATTGAAGAGTTGACAAGACCCGTTGATGCCATAAAACATCAGGCTAAAACTGTAACCGTTGGAATTTCTCGTAGTGATGAAAATTTGCCGGATGTTTCTTTAGTAAAGAGAGTTTTAGAGTCAGGGACTTCACGTGATTGCATTAGTTATGAGACCTTGAAACTTTTGGTGAGTTTAGATCTAGCAATTGACGAAGTTACTGGACACACTCGATACCGGATAAGTGGTTTGGATACAGATAATCCGACTTTGACAATTGTAGACCGAGAGGGTGTTTCATTAGGAATTAAATCAAGAGTAGAACGTGATTTAGAGTTAAGAGGAACTAAACACCGGGTTGCGACAAGTAAAAAAGTTTTATTAACCAAAGGGCTTCGAGATGAAAGAACGATTTTGTTGATTCCAGAAGTGAAAGATGGGGAGACAACTGGAATCAATTTGCTTCATGTTTCTTTACATAAAAATCTCGGTATTCAAGAGATAAGAAAAGTTTTAAATGGGTATTACAACCGTTACGAGGCTATTCAAGATGCAGTTCGAGAAACTGAACCATCTTTCAGAGAGGACTTTCTTTCCAAGCAAAGTATTGAACAGTTATTGGTTGATTCGGTTGATTTGGTTGCTGAAAGAATGCGCGGTTTGACTGATGATTAGAATGAGCACTTTTCAGTGATAGGGATCGGAGTCGATTTGGTTGATGTGGAAAGATTCCGTCGGGTACTTTCTCGCACTCCCGGGATTGTTCCTAGGCTTTTTAGACCTTCAGAACGTGAATATGCAGAAAAAGCCAAGGACCCCACACAACGTTATGCAGCTAGATTTGCGGTTAAAGAAGCAACACTTAAGTCTCTTGGTTTGGGTTTAGGGTCAATGCCTATGTATGACATTGAAGTTGTACGTGGATCTTCAGGGAAACCAATTTTGTGTTTGCATGGGAAAGCTTTTTTGCGTTCTGAAGAAGCGGGGGTAACGCGATGGGAGCTTTCGATTACTCATACCGCCCATTCCGCTCTTGCAACAGTGGTTGCACTATGAAGTTCATGAATATGGAAGTAGTTTTGTTTTGATTCCTATTTCAGGCATAGAGGAGATGCGGGAGATTGATAGAACGTCACCATTCTCTGAAGAGGCTTTGATTGAAAGAGCTGGAGCAGCTGTAGCGCGTGCAGCTCTAAAAGAACTTGGTGGAGCTTACGGGCGTAAGGTGATTGTTGTTGCCGGAAAAGGTTCCAACGGAGCAGATGGGAAAGTTGCAGCTGAACGGCTGAAGCGGAGAGGTGTGCGTGTTCAACTAATCGATGCTGATAAAGCTCCTAAAGAGTTGCCAGATGTTGATCTAGTTATAGACGCTGCATATGGAACTGGTTTGAAGAGGCCGTATGAAGCTCCGATAACAAATTCGAATGTATTGTCTGTAGACATTCCCTCAGGAGTTGATGGGCATACAGGTTGTTCTATCGGCAGACCATTTAAAGCAAAAAAAACTTTGACTTTTAATGCGCTGAAACCAGGACATGTTTTTTCAGATGGTGCTTATTTAAGTGGAGAGGTGGAAATTGCAGACATCGGCCTTGACACTTCCTCCATATCTACTGGTCTAATAACCGATCATGATGTATGCAGTTGGATTCCAGCGCGCTCTAATGAGTCACATAAATGGAAATCAGCATGCTGGGTGATTGCGGGTGCAGAAGGAATGGAGGGGGCAGCGGTATTGACAGCCCGATCGGCACAGAGGGCAGGAGCTGGTTATATTCGTTTTTCCTCACCTGAAATTGAAATTCCAGAAATTCCATTAGAGGCAGTTTCATTTTCTTTACAAACTGACTTGTCTATAGATGAAAATGAGCTTAAGCGCTTCAAATCGTTTGTAATTGGTCCTGGTCTTGGGAGAAATCCTGAGGTGCTTCATGGAATAAAAGATTTGGTAAAAAGATTAAAATGCCCGGTAGTGCTCGACGGAGATGCGCTTTATGCATTTGACAGGAATGATTTTCCTGAGGAATCTCAGGTAATTCTTACACCGCACGAGGGTGAATTTGAAAAAATTATGGGTGAGAAACCAGCATTAGATCGTATATCTGCAGTTAGAAAGTGTGCAGAAGAAACTTGTTGTGTTGTTCTACTAAAGGGGCCCACAACAGTTGTTTCTGATCCAGAGGGGAAGATTCGAATTATTAATTCAGGAGACCAAAGATTGGCCACTGCGGGTTCAGGGGATGTTCTAGCAGGAATTATCGGAGCTTTCTTGGCGAGAGGATCAGGGATGCTAGAAGCGGCTTCTTCTGCAGCTCATGTTCATGGTCAGCTTTTGAAAAGTTTGCCTTCAACAGGAGTTATTGCAAATGATTTAGTCACTTGTTTAGTTGAAACCCTTATTGATATGGGAGTCGATAGAGAGCTTGGAGTTCCTCATGAGACCCACTTGGGCTGAAATTAATTTAGAAACAATCTCGAAAAACACTTCGATTTTTTGTGATTTATTAGATGATTCAGTGGAGCTTTGTGCTGTTGTTAAAGCTGATGGATATGGACACGGGGCTGTAGAAGTCGCTAAACAAGTCTTGGCTTCAGGGGCTACTTGGCTCGCAGTAGCTTTTGTAGAAGAAGCAGGTGTTCTACGAAGAGAGGGTATAGAGGCTCCGATTCTTATACTTTCAGAACCAAGGCCAAATGAAATGGAAGAAGTAGTGAAACTTGGTGGTGTACGTCCGGCTATATATACGAAAGCAGGAGCCGAAGCATTTTCTTCTGTTGCTGAAAAAGAATCACCAGTACATCTAAAAGTTGACACTGGGATGCATCGAGTTGGGGTTAGGCCGAACGAAATTATTGAGTTGGCAAATTATGTCTTCGAATTAGGAATTCAATTAGAAGGTGTGTTCACGCATTTTGCTTTAGCAAGCAGCCCTAAAGATCCCTTTAATAGGAGCCAAATAGAACTTTTTGATCGAGTACTAGAGGAACTTTCTGAAGCTGGACACACACCACAGTTAGTGCATCAGGCTAATACTGCTGCGACCCTAGAATGGCCTGAAACTCACCGTTCGATGGTTCGTGTTGGCATAGGTCTTTATGGGACTGAACCGTCAAAGTTTTTTTCGGAGCGATTTAAAGAGCTCGGATTAAAGCCAGCTGTTTGGTTGCGAAGTGAAGTGAGCTACTTGCAAACAGTAGAAAGCGGAGAAGGAGTCGGTTATGGACATCGATGGAGGGCTGGTAAAAATACTCGAATTGCAACAATTCCAATAGGTTACGCTGACGGTATTTTTAGAGGTTGGTGGGATGGCGGTGAAGTGCTTATAGGTGGGGCGCATTGGCCTATACGTGGTGTAGTAACGATGGATTCACTAATTGCTGAAGTTGATGATTCGATAGAAGTTGGTGATGAGGTGGTTTTACTAGGAGCACAGGAAGATAGTTTTCTAGCAGTCTCCGATGTGGCAGAAGTATTGGGAACAATTGGGTATGAAATCCTCACTTCGCTAGGAGCCAGAATTCCTCGAAGGTATTAACTCTGATGGCGAGAAATTTAAATGTTTTTCTTCTCGAACCATTTCATAGTGGTTCTCACAGAGCATGGGCTGAGGGCTTAGTAAAGCACACTCGACATAACATTTCTCTCATTTCACACACTGGTTCTTTTTGGAGATGGCGAGTAAGAGGATCTGCTTTAACTTTGGCGGAGACAACTCAAGAAGTAGTTAACCAGAAAGGTGAACCTGACATCGTATTAGCAAGCGGCATGATTGATTTAGCGGCATGGTTGGGTTTTACGAAACGTTTTGTCGGAGACCCACAAGTGGTTTTGTACCAACACGAAAATCAACTTACGTACCCTATGTCACCGAGTCAGTCTTCAGATGATTCAATGAAGTTTGTGAACTGGAAGAATATGGCTATCGCTGATCAGATTTGGTTTAATTCTAATTTTCATAAAGCAAGTCTTTTAGAAGTTTTACCGGGATTCCTTAAAAACGTTCCTGATATGCCTCACTCTCATCGGCTAGAGCAAGTTATAGAGAAAATCCATGTAGTGCCGGTAGGAGTTGAATTATCAGAAATAGCATGCGCAGACAGCGTTGAGAAGCCTCCTTTGATTTTGTGGAATCATCGGTGGGAATATGACAAGAATCCTGAAGCTTTTATTGGATCTTTAACAAAACTTGCTGAAGAAGGTATTCAATTTAGGTTTGCAGTAACTGGGGAGAATTCCCCTAAAGATTTTGAAGCAATAAAGTCACAATTCGGAAAACTAAGTAAATTTCTAGTCAGTTCAGGTTATTTACCTCGAAGTGAGTACATATCTTTGCTATCTAAAACAGATGTTGTAGTCAGTTCGTCAATGCATGAGTTTTTCGGTATTTCTGTGGTTGAGGCATTATCTGCGGGAGCCGTACCTGTTTTGCCAAAGCGTCTCAGTTATCCAGAAGTTGTGCCAGAACAGTGGCATAATTTTGCCTTTTACTTGGATGGGGGAATGACAGATCGTTTACGAGAAGTTTTAAAAGATGTAGGAAGTTGGAAAAAAAACGTTGCAGGTCTAGCGGAAGCAATGAGACGTTTCGACTGGACGGATGTGATCAAACTTTATGACGACAGATTAGAAGAAATTGTTAGCGGCAGGTTTTGAATTAGCTGAGTAAATCAAATGGCATGTACCGTCGATTTAATGAAGTTTCCATTTGAAGAGATAAAAATAGGCCATTGGACTGATAAAGAGGCTGAAACAGGTTGCACGGTTATCAGATTTCCCAAGAGTGTCGTTGCTTCTGGTGAAGTCAGAGGAGGGGCACCTGCTACCCGAGAGTTTGAATTGCTTGCTCCTGAACGAACGGTTGAGAATATCGATGCAGTAGTGATATCAGGCGGTTCTGCATTTGGTCTTTCGTCTGCTATTGGTGTCGTTGAATTTTTGGAAGAATCAGGTATTGGTTTCCCTACCACACAAGGTCCCGTGCCGATAGTTGTAGGGATGTCTTTATATGACTTAGGAGTAGGAAGTTCGTCTATCCGTCCTGGAGCCGATGAAGGAAGAATTGCTTGTTTGGACGGTGAAAACAATGAAATAGATACAGGCAGGATTGGTGCAGGCGCTGGAGCAACTACTGGAAATTGGCGCGGTAAAGAGAGTTTAAGTTATGGAGGTATCGGAATTGCTTCAGCAGAAGTTGAAGGTGTGATTGTTTGTTCTTTGTTTGCCGTGAACGCGGCGGGTGATGTTCTTGACGAAAAAATTTCTGAGTCATTTATTAAAGAGAACCTTAAATTATCTAAAGAAAGAGAAACCACAGAAACAACTGAATTGATGAATACGACACTTGGAGTTGTTATGACAAATTTATCTCTCACAAAGTCTGAATGTTATCTTCTGTCTCAATCAAGTCACGATGGTATCGCACGCTCTATTTTTCCAGCTCACACACGAATGGATGGAGATGCTGTAGTGGCAGTGTCTACAAAACAATTAGACGCTGATTCCCGAAAATTTGATATTGCAAGAACTTTGAGTGTGTTTGTAACCGAGAAAGCTATTCGTCAAGCCTGTGTTTAATCAAAGTTTGTAGTGATTTTAAGTAGATAGTCTTTTGTTGTGTCTAAAACATTAAATCTTGTTTCAAAAGAGGTTTCAGAGTGTACAAAGTGCTCTTTAGCTGCAGATAGGAAGCAACCTGTTTTTGGAACAGGTTCTGTTAATGCAGATCTAATGCTTATTGGTGAAGGTCCAGGAGCAGAAGAAGACCGTTTGGGAGTACCTTTTGTTGGTCGTTCAGGAAAACTTTTAGACACTCTTTTATTAGAAGAAATGAATATAGATCGCTCATTGTGTTATATCTCTAACGTTGTGAAATGTCGACCACCTGAAAACAGAGATCCTAAAGCAGAGGAAGTAGAGGCGTGTAGCCCCTATCTTAAAAAACAATTAGAGATAATCGAACCGAAAGTTATAGTCACTCTTGGAAATTTTGCTACCAGACTTCTTCTAGACACAAAAATTGGAATAACAGAATTGCGTGGGAAATTGTATCAATATTTGGGCTTTACTTTGATTCCTACTTTTCATCCTGCTGCAGCCCTTAGAGGAAGAGCAGGTGTAATCGAAAATATGCGAGCTGATTTACGCAAAGCAAAGGAAATAATCAATGGTTGAAGAAGGGGTAAATCTTATACCTGCTGTTTCGGGGAAAACATTCTCAGTTGAAGAAACACGCAGTCTAGCTTCCTTATTATCAAAAGTTTTTCAGGCAGGCGACGTCGTTGTTTTATCGGGCGATTTAGGTGCTGGGAAAACCGCTTTTACTCAAGGTTTGGGTTTGGGTTTAGGGGTTGAACATCCTGTTACTTCTCCAACTTTCACTCTTGCCAATAAATACGAGGGAGAACTTACTCTAAATCACCTTGATGTTTACCGGTTAGAGCATTTTCAAGAAGTTGAAGAATTAGGCCTATCGGAGTTAATAGATAGCAATTCTTTGACTGTCATTGAATGGGGAAATGTGATTTCTTCAGTTTTAACAGAGGGTTATTTGGAAATTAGTTTGAGCCTTGGTGAGAGTTTAGATGAGCGAACTATTGAGTTTAGGCTTATAGGGCAGCAATGGGTAGGGAGAGAATCTGAATTAGTTAGTCTTGTGTCTTCTTTCTCCAAGGAAAGTAGAGGGTAACGATGTTGATTCTTGCTATTGAAACTGCGAGCTCTCAAGCGGGTTGTGCAATTGGTGGTCACGAAGGTGTGCTCGCATCAGCACACACTGGTATAGGTGGAAGACATGCGGAAAGCATTTCCCCGCAAATAGCGTTTATTAGAGAACAAGCTGCAATCCATTATTCTGAGCTTGGTGCTATTGCGGTTGATGTCGGACCGGGTCTGTTTACAGGATTGAGAGTGGGTATAGCGACAGCAATCTCTATGGCACATGCTTTGACCTTGCCAGTAATTGGTATTTCAAGTTTAGACTTACTTGCTTTTCCAGCCAGATGGACAAGTCGGTTAATTGTGTCTGCGATGGATGCAAGACGAGGAGAGCTATTCACTGCTCTATTTCGCCGAGTTCCAGGAGGTATCCAAAGAGTGCGTGATGCAAATGTTTGCACTGCAGAAGACTTGGCTGCAGAAATACAAACCTTTGATGAGCCAAGTTTATTAGTGGGTGATGGGGCACTTCGTTACGCGGAGTTTTTCGAGGGTCTTGGAAGAGTGGAACTAGCAGAACAAGGATTGGCTCATCCCAGCGCAAGAGCAATGGTTCAACTTGCTCATGCTCGTGCAATGCGTGAAGAGTTCATTCAACCCTGGGATCTAGAACCCATTTATTTGCGTAAACCTGATGCAGAAATTAATTGGTCAAGTAGAAACGATTCTAAATGAGCGTCATGACTGGGGAAATAGAAATAAGAGATGCTGTCGAAGATGATGTTGGAAAAATATTATCAATTGACGATTCAGTTTTTTCGACTACATGGTCTCCCAGTTTTTTACGCCAACAACTATGTTCTGAAAAGTGTTTGCATCGAGTAATAGAGAAAGCAGGAATAGTAACAGGGCACTCTGGTTTGATGCGAATTCATGACGAAGGACATATAAGTACGATGGCAGTAGATCCCGCTAGTCAGGGCTTCGGATTAGGGAGTTTATTATTAGCTGATCTTTGCATTTCAGCAATTTCTCTAAATCTCGTAGCAATTACTCTTGAGGTAAGAGTTGGTAATTTAAAAGCGCAAAGTTTGTATGAAAAGTTTGGTTTCGCCCCCGCGGGGGTTCGGCCAAATTATTACAGTGATACAAGTGAAGATGCTTTGATTATGTGGTTAAGTGATCTTTTTGATGAGAGAGTCCAAGAAATTATTGAAAAAACTAATAGAAAGTTTTTGCTCAAAGGGGTAAAAAATGACTGATCTTATATTGGGTATTGAAACTTCGTGCGATGAAACAGCGGCAGCAGTGGTGGAATCATCTAAATTGATACGTTCTTCGATAGTAAGTAGCCAGGTTCAATTACATGAAAGATTCGGCGGTGTGGTGCCTGAAATAGCTAGTAGGGCACATGTTGATTTGATAGTTCCAGTAGTTGCAGAAGCTCTAGTCGCTTCGGGAGTAGAGGGGGATGAAATTGAAGCAGTTGCAGCAACATCGGGTCCAGGTCTTGTTGGATCATTATTAGTTGGAGTCAGCGCAGCTAAAGCTCTAGCCATGGTCTGGGATGTCCCATTTATTGCAGTTAATCATCTAGAGGCACATTTGTATGCGTCTTTTTTAGAAGACCCAGATCTTCAATTACCGCTTGTTTTTTTACTCGTTTCTGGAGGTCACACATTACTTGTCTTAATGGAAGAACAAGGAAAATATCGTGTGTTGGGTTCAACACTCGATGACGCCGCTGGAGAGGCTTTTGACAAAGTAGCCAGATATTTAGGTCTTGGTTATCCGGGCGGTCCAGCCATCGACAATTTATCTTTGGAAGGGAATAGATCAGCCTTTCAATATCCACGTTCTTTGGTGCAAGAAAATCCAGCGACTTTGCCTGATGATAGAAGGTTTGCATTTTCTTTTAGTGGCCTAAAAACAGCTGTAGTAAATCATGTTCGCTCAAATCCTGATGCTGCTACAGAAGATGTTGTGGCATCTTTTCAAGAAGCAGTCGTAGATGCATTAGTTACTAAACTTAAATGGGCGCTTGAATCGACGGGAGTTGAAGCAGCATGTCTTGGCGGTGGTGTAGCAGCAAATTCGCGTTTGCGTGAGAGATTTATGGAAGTTTGCGATTCAACAGGGGTAAAAGGATGTCTTCCTTCAAGAGCTATGTGTACAGATAACGCTGCCATGGTCGCAGCAGCGGGATACTGGAGGCTTAAAAAAATGGGTCCTAGCCCGTTAAATACCGGTGTAGACCCGAATTTAGGCTTGGTTTAAGGCTAATACACAAGTTTCGCGCATAAACAGGTGAATTTTGCGTTATAAACAGATTAAAAATGTTGGAATTACACACATTTTAGCCGTATCGTTAGCAGTCGAATAAAGAGAGTGCCAAAAAGAATTGTTGTAAAATTAATAAGTTTTGGCATTTCTAAGAAACAAAGAATCGGAGTTTTCTATGAACCTTCAGCCTCTTGAGGATCGTATTGTGGTCCGCCCTGGCGAATCAGAAGAGAC
>MDSW01045730.1_pt1 | contig 23247 bp, 13 predicted proteins | sample 811171 | NCBI WGS metagenome assembly MDSW01 (sample SAMN05326641, study PRJNA326480) | marine metagenome | isolation source: seawater | place: Atlantic Ocean: North West | collected 2012 | reverse complement strand
GGAAGGGGTGCGGGGGTGACGCGCGAGGGGAGGTCAGCGACGAGTGCCGGACGGGGTGGCGCGCGACGCGGGGGGGGGGCGGGGACGCCGCGCGATCGAACATCTTTCCGCGACGTTGGACGACGTTTGGCGTCTCGATTTGACCCCATCGTCCCAACCGCCGGGGCGCGGCGGAGGTCGAGGGTCGGGATCGCGCACCTCGAACAGGATCATCCCCGCGAGCTTGTCGTCGCAGAACTCGCTGCGCATGAGCTCGACCGCGGCGCGGTACCGCGCCTCGGCTCGCCCCTCCGCGTCCGCGCACGCCGCGCCCGGACCCTCGCGCGCGTCCGCGCACCCCTCGTGCACCGCGCGACGGCACCGCTCCGCGTCGTTCCCGCGCCACCGCCCGAGCTCGCGCGCGGACTCCTCGAACCACGCGCGCGTCTCCTCGCGCGCGCTCGCGATCAGCCGCCGCGTGATCGACGCCGACATCGGAGCGCCCGACATGGCGCCGACCGCGCCGAGGGATGTGACGCGACGCCCGCGGGAGCGATCGAAGATCGCTTTCGAACCCAAAAAGAAAAAAAGACGCCAAACTCGAGGCGGAGAGGGCGCAAAACATAAAGATCTCCGGAGATCGAAAGATCGAGAGAGCAAACAGTCTGGATAAAATGCAAAACCTATCCAGAATTAGCGAGCGTCAAACGGCCACGCCCGCGGGTTCGGCTCATCATCAGCCTCGGATGGCTCGCGCGGCTCTTTCGTCGCCCTTGACCTTGCTTTTCGTCGTCGTCGCGCCGAACTGGGTTCGCGCACGTCCCCTCCAGCCTCCATTGCGAACGCGCGCCTCGGCTCGATCCCCCTCGACCCCGAACGTCGCGCCGCCTCGGTCGCGCCATGCACGCGACGTCCGCGCTCCGCGCGCCGAGCGCGCTCCTGCGGCGCCCGTTCTGGTCCGTCGCCGCGCCCCTCCGCGGGGGCGCCCCGCGTCGGTCGGCGGCGAGCCCCGGCGCCCCTCCCTCGTCGGGGAGCTCGCGCGCGTTCCGGTGCGACGCCGCCGCGCTCACGTCCGAGGACGACGCCGCGCTGGAGGCGGAGGCGGAGAAGCCCAAACGATTGGCGCAGCAGGTGCGCGCGAGGCGAGCGCCCCCCCGAGCGCCTCCGCGCGAGTCCCTCCCCCACGTCCCCACCGCGCGCGCCGCTCGCCGCCGCCGCGCACGCGCCACCGACGATTCGTCCGCGCGGGCGCGGCGCGTCGAACCCCTCGCTCGCGCCGCCGCGCTGACCACCACGAGCCCCCCTCGCCCCCGCTCCCCCATCCTTCTCTTCCCTCAGGTTCGGCTCGTGCAGTGGTACCCCGGGCACATCGCTCGCGCGGAGAAGCTCCTCCGCGAGCAGCTCCGCGCGGTTGACGCGGTTGTGGAGGTGCGCGACATTCGCATCCCCCTGGCGACGACCCACCCCGACATCCCCGACTGGATCGGGAACAAGCTCCGCGTCCTGGTCCTTAACCGCGCGGACATGGTCAGCGACGCCGAGCGCAGCCGGTGGGTCGCTTGGTTCAAGCGCAGCGGCGAGCGGCACGTGGTTCTGACGGACGCGAGGAGCGGCAAGGGCGTGAAGCGCGTCGCCGAGGTGGCGCTGATGGTCTCCGCCGAGGTCAACGACAAGAGACGCGCCAAGGGGCTGATGCCGAGGCCGGTGCGGACCGCGATCGTGGGGTACCCGAACGTCGGCAAGTCCGCCCTGATCAACCGCCTGACCAAGTCCAAGGCGTGCGCGAGCGCGCCGAGGCCGGGCGTCACCCGTAACCTGCGGTGGGTGCGCATCGGCGGCGACTTGGATCTGTTGGACTCCCCGGGCGTCCTTCCTCCGCGGCTCGCCGACCAAGCCGCGGCGGCGCGCCTCGCGATGGCGAACGACATCGGCGAGGCGAGCTACCTCGCGTCAAGCGTCGCCGCGCAGCTCTTCGACGAGATGCGCGGGTTGGAGGCGTGGGAGGGAGGTTCGAATCCCGGCGGCAAGCGGGGCGGCGGGGGCGCTTCGCTTCGCGCGGCGGTGGAGCGGCGGTTCAAGCTCGAGAGCGTGCGCGGGATGACGGGGGAGGACTTCGTCGTCGCCGTCGCGGAGAAGGCGATGAGCGACGACCTCGAGCGCGCGGGGGTGAGGATCCTGAACGATTTCAGGAACGGCGCGCTGGGGAAGTTCTGCCTGGAGCTCCCGCCGAGAGAGTCGTCCAGGAGGTGAAACGATTTTTTTCGAGTCCCGGGAGACGGAGACCTGGGAGACGGAGACGGAGACGTCGACTCGACTCTCCGGGTGAGACGTTTCGACTCTTCGCGCGTTCTAGACCGCGCGCGTCCATCGCACCGCCCCACCACCACCGCTACTCTATGATAAACGACCTATAAGAAGACGACGCGCTCCCCTACTCGTCTCCGACGATGAACTATACGTAGATGAGACGACTCACCAATTCCTCACCTCCGAGCACCTTCCTCACCTCCTCACCAATTCCTCACCAATTCCTCACCTGCTTCCTCACCCGAGCGACTCGAACTTCCCTCGCGCCTCGGCGACGACCTCTGCGTCGCACGCCGACGGCGCGTCCCCGCTCCCCCCGTCCTCCGTCGCCACCTTGATCGCGAAATCCTTCGTCGCCCCCGCGCCCCCCGAGTCGTCCGGGACCGTCGCCACCGCGAACCCCGAGTCGGTCTTCCCCGCGGGGAACTCGGCGCGCGCTCGCGTCACCCCCGTTCGCCTCGGGACGGTTTGGTCGCTCGGCTCGGGCGCGGCGCCCCCGTGGTGCGCGATGAACAGCTCCGCGCGGAAACTCGCGGGGGGGTTGGACCCGTCCCCGCCCTGCGTCCAGTCGCACGAGAGGTCCAGCGTGACCGACGCCGAGCCCCCCGGCGCGAGGCGTAGGGTCGCGACCGTCGCCGTCGTCGCGAGATCGTCGGTGAGCGACGCGACGCGACCGACGCTCGCGCGCGCGCCGTTGAGGCTCGTCATCCGCGGGACGGCGCCCTCCGACGCGAACGCGACCGCTTGGTTCGAGGCGGTCGTGATCGCGATCCCGCCGCTCGCGTCGATCGCGAGCCGGTCCGAGGGCGCCGAGCCGCTCGTGGCGTCCTGGCGGATCTTCACGAAGCCGTTCTGCGTGGCGCCGGCGGTGATGACGACGCCGCCGGCGCCGGCGCCGGACCCCGACTCGGCGACGACGAGCACGCTCTCCTTCGCGCGGACGCGAACGACGCCGCCGTCGCTCGTCGCCTCCACCGCGACGTTATCGGCGACCGCGGTGACGTTCTCCGCGTCGATCGTCAGCGAGTGGCCCGAGTCCTTGCCGATGAACGTCGCGCCGTGGACGCTCGCGCCGCCGGCGACGTAGAGCGCGCCCGCGCCCGACGCGTCGCCGTCCTCGTCGCTCAAAATCTTCGCCTTGGCCTTGACGAACGCCGACTTCTCGACGGCCAAGCCGCCGGCGAGGCGAACGCTCGCGTCCACGTCGGAGGTGGAGGCGTCCGTGATCGTCGCGTCCGTAGCGTTCGCCACGCGGACGGAACCTGTTACGCGAACGATGATCGGGCGCGTCGTGAAGAGGAGCGGAAGGAGATGAAGCGTGAGTGCCCGGAAGAAGAAAGGCGCGCGCGTTCGACGACCGACCGCCCCAAAAGAAACCGGAAAAATCCAGGCGGGGCGCGTCTGAAAACGCCACCCTCGAGGTGGCTCGCGCGCGTCTTGGCCTCCGTCAATCGAGAGGGTTTCCGCAACCGCCGAGCCGGTCCCATCTCTGGGACCGACCCCGCGGGGGTGTTCGGTTCTAGTAGCTGATTATGTTTGCTGTCGTCACCGGCCGAGACGCGGGTCGGGTCGGGTCGGGTCCTCGGGATCGTCCTTCGGGCCCAAAAATTGGATTTTTCGTCGGTCGGTTTTTGGATTTTTCGTCGCACCTGTCATGAAGGTCCTCTTTCCGACCACGAGCCCCCCCGCGATTCTCACGCTGGCGAGGTCCGCGCACGCGCCCGAGTCCTCCTCCGTTCCGCACGCGTCCGTCGCGTCGTCGGCGTTGATCGGCACCTTCGCGGCGACGTTCTCGAGGTCGTCCGTCGTGTCGAACACGAGCAGGTCGTTCCCCGCCTCGGCGGTGATTCGCAAACCAACCGCCTCGTCGTCCTTCGCCTCGATCCGCGTGTCCAGCACGTGCAGGGGCGCGTGGAGCTCCAGGCGGCTCGTCTGCGAGTTCACCACCGCGTACGTCACCGGGGACGGGCTCGCCTGGTCCTCGATCGTCAGCGCCGTCGGGTTCTGGTCCTGCACCGTCAGCGCGCTCTCGCCGTTGCTGTTGTCGAACCGAACCGAGCCCCGCAGCAGCGAGTCGCCGTCCACCTCGAACCTGGACGTGGGCGCGGCGGTGTCGTTGTAGGACGTGTAGTCGCCGACCGCGACGTTGCCCGTGGGGCCGTGCACGAACAGGCGGCCGGCGAGGGAGACGTCGGGGCGGGTCACGCTCGAGTTGGCGGTGACCGCGGTGATGACGCCCGAGGTGGACGGCGTCTGCGCGGAAACGCGCGCGAAGCCGCCTATAAGATGAGAGGGGCGACGCGCGGGAGGGAAGGGACGGGGCGCGGGGGAGCGGGGCGGAGGAGGCGGTCAGGGGGACGGCGCGGGAACGGGCGGCGTGCGGCGGTCGCGCGCGAGTTCGGAGCGGGCGGCGCGCTCTCCGCGAGGCGCGAGAGGGACGCGCGCGTCGGTCGTTAGGGTTGGACGGTCGCGCGCTCGGCGGGGTCGATCGAGCGACGGGACCGCGGGGGGACGCCGGGCGAGGCGCGCACCGAGCACGAACGCCCACGCCGACGCGAGCGCGGCGTCGCGCGACGTGAACGTCGCGCGAACCATCGCGCGGGCTCGTCGCGGCGCGCGCGTGGCGTGACGACGAGGCGCGCGCGGACCGTTGTTGCCTTCCGCGGAAGCGCGCGATTTGGTTTCATATTTCAACCGGGACCGGACCGGGGGCGCTCGGCGACGAGTCCGCCGCGCGCGCAAAAGGCGGTGGAAAAGCGCTGTCCGACTCCTGTGTTCGAACGCCCTTCCCGCGGCGGGACTCCCAACCCACCCTCGGTGACTCGAGAAGGACGGTTTACGATCGCCCCGACTCGCTCGGTTCGCGCGTCCCTTGATCACCGCGCAGGGACGATTCGCGTCCTGGCGAGACCAACTGGCAGTCGGAAAAAGGTCCGCCGCGCACTCCGCGCCGCGCGAGTCCTCCTCCTCCTCCCTCCCTCCGAGCGCGCGCCCGCGCCGAGGGCGCCCCCGCGTCTTCGCCCGCGTCCTCGACCCCGCGCCTCGCGCGCGCCTCGGGCTCGCCCGCGCGCGAGCGCACCGCGCCCGCCCCCCGCGCGTTCGTCGGATCTGACCGACCCGACCGACCCGTCTTCCGGAACGAGCTCAGCGCCTCACAAAACGCGTCGTCTCCTCTCCTCCCCCATGTTCGACGCGGCGCCCGCGCGCGCGTCGCTCGCCGCGCGGCGCGTCGCTCGCCGGCTCCTCATCCTCCCGCAGCAGCCGTGCGACGACGACCCCGAGGCGCGATACGCCGCGCGGTGCGAGCGTTGGCGCGCGGCGCACCACCAGACCGTCGCCGGCAGCGACGACGACGACGCCGAGGTTCCAGGACCCGCGCTCGCGTCGCACGAAGGAGAATCCTTCGACGCGTCGTCGTCGCGCGCCGACTGGTGCCCCTGCGCTTGGGACGAGACCGCGCCGAACCAGCCCGCCGGGTGCGAGCCCCTGCCATTCACCCACCGCGCCCCGGGCGACGGCCCCGAGCTCAAGTGGATCCTCTTCTTCTCCGTCCTCCTCCTCATCGTCTTCGCGCGCGTCGTGTGCTTCGCCGTCGCGTCGCTTCGACGATCCAGACGCGAGGACGACGCCAGCGCCGCGTGGAGGCTGAGGGAGAGGCAAACGGCCGCCGCAGCAGCCTACGGCGTGCGCCTCGAATCAATCCGGATATACCACCGAACGGCGGCTCAGAATCAAAACCCAGCCCCCCTCGCGGCGAAAGACCCGAACCGCGAACGCGGGCTCGAAGACCCCTCGGCGCCGACGTTCTTCGAGGTGCTCATGCCCGGAGGCGAGCGCGTCGTCGGCAAAACGTCGCCGCGGAAAGGCGCGTCGTTCGACGCGGCGGAGACGTTCGCCGACGCGTTTCGAACCGACGCGGAGGGTTTCGAACCGTCGCGCGGCGGCGCCGGGAACGACGCGGAGGAATCGTCGGGGGAATCGTCGAGCCGCGGCGCGGAGAGGGCGCTCGAGGCGCTGCGGGAGGCGGAGAAGAAGGCGGCGCGGGAAAACGACGCGCGGGAAAACGACGCGCGGGAAAACGACGCGGGGAGGCGCGCGCGGGACCCGGAGCCGCCCGGCGGCGTACCCGGCGCGCGCGAGCGAGAGGTTTCGATCGGAGACGCCGCCGCGGAAGAAGAAGGCCCCCCGGGGGCTTCTCCCGAGGGCTCGGGCTCGGGTTCTTCTGAGGACGCGGCGTCGGTACTACTCGTCGACGGTTGTTCTTCTTCGGGATCTTCGGACAAAGCGTCGGCGCTCGTGGAACGCGACGGCGAGCGCGAGCGCGCGAGGCGAGACGCGTCGCGGCGCCGGCGCATCTTCCAGGACGCGTCCGCGCCGCGGAGGGAGGACTCGGGCCGGGCGGAGTGGACGATGGCGGTGGAACAGGCGAACGCCGAGGCAAGCGCGGCGGAGGAGGCGGAAGGGGCGGGGGAACGACGCGAAGGCGCGCGAGACGAAGAAAGGTGGTAGTCGACGAGAGGAGCCGAACGATCGCGAGCCGCCGAGTAAGCGTACGCGTACGTGTACTGGTACCACCCCGAGATCGAAAGCATCGAAAGCATCGAAAGCATCGAAAGCATCGAAAGCATCTCTGCGCCTTCTCTGCGCCTTCTCTGCGCCTTCTCTGCGCCTTCTCTGCGCCTTCTCTGCGCCTTCTCATCGCCTTCTCCGCGCCTCCTCTCCGTCGCGCTAGTTCCATTTCTCGCGGTCCTCGGTCCTCTTCAGTTTTCCTTGGCCCTGCTCCTGGCGAGCGCGGGGTGCTCCGGGCACACGCGCTCGAGCCACGCGCCGAGTCCCTCGCTGGTGTCCTTCCAGAACTTCACCGCGCCGCCCTTGGCCCCTCCCGCGGGCGCCTCGTCCGCGAAGGCGATCATGTCCGGCGGGAACCCGTCCGGGAACGCCTTGACGCTCGCCTTCCACTTCCCCGCGCTCCCCTTCCCGCCGTGGAACTCGAACGCCTGCAGCCCGAAGACGTTGGTCTGCTGCAGCCCCGTCTCGCACGCGCCCTGACACCCGCGGCAGAAGCAGTGCACGAGCCCCTCCCCGACGCGAAACTCGCCCATCGCGCCGCCGCAATCCACCGCGATGGACTCGGGGACGCCCTCGTCCGCGGGGAACCCCCACTGCGCCCGGCGCGCGGCCTCGTCCGGCGCGGACGGGTCCTCGCGAACGCGCTTCGCCTCGCGAACCGCGTCGTTCAGAGCCTCCGTCCCCAAGAGCGCCTCCCACGCGCGCCGGTTCCCCCCCGAGTCGGTCAAACACGGACTCGGGCGGAAATCCGTGCTCACGGAAGCCGCCAAGTCGCGCTTCTTGAGCGAACCGACGGAGGGAACCGCCGCGACCGCGCCGGGAACCGCGCCGAGGCCGAGGGTTCCTCCGCCGAACCCGCCGCCGGACCCTACGTCGCCGGGGTGCCTGGGGAGGCGCCCCTCCGCCGCCATCTGCGCGGCGGCGCGGAGAAACCCGCCGCGGCCGGGGGGCTGGATGCCCGCCAGGCGCCCCCCCTCGCACGCGTCGCACTCCCACGTCGCCGCGTTCGGGGGCGCGGACGCGAGGCCGAGGCACGCGACGTGGCCGCCCGCGGGACACCCGCGGCAGAGCACGAAAAACCCATCCGCGCCGGGGGCGCCGCACGAGAGGCAAGGCACCGGGTCGCGAGGGAAATCCGCGCCGTACGAGGGCGCGGGCAGGTGGGGCGGAGGGTCGCGAGGGTCTGCGCTCTCGGACGGATCCCTGGGACCCGTCGCCGTCAGGCGCGCGGCGGCGTCCATCGCGGCGGCGACGGGTCCCTCTTCTCCCCTCGCCGGCGCGGAAACGAGGTGTTTGGTTTCCAGAGGCGATCTTGACCCCGGCGGCGCGTCCCCGGGTCGTCCTTCCTCGGCTTCTTCGAGCGGTTCATCACTCGGAGGCGGGGTCTCTTCGCCGACGAACCCGCACCCGAGCGCGCGTTTCGCGTCGCCGCGCCAGGCGGGAACGAGCGCCGAAGACGCGCGGCGACGCTCGCCCGCGTCGTCCAGAAGCGCCCTCCCCTCGGCCGAATCGCGCGCCCCTCGCGCCGATTCCCTCGCCTTTTCGAGCCGCGCCGCGCACGCCGACAGCGCGGCCCGCACGCCCTCGGGATCGCCCCCGAACGCGAGCTGGGCGTCGAGCGAGGGGGACCCGAGCAGAAGCGTCGGAAACTGGTCCCTTCGAAGGTTTTGTTGGTCCCCCGCTCTCCTCGCCGCCTCCTCGAGCGGCCACGCGAAGCCGCGCGCGTCCCTCCACGGCTCGCCCGACCGAATCTCCGCCGGCACGTGCGCGGGGCCCTGCGCCCACGCGGGGCCGCGCAAGGCGCTTCGCCCCGCCCCGCCGCCGCCGCCGCCGCCGCCGCCGCCGCCGCCGCCGCTTCGCGCCGCTTCGAGGACGCCCGCCGGCGACGGGAGCGCGACGACGCCTCGGGTTTCGCGGAGCAGCCTCGCCTCGAACGCCTCCCTGTACTCGTCGCGCCACGAGGAGAGGAAGGCCCACGCCGAAAACGCGCCGTACTCGGTCGACTTCAGGACGCCGCCGCCGTGACCGCCGACGGCGCCCACCTGCACGTACGGCGAGCGGTGCTTCAGACCGGGGCGCGGCGCGAAAAACGTCCGCGTGGACGCCGTCAAGAAGCACAGCTGCGCCGCGACGTCGCACGCGTCGCGAAAGTCCGGAGACGCGTCGCGCGCGCTCGACGCCGCCGCGGTTTCGGCGTCGTCAGAAGGTTCCCGGTCGTCGTCGAGCCCCGCGGCGAATCGCCAGAGCCCGCCCGCGAGCGCGGCGAGCGAAACGCGCGCCTCCTCGACGGAAGAAGAAGCGCCGTTCCCTTCTTTAGGTTTGGATCGCTTCGCGTCCTCGACGAACCGAGGGAGCGTGACGGTCCCCTCGGACCCTCCGAGTTTTTGCGCCGCGAGCGCCTCGAACGCGTCGGCGACGCGAACCCGCGTCGCGTCGATGTGCGCCGCCGCCTCCGCGTCCGTCGCGGCGCGGACGGGCGGGGGCGCGCGCTTCGCCGCGGCGCGGTCCGGCGTCTGCGCGCCGCCGCCCGCGTCCACCGCGAGGCACCGGCGCACCTTATCGATCGTCGTCGCGAGGGACTGCGCGCGCCCGCCGGCGACGTTCGCCGCCTCCGCCTTGACCTCCGCGCGCATCTTCGCGAGCTCCGCGTCGGAGGGGCCGGGTACGGGACCGGGCGGGCTTCCGTCACCTCCCCCGGGAGGCTTCGACGATTTCGCACCAAGCGCCTCCTCGCGCTCGGCTAAGGCTTCCTTCAGTAGGCTTCGCTCCAGCGCCTCCGTCTCCTCCTCCACGAACGACGCGCAGTACGCGGCGAACCGCGCGAGCCACTCGGGCGCCCCCGCGAGCGCGCCCCCGTCCGCCTCCGCCTTGAATCCCAACGCGCCGCGCGCGAGGGTTCGCTCGAGGCGTCGGCTTTCCTCCGCCTCGTCACGCCCGTCCGCCACCGGGCCGCACGCGCGCAGGAGCGCCGCGGTGAACCTCGCCGCGGTTCCGTGCTTCGCCGCGTGCGCGTTCACGCGGTCGTCCGCGGTGTAGTACAGGTAGCTCACGCGGCACCCGCGCGCGCCGCAGCAGCACGTCGCGCGGCGCATCTCTTCGCGCGAATCCGTCGAGCACTTGTAGTCCCAGCAAATCTCCTCCCCGATCGCGACGGGCTTCACGGCGATCATCTCCAGCGCGTACGACCCCTCCCTCACCCTCACGCGCATCGCCGCGTTCGGCTCGCAGCTGTGGCTCGCGCGCGTGAGGACGCTGCCCTTGACGTGGCCGTCCACGAACATCGCGTCGTACCCACGCGGGTCCTCGCGGCGCCGCTCGACGACGGCGTCGTAAAACGTCGGCACCTCGTCGTCCCGGCGCACCGCCTTACGAACCGCCGACGCGGACGCCTCCTTCTCGAACCACCGCCACGGAGGGTACAGCTCCCCGCAGTACTCGCCCAGGTACTCGCCCTCGGCGAACGGGCGCAGCGCGATCAGGCCGACGCCCTTGGGGCGCGCCTCGAACGAACCGGGCTTGGCGCGCCGAAACGCGCGATCCATCGCCTTGGCGCACAAGAAATGAGAAGACGCCTCGCGGAGACTCGCGATCGCCGCCTCGAGCGTCGCCGGGGGCGCCGTCGGGTCGTTCGAGCGTCTGAACGCGGCCGCGCGCATCGCGCCCAGGAGCTCGTCCGCGAAGCGCTCCCTCTCCTCGAGATCGACGGACTCGGGAAGCGCGTCGCGCACGATCCGCTCGCGCGTCTCCGCGTCGACGCCGAAAAGATCCACGAGCGCGACGTCGCGCCCGACCTCGATCGGCACGCGCGAAGTGGGTTCCGCGGCGGTCCCTCCGAGGACTTCTTCCTCCGCGCGCTGCTCCGCCGGGACGAAGCCCGCGCCGGCGACGAGCCTCGCGCGCGCGTCGTCCGCGTCGACGGCGTCGAGCTCCTCCGGGGCGACGTTCCGCGGGACGAGCTCGATCGTGCCCGTGACGACGTGCTCGCCCTTGGCGCCCTGGGCGCCGCGGGGGCCTCGATCGGCCCCCGGGGGGGCCTCGACCATGGAGTAGTCCACGCCGCACCCGACGCGCAGGCCGACCGCCTTGACGAGCTCCTCCTCGCTCAGCTCGACGTCCTCGCCCGAGTTCCCCGCGTGCTTCTTCCCGTCCTTCGCCTCCTCGAGCGCCGCGAACTTGGCCATGATGGACGCGGGGGACTCGTCGTCGTCCGCGTACCCGACGTACATCGCCGCGTTCGCCTGCGTCGCCGCGCGGCGCTCGCGAGGCATCGCGGAGGATCGCGCGACGGCGACGGGGGCGGGGGGAGAAGGGGGGCGAAGTGCGCGAAGGGCGCCCGCCGGGAGGGCGCGCGATCGAGCACTGGAGCGCCGAACCCCGTCGTCAGCCCTCCCGAGATTTCGAATTCCTCCAAGAGAGTGACTGTCCCGCGCGCGCTTTGAACGCAGGGGGGCGAGGAGCGGAGAAGCAGGCGTCCGCGGGCTCGCGACAGCGATCGCGGTCTAAAATAAAAACACGACAGCGTTCGCAGTTTTTTAGGACTGAAAACGCGGATAAAAAACGGGCCGACCAATCAGAACCCCGCGCGCGCCCCGGATCTCTCCCGGGGCGATCTCTCGCCGTCATCCGGTGCCGCGCGCGCGTCAACAGGGCTTCTCGGCGTCGTCGGCGGCGACACCTTCGCGCGCGTCCGTTCGCGACCCGCATCGAAACCCCACACCGACCCTCACTCTCGGAACCATGGCTGGTGCGTCTCTCCCCGCGCCCCGAGCTCGGCCCGCGGCGCTCCTCGCGGTCCGGCGTCCTCGACGCGCGCGGCGGACTCGGCGCCTCGCGCGGGCTCGGATAATGCGCCCGCCCGTCGCCGCGCCCGAGGAGAAGAAAGCGCGAGATCCGCCCCTCGACGCGCGCTCGCGTCATCGCCCCGCGGGGCCTCGGGGGCCCTCTTCGCCGTTCTGACCCCACGATATCTGTTTCCTCCGACCCCCTCTCCCTCAGGCGCTGGCGGTTTACCTCCCGGCTTCGGCATGCCCGGCGGCGACGCCCCCGGCGGCTCCGCGATGCCCCCCGGCATGATGATGCCCGGCGCGAACGGCGCGCCCTTCGACATGAGCAAGATCAAGGAGATGCTCGAGGACCCCTCGATCAAGGACATGGCCAAGCAGATCGCGGAGGACCCGGCGTTCAAGGCCATGGCGGAGAACATGCAGGCGTCCATGGCCGCCGGCGGCGCCCTCCCGGGCATGCCTCCCGGCGCGGGCGGCGGCGTGCCGGGCATGCCCCCGGGCATCGACCCGAAGCAGGCGATGGAGGCGATGCAGAACGTCATGCAGAACCCGGCGTTCATGCAGATGGCGGAGAAGCTCGGGACGCAGATGATGCAAGACCCTCAGATGGCGAGCATGATGCAGCAGATGCAGGACCCGGCGACGACCGAGAAGATGAAGGCGAAGATGGAGGAGCTGAAGGAGGACCCCGAGATGGCGGAGATCATGCGGGAGATTGAAACCGGCGGGCCGTCGGCGATGATGAAGTACTGGAACGACCCCAAGGTGCTGCAGAAGATCTCCGGCGCCATGGGCGACGTCATGCCGGGGATGCCGCAGGACGCGGGCGAGACCGCGGACGCGGGCGAGGAGGAGGAATCGGAGGAGGAGGACGACGGCGAGGAGACGGTGCACACCGCGGCGTCGGCGGGCGACGCGGAGGCGCTCAAGGAACTCATCGACGGCGGCGCCGACGTCAACGCCAAGGACGGCGAGGGCCGCACCGCGCTGCACTTCGCGTGCGGGTACGGCGAGATGAAGTGCGCCGAGATGCTCAGCGACGCCAAGGCGGACGTGAACGCGACGGACAAGAACAAGAACACGCCGCTGCACTACGCCGCGGGGTACGGAAGAGCCGACGTGTGCAAGTTTCTCGTCGACGCGGGCGCCTCCGTCACCCTCAGGAACCAGGACGGAAAGTCGCCCCTCGACGTCGCCAAGCTCAACGACCAGGACGACGTCGTCGCCGCCCTCGAGGCGGACGTCTTCCTCTGAAAAAAGAGAAACGTCTCACGGAAAAAAACACCCACGCGCCTTCCTCAAACGGGATCTGAGATCGGTCGGGGGAGGGAGGAAACGTATATCGCGTATAGTCGCCGAGTGACCCTGAACATATGTTGTTTGATCCGTCTCATCAAAACGCATAGAGCCCGCTGACGTACGTACGACACTCCCTGACCAACCTCGCCCTGAGCTCCGTGCCCTCGCGCGCGAGTCGCTCGAAGTCCGCGCGGTCGATCGCCGCGCACCGCAACGCGCTGTACGCCGTCACCGTCGCCACCCTCGGCCGCTCGCGACGCTTCATCACCTCCGCGCCCCCCCCGGCCCCGGCCCCGGCCCCGGCCCCGTCCTCGAAAAAACTCCCGGCGCTCATCAACATCTCCAGCTCGCCGAAGTAGCTCCCGCGCGCGAACCGCGCCACCTCCGCGGGTTCCGGCTCGCCGGGAAGCCTGACCGTCGCCCTCGCCGCGCCCTCGTACACGACGTAAAACGCCTCCGCCCGCTCGCCCTGCGCGATCACGACGTCCCCCGGCGCGAACGTCGCCTCGCGCATGCGCTCCGCCGCCGCAAACGTCTCCGCGCTCGGCAAACCCGCCAGAAGCGGCACGTCCGCGACGAAGCGAGACACCAGCGCGCGGCGCGCCCGAACCGCCGGCGCGTTCAGGCGCTCGAACCAACGCTTTCGCATGCCCCAGAGCTTCGCGCCGCGCTGGCGCGCCCGCGCGGTGGCCTCGCGCCGCGCGGGCGCGTGCGTCAGCGCGACGTCGCCGAAGACGGCGCCGGACGCCAGACGAGTACTCTCGCGACGCGAAGGACTCGGACCCGACCCGCCGGAGGCCCCGACTCCGAGTACTCCGTCGCCGCCGGAAGTACACTCGGGCGTCTCTACGTCGATCTCGCCCGCCTCCAGGACGTACAGGTACTCCGCTTCGTCGCCGGCGCGGTAGAGCGCGCCGCCCGGGGCGACGATCGCGCGCTCGAGGTTGGCGACGGCGTCGACGAGGACCCGGCGCTCGACGCCCTCGAACAGCGCGAACGACTCGAGGCACGCGAGGAGGCGCCGGAGGCGCGAACGGCCGCTCGGGGGAGGGCCCAGGGGAGGCTTGCGCCGGTACAGTTTCCGAACGACCCGAGAACCCGAACCCGAGGCGCCGCCGAGAGCGCCGACGAGAGACGCGGACGACGCGTCGTCGTCGTCGTCGTCGCGCGCGTCGTCGTCGTCGGGCCTCGAACTCGCGCGCCCCGTCGCGAACGCGCCCGCGTCGTCCTCGTCCTCGCTCTCGCGGGGCGTGGCGGCGTCCGGGTCGTCGCGGCGCTCGCGCTCGTCCTCCGAGTCCGTCTCCCACTCGCCCTCGCGCCCCCGCGGGGGCCGCTCGAGGCGCGTCTCCGGCGCCGGCGCGGCGCGGCGCGGGTAGCGCCGCGGAAGCGCCACGAGAGGCGGGCGGTTCTCTCGGCGGAACACGTCGTCGTCGTCGTCGTCTCGCGGGTGCTCCTCCCCCTCGTGTACTCGCACGAGCGCACCCTCCGCGGAACCCTGAGCTCTCGGCGGAGGGCTCGGGGTTCTGGGCGTGCGCGGGCGCGCGGGTCCGACCCCCGCCATCGCGTCCGCGTCCGCCTCGCCGACGACGCCGACGACCCCCTCGGCGTTGTCGCGCGCGGCGTCCGCCCAAAGGCGCGCGGCGTGCGCGAACGGCGCCGCCGCCTCGAGGAGAGGCGCGTCGTCGTCGTCTCGCGTCGCCTCCCCCTCGCGCGTCCGCGGGTCGGAACACCGCCTGAAGAGGTCGTGGAACGCGTCGGCGGCGACGCTCGCCGTCTCCGCGCCGTCGTCGCCCGCGCGAACCGTCGCCTCGAACGTCAGCCGAGGCGCGACGGCGAAGGCGCGGCGACCGCTCTCGTCGCGGCGAACGCTCTCGTCGCGGCGAACGCTCTCGTCGCGGCGAACGCTCTCGTCGCGGCGACCGCGCTCGTCGCGGTGACCGCTCTCGTCGGAAACGACGCGAAAAGGGACGAGCGCGAACGCGCCGACGGCGTCGCCCGGGCGGAGCGCGCCTCTCCAGAGCTCTTCGTCGCCTCGGCCGCCGACGAGCGCCGCCATCGCGTGCGCCTCCCCCGCCGCGAGCATCACGCACCTCGTCGCGACCTCGCCCTCGACCGCGAGGGGCGCGAACGGCGCGTGGGTCTCGCGAACCAGACGCGCGACGAGGAACGCGCGGCGCGTCTCCGACAGAGACGACGCGAGCAGAGGGACGTTGGCGAGCAAGCCGTCCCACGCGACGCGGTGCTCCAGCGCCGAGCGCATCAGCGCCGCGAACCCGCGCTTCTTACGGAGCGGCGCCGCGGGAATCGCCCAGAGGACGACGAGTCCGGAGGAGTCCGAGTCCGGGGGGGACGATCCTCCTTTGGGATCCGAGTTTGAAAGAGTCTTCTTCCCTTTCACGCGGGAGTCTTCTTCCCTTTCCCCGCTTTGGTTTTGGTCTCGGTCTTGGTCTCGGTTTATTTGGTTTTCGTCGGCGAAGAGCGTCTTCGGTTCGGCTCCGGACTCGTTTCGTCGACCCGTTTCGTCGACCCAGCGCCGCCCCCGCGCGTCCGCCGCGATCGCCTCCGTCCGCGCGTCCGGCGAAATCGCGAAGAGCGCGTCGCAGACGGCGCCGCCGAAGACGTCGCCCGGGCGGTCGAGGGTGACGACCAAAGAAGACCCGTCGGAACGTCTCGGATCCCCCGACGACCCCGCCGCGTCGCCGCCGCGTCGGACGTGAAAATCCACCGCGCCGGACGCGAGCACGTACATCGCGTCGTTCGGGTCGAGCTTTTCCCGCTCCTCGTCCGACTCCTCGTCGCCGACGACGCCCTCCGATTCCGGGTCGGCGTTGTCGACGCCGGGATCTCCGGGCGAGGAGACGGACGACGTCTCCGCGGTGGGGGTCCCGTCCCTGTTCTTGTTCTTGTTGCGTCCGAAGAGTCCGTCGAAACGCCTCGAGACCTTCGCCGCGAGGCCGCCCTCACCCGGGGGCGCTTTGACACAGACGCGGTGACCGACCCTGACCTCGACGCGGCGCATGAGGCCGCACAGCGCGTCGCGGTCGGCGTCGGTCAGCGCGTCGAGGATGACGTTTTCGCGAAGGAGCGCGAGCTGCGCCTCGCGAGTCGCCTCCGCGACGCGCTCCTCCTCCGCGCGCTTCGCCGCCTCCGCCTCGAAGTTGGCGCGCATCTCCGCGAGCTTCGCCGCGTGGCGCGCGCGGAGAGCCGCCTTCGAGGAGGCGGACGAGGTGAAGAACCCCATGGCGGGGAGCGGGGGGAGGCGGAGGGGGGAGGGCGGTGCCGAGTGACGACGCGTCCGCCGAGAAACGGTCACGTCGGATCCGAGGATGCCGAGGGACGACGGCGCGGGGCGTCCGAGCGTGCGGGCGCGGGCGCGGGGCGCGGCGACCTCGGGGGCCGAGCCCCTAGAGCGCGCGAAGCGCCCGCGGAGGGCGAGGCGCGACCGAGGCGTGCGAGGGGAGGTGACGCGGGGAACCAGAGCCCGCCGTGCTGGCTTCTTTTCGTCGCCGTTTCCGAGGGCCGCCGCGCGCGCGCCGCGGAAATGATTTTCTCGTCGTGCAGTCGATGTCGCCCAGGCGGGACCCCACCAGGGTTCGCCGCCCCCCCCCCCGCGCGTCCGCACGCGTCGAAACGCGCGCGGCGCCGGGCGGGATGCGTCGCGCGGTCGCCGCGGCGTCGCGTCGCGCGCGCGCGCTCGCTCGGTCGGCCGCCGCGAACGCGCGCGCCCCCGCGTCTCCGAGCTCGCGGCGCCTCAACCTGCTCGCCATCGTCCCCGATCGCCTCCGCGAGACGAACCACTCACCCAACCACCCGCCCAACAACCACCCTCCCCCGCGCCCCGCGGGTCCTTGGACGATCCCGGCCTCTTCGTCGCTCCACTCGCGCCGCTTCGCGTCCGCGGCGGACAAGCGCGGCACCGCTCAGGCCTCCAATCGTCGTCGCCCCTCGTACGCCTCCGTCATCACCCCCGCCCTGGAGGCTCGCCTCGACGCGATCGCCGCGCGCCGCGACGCGCTCTCCGCGCGCCTCCTCGAGGACCCCCCCCCGCCCCCCCGCGAGATGACGACGATCACCAAGGACCTCGCGTCGTCCGAGCGCGTCGCGACCGCGCGCGCGTCCCTCGACGCGTCTCGCCGCGAAGCCGCGGACCTCCTCGAGATGGTCGACGGCGACGACCAGGAGCTCGCCGCCGAAGCCTCCGCCGAGCTCGAGCGGTTGGAAGCCGAGACGCTCCCCGCTCTGGAGAACGCCCTCGCGCACCTCCTCCTCCCCCCCGACGACGTCGCGGACGAGAACGACGCGATCTTGGAGGTTCGCGCGGGCGCGGGGGGCGACGAGGCGGCCATCTTCGCGGGCGACCTCGTGCGCATGTACGAGGCGCACGCGAAGAGGCGGGGGTGGCGATTCGCGCTCCTCGCCGCCTCCGCGTCCGACGTCGGGGGAGGGTTCAAGGAGGCGACCGCGGAGGTCACCGGGGCGGACGCGTACGGCGCTCTGAAGTTCGAGTCCGGCGTGCACCGGGTCCAGCGCGTGCCCGCGACGGAGACGCAGGGGAGGGTGCACACGAGCACCGCGTCCGTCGCGGTGCTTCCTCGAGCGGAGGAGGTGGACGTCGAGATTTCCGACAAGGACGTGCGCGTGGATACCATGCGCGCGTCGGGCGCGGGGGGGCAGCACGTGAACACCACGTGCAGCGCGGTGCGGGTGACACACCTGGAGACGGGGATCGTGGTGGTCATCCAGGACGAGCGCTCGCAGCATAAGAACAGGGAGAAGGCGATGAAAGTTTTGCGGTCGCGGGTGTACGACGCCGCGCTTCGGAAATCGCGAGCGGAGCGGAGCGAAAAGCGGCGGAGCCTCGTCGGGAGCGGCGACCGGAGCGAGCGCGTCAGGACGTACAACTACAAGGAGGGGAGGGTCAAGGACCACAGGGTGAACGTGCTCTCGAACGACCTCGCGGGGATCATGGAGGGGGGCGAGGCGCTCGCGGAGATGATGGACGCGCTCAGAGAGGAGGAGAAGAGGAGGGCGCTCGAGGAGCTGATGGAGACGACGGAGTGAAGCGACGGACGACGATCGGGGCGATCGAGAGTACGAGCGGCGGAGAGGAGCTTCCTTTCACGACGAGAGGAGGTGGACGAGAGGAGCCGAGGGGAGTACGTGCACTTCGAGTAATATTCGAGCATAATACGCCCCAAGATAGTAGAGTGGACGCGCGTTCCGAGGCGTCGCGCGAGACCGAGGACGGAGAATACGAGCGCTTCCACTTCGCGCTTCGCGCTTCGCGCTTGTGGTGTCCTTCGTCTCCTCTCACCTCCCCGTCTTGAAGACGTTTCTGCCGATCCACTTGAGCGCCTCGTCGATGATCCAGACGGGCGTCGAGAAGGCCATCACGAGCGCCCACTCGTTGGCGTCCAGCGGGACGATGGAGAAGATGGTCGCGAGGGCGGGCACGTAGAGGATGACGAAGTGCAGCGCGAACGACGCGAACATCGCGAGCAGGAGCCAGGGGTTGATCCACGGCGGCATGACGAACAGCGAGATGTCCTCGCTGACGGCGTTGCACGCGTTGAACATCTCGATGGCGACGAGGACGGTGAGCGACAGGGTCGACGCCTTGCGCTTGCCCTCGGCGCCGAAGTACGCGCACCGGTCCGCGCCGGTGAACGCGAACGAGTCCCCGGCGACGGTGGTGTACTGTCCGCCCCGGAAGTCCTTCTCGCTCCACGTCTCGCACTCGCTCCAGTGCGTGAGCTGGTACCACGTCACCGCCTCGTGCCCGTCGCCGCTGAGATCGATGAGCCCGAGGAAGTTTTCGGTGCAGTACCACGCGGCGAAGACGCCGACGGTGGCGAAGCCGACGTAGAGCCCGACGACGAGGTACCGCACCATCGCCCACTTCGAGATGAGGTCCTCGTTCTTCGCCCTCGGTCGCTTCTGCATGATGTCGACGTCCGGGGGGTTGAATCCCAGCGCCGTCGCGGGCGGGCCGTCGGTGACGAGGTTGACCCACAGGAGCTGCACGGGGATGAGCCCCTCGGGCATGCCCGCGGCGGCGGTGAGGAAGATGCTCACCACCTCGCCGACGTTGCTGGAGATCATGTACCGGATGAACGCCTTCATGTTGTTGTAGATGCTCCGGCCCTCGGAGATGGCGTCCACGATGCTCGAGAAGTTATCGTCCGCGAGCACCATGTCGCTCGCCTGCTTCGCGACGCTCGTGCCCGTGATGCCCATCGCGATGCCGATGTCGGACATCTGAAGCGCCGGCGCGTCGTTCACGCCGTCGCCCGTCATCGCGACGATCTCGTCGGCGTCCTCCAGCAACCGGACGATGTCTTGCTTGTGGCGGGGCTCGGCGCGCGAGCACACGCACCCGCCGGGGCTGGACAGAACCTTCGCCTGCTGCGCCCTCGTCATGCTCGCGAACTCGCGCCCCGTGAACGAAGCGCTCGCGCCCGCCGTCCCCTTGGGGTCCAACACGCCGATGTCCGCGCAAATCGCCTCCGCGGTGAGCTTATTATCGCCCGTGATGACGACGACGCGGATCCCCGCGCTCTTGCACGCGGCGATCGCCGCGGGCACCTCGGGCCGAGGGGGATCCCGTAACCCCGCGAGGCCGCAAAACGTGAGGCCCGACTCGACGCGCTCGTACGCGTTCGAGTCCACCACGAGCGCGCGGCCCGGGTGCGCCTCCGACCCGTCGTACGACGCCAGGTCGCCCAGGCCCTCCGTCTTGCGCGCGAACGCGAGGCACCGCAGCGCTTTCTTAGACATGGTGCTCGTCGCGTCGGCGACGCGCTTCCGCGTCGCCGCGCTCATCGGCGCCTCCGAGCCGTCGGGAAGCAACACCGCGACGCACCGCTCGAGGACGTGCTCCGGCGCGCCCTTGACGAGCAGGGTGTTCTTGTCGGCCGCCTTCGCCTTGGCGGCGGTTTTCTTCGTCCCGCGAACCGCGAGCTTAGCCTCGGCGGCGGACGCGCCGCGCGCACGCGCCAACACCGACATGGACTTGCGCGCGCGGTCAAACTCCAGCGTCGCCACCTTCTCGAACCGCGCGTTCGCCGAGTCGCTCACCGCCCTCGCGCCGGCGATCGGGTCGCGCGCGCGCGCGTCCGCGATCGCGCTCATCTCCGCGTCTTGGTCCACGCCGAGCTTCTCGGCGAGGACTTTTAAGGCGCCCTCGGTGGGTTCGCCCAGGCACTTGAACCCCTGGTCGGCGTCGCTCGGGTCGACGGGCGCGACCGAGGCTTCGTTGCACATCGTGCCGATCAGGCTCACCGCCGCCAGCGACTGATCCAGCGTTCTCAGCCCGATCACGCCGCCGTCCCTGGGGTCGTAGCTGGTGCCCTCGACGTCGAAGACGCGCAGCTTGGCGCCGTCGGACGCGCCGGGGACCACCACCGTGGTCGCGCTCATCTGGTTCGTCGTCAGCGTCCCCGTCTTGTCGCTGCAGATGACGCTGGTGCACCCGAGCGTCTCGACGCTCTGGAGGTGCCTGACGATCGCGTTCTTCTTCGCCATCTTCCGCGTGCCCAGGGCCAAGCACGTCGTGATCACCGCGGGGAGGCCCTCGGGAATCGCCGCCACCGCCAACGCGACGGCGATCTTGAAGTAGTACGTGCACTGCGAAAAGTCAAACGTGAAATCGGAAAAGTGAAACGGACGCGCCAAACCGCCCCACGTCCAGCTCACGAAGAACTGATAGTTCATCACCCAGACCAGGAGGCAGATGATGCCGATGAACCAGGTGAGCTGATCGCCGAAATCGTCCAGCTTCTGCTTCAGGGGCGTGTCCTCCGTCTCGTCCGCCGCCTCGGTGATCTGAGCCTGGATCTTTCCAATCTCCGTGCGCATGCCCGTCTCCGTGACGACGCACGTCGCCGCGCCCTGGGACACGGCGGTGGAGGAAAAGACGATGCAGTCCTTCGCCTGGAGCTCGCAGTCGACGGAGTGGTCCTCGATCGCGTCCGCGGTCTTCGCGACCGAGACGGACTCGCCGGTCAGGCCCGCCTGGCTCAGGCTCAGCGCGCCCGTCTTGAGCCTGAACACGCGGCAATCCGCGGGGACGAGGTCCCCGGTGCGGATCTCGACGAGGTCGCCGGGGACGAGCTCGCGGGCGGGTAAGTCACCGATCCACTCGCCGTCCCTCAGGCACCGCGCGGTCTCGCTCTGCATCTCCTTCAGAGCCTCCAGGGCGCTCTCGGCGTTGGACTCCTGCCAGACGCCGACGATGGCGTTGAGGACGAGGATGAGGAGGATGACTCCGGGCTCGACGAAATCGACGATCGAGACGTCCTGGCCGGGCGCGCGCTCCTCCGTGAAGGCGAGCGCGAAGGAGACGACCGCGGCGAGGAGGAGGATCTTGACGAGGGCGTCGTCGAACTGCTCGAGGACGAGCGCGAACAGGGACTTGCCCTCGGGCTTGTCGAGCTCGTTCGCGCCGTGCTTCTCGCGCTGCGTCGCCACCTGAGACGCGGTGAGCCCGCGATCGGGATCGAGGCCGAAATGCGACGCGACCGCCGACGGGGACTGCGCCCAGGGCGCGAACGCGCCCTTGGCGGAGGAGCCGGACCGCGAGCTCTTGCGAGGCGGCATGATCCGGAGGGAGAACGAGCGAATCCGCGTGTGGCGCGAGCGCCGCGTGCGCGCGTAGAGCACTGCGAAGATCCGAACGGCCGATTCGACCCACGAAGGCTGACGAAGACACGTTGCTGCTCGCGCGTGTTGATGCTGGGAACAACGATCGAGCGGGAAAATCTCAGCACTTCGATCGTCGTCAGCCCGCCGCCCGCGAAAATAAAGGGCAGTTGGTGACGCGGATCGCGTCATCGCCTCGCCCCTCGAGGCTGCGCGAGCGCTCCCGCCCACTCCGCGCTCGCCTCGCCGCGCACACCGCATGGCGTCGGCGACGATCCGAACCCTCGTCGCGTCCGCCCCTCGCGCCTCCTTTCGTCCGCGTCCCTCCCCCTCGCGCCTCGCGTCCTCCTCGCGCGTCGTCCGCGACCGCCTCCCGCGGCGATCCACCGCCGCCGTTCGCGGCGCACGTGACGTTGGGTCGTCGTCGCGAGCGCTCTCCGCGATGGCCGCCGCGACGAGGAAGACGGTGACGTTCGTGACCGGGAACGAGAACAAGCTCCGCGAGGTCCGCGCGATCCTGGGCGAGGACGCCCCGTTCGCGCTGGAGGCGAGGGCGGTGGACCTCCCCGAGCTCCAGGGCGAGCCCGAGGACATCGCCAGGGAGAAGGCGCGGCTCGCGGCGCGAAGCGTCGGCGGCCCCGCGCTCGTGGAGGACACGAGCCTGTGCTTCGTCGCGCTCGGGGGCCTCCCGGGGCCGTACGTCAAGTGGTTCCTCGACAAGCTCGGGCACGAGGGGCTCAACAACCTCCTCGCCGCGTACCCGGACAAGTCCGCGTACGCGCAGTGCGTCTTCGCGTACGCGGAGGGACCCGAGGCGAGCCCCGTGGCGTTCGTCGGGAGGACCGAGGGGCGGATCGTCCCCGCGAGAGGGCCGACGGACTTCGGGTGGGACCCCGTGTTCGAACCGGAGGGCGGCGCCGAGACGTACGCGGAGATGGACAAAGCCGCGAAGAACAAAATCTCGCACAGGTACAGGGCGCTGGACAAGTTCCGAGCCTTCATGCTGGAGAACGCCGCCGAGTAGACGAGAGGCTCCGGTGTACACAGACGCGAGAGGTGGAGGACGCGACGAGGAACGACGAGGAAACAAAGACATCCGTCCTTCGAACTCGTCTCCCCCTTCATTCACCGCCCGCACGCCCCTCTCTCGCCTCGACCCGGTTCAGGACCCAATTCACCCCCGCCCTGAGCGGCAGCGCGAGCGATCCCACCCCGACGCAGAGCGCCCACGCGTCGGCGTCCAGCGGCGCCGTCTGAAACCACGCGCCTCCGAACTGCACGATGGCCGCCTGAAGAACCGCCTCGGTCGAAAACACCGCCAAAAAAATCGGGTTCGAGAAGACCCCGCCCAACACGTCGTACGACGGATCGTCCACCTTGCGGCAGTTGAGCTGGTTGGCGAGCTGCATCCACACGAACGCGTTAAACACGATCGCGTCGCGCTCGGGGAGCGAGTACTGACGCGCGGCGAACCCGAAAGGCGAACCCGGCCCGAAAGGTTCGCCGCTCGTCGACAGAAGTAGTGACTCGAGCGAATACAGCGCGGCGAGCTGAAACGCCGTCTGGGTCGCCACGTGCGCTCAGGATGGGCGCGTCCGCGCGGACGGGCGGGCGCGCCATGAGCGCCTCGTCCGGCGGGTCCGTCGCGAGCGCGAGCCCGCCGAGGGCG
>MDSW01182368.1_pt1 | contig 23251 bp, 21 predicted proteins | sample 811171 | NCBI WGS metagenome assembly MDSW01 (sample SAMN05326641, study PRJNA326480) | marine metagenome | isolation source: seawater | place: Atlantic Ocean: North West | collected 2012 | reverse complement strand
TTGTGACGCCCACCGCGCACCTGCAGGAGCTGATCCTGACGCTGGTCGGGCTCAGATGAATTTGGAACCCTGATGGCCGATATTATCGAATTCGATCCGAATGCCGACGCCCTGCTGGATGACGCGCCCGCGGTCGTGAACTCGTTCGTCGTCGACCTCGAAGGGTTCGAAGGCCCGATCGACGTGCTGTTGCAGTTGGCGCGCGACCAGAAGGTCGATCTGGTCCATATCTCGATCCTCGAACTCGCCGACCAGTACCTCTTGTTCGTCGCCGAGGCCCGGCGTCAGAACCTGGAACTCGCCGCCGACTATCTGGTGATGGCGGCATGGCTGGCATTCCTGAAATCGCGGCTTCTGTTGCCGGACATGTCCAGCGAGGAAGAGCCGACCGGCGAAGAGATGGCCGCTGCCCTGCAGTACCAGTTGCGCCGCCTGCAGGCGATGCAGAAGGCCGGTCAGGAACTGATGGAGCGCAAGCGTCTGGGCCAGGACTTCGTTGGCCGCGGTGATCCGGAAAAGTTCAAGCCGCGCGAGATCGAAATCCTCGACGCCACGCTCTACGACCTGTTGAAAGCATATGCCGATCAGTACGTGCGCAAGAACGCTCATGCGCCGATGCATATCGAGCCGTTCAAGATTTTCACCGTCGAGGATGCGCTGCAGCGGTTGCGCCGCCTTGTCGGTCAGACGCCGGACTGGCAGGACCTTTGGAAGTTCCTGCCGGAAGGCCTGCAAGCTGGCCTGCTGACCCGGTCCGCGATCGCGTCCACCTTTGCCGCGAGTTTGGAAATGGCGAAGGAGGGCAAGGTGGTGATCCGCCAGTCGGGCACCTTCGGGCCGATCTACTTGCAGGGCCGCCCCGGACTTTCGGATGCGACGACAACCACGGAGCCTGAAGAATAAATGGAACGCCCAATGTCCGAACACGCCAACGATGACGACGTGGCACACGTGGAAGACGTGCCGGAAGACGCCGCCGACGCCGAAGCGCCCGAGGCTGTGAACGATGAAGCCGAGACTGTGAACGATGAGGCCGAAGCCGCCGAGGCTGCGGAAACCGACGAAACGGCCGGCGACGAGGACGCCGAAAACGGCGAGCCGCAGGAGGTCGATCCGGAAACCTGGAACCGGTATCTCAGGATCACCGAAGCATTGTTATTCGCGTCGACCGAACCGATGACGGAGCGGATGCTGGCCAACCGCCTGCCGGAAGGTGCCGACGTGAAGGGCCTGTTGAAGACGCTGCAGGGCATGTACGCCGAGCGCGGCGTCAACCTTGTGCGGGCCGGGGCGTCGTGGGCGTTCCGCACGTCCCAGGACCTGACCGACTACCTGAACAAGGAAGTGGAGGTTGCCCGCAAGCTCAGCCGCGCCGCCATTGAGACACTGGCGATCATCGCTTACCACCAACCCGTGACCCGCGCCGAAATCGAAGAGATCCGGGGCGTCAGCATTTCCAAGGGCACCATCGACGTCCTGATGGAAGAAGAGTGGATCCGCCCGCGCGGCCGCCGCCAGACCCCGGGCCGTCCGTTGCAATGGGGCACGACCGACAGCTTCCTCGACCACTTCGGGCTGGAAACGCTGCGCGACCTGCCGGGTAAGGACGAACTGAAGGCGGCGGGCCTTCTGGATGCGTCGCCGGCGATCAACGCCTACCGGGCGACGGCGGAACTGTTCAACACCGATCAGACGGAAGAGGGCGAAGACGCCGACGGCGACGAAGAGGACGCGCTCCCCGAAGATGCGCTGAGCGCGGTCCGCGAAGAACCGGAAGAACCGCTCGATCCCGAAGACGGTTTTTAACTTCCCCCCTCACCCGGCGCGCCGAAGCGCGCCACTCTCTCCCCGAGGAGAGGGGTGATCGGGCCTTCGTCCCCTCTTCCTTGGGAGAGGGACAGGGTGAGGGGCAAGAGCACCGAAAAACCTTCGAAAATCCTTGCATTCCGGGTTTCGAGCCGCAAATCTAGCGGCACTGGGAGAGTGCGGCGCATGAGGCGCCGTTGTCGCGTTTCGAATGCGCGCTGTTCGGTTGAACCGCTCTCGTTGCGAAGTTGAAACTGACACAAACGCGACAGCGAATAGGATAAGATTATGGGTGCGTTCAGTATTTGGCATTGGCTTATCGTCCTTGCCGTGGTTCTGGTCCTCTTCGGCGGCGGCGGCAAGATTTCGCGGCTGATGGGCGACTTCGGTAAAGGCCTCAAGTCCTTCAAGAAGGGCATGAAGGACGAGGAAGCGGCGGAAGCCGACGACGACAAGGCCGAGAAAAAGGCGATCGACAACGACGCCAAGGAAAGCGTCGCCGCGGAGTCCGAAAAAGACAAGGATAAGGCCGCCGGTGGCTGATCCGCTTGCGGGCGCCATTGTGGCGCCCGCCATTACGTTCATCGTCTGATCGAGGTCGACCGCCATGTTCGATATCGGCTGGCAGGAAATCTTCCTGATCGCGGTTGTGGCCCTCCTCATCATAGGGCCCAAGGATTTGCCGCGTACGCTCAAGACCGTGACTGGCTTGCTGCGCAAGATGAAGGGGATGGCCCGCGACTTCCAGAGCGGTCTGGACGACATCGTGCGCGAAACCGAACTCGACGACATGCGCAAGCAGATCGAGTCCGAAACCGGCGGCGATATCCGCAAGCAGATCGAGGAAAGCATAGATCCGGACGGCGAAGTGTCCCGCGACCTTGACGACATGCGCTCGCTGGAAGGCGATCTGACCAAGGCCGCCAACAGCTATGGCGACGAGGTCAAGAAGACCGAGAGCGCGGCGCGCGAGGACGTTTCAGGCGCGGCGGAGACGGTCAAGACGGAGCCGAAAAAGGAAACCGCTGCGAGTGAAGCGTCTTCCGACGGCGATACGAAGAAAAGCGGGGAGGGCTGAGGTCCGTGGCCAAGGACGACGATCTCATCGAATCCTCGAAGATGCCGCTGCTCGAGCATCTGATCGAACTGCGCACGCGGCTGTTGTGGTCGGTGGTGGCCATCGTCGTGCTGTTCATGGTGTGCTTCTATTTCTCGCACCACATCTATCAGTTCCTGGTGCAGCCGCTGGCCGACGTGTTCCACGAGACCGGCCGCGACCGCCGCATGATCTATACGGCGCTGCACGAAGCGTTCTTCACCTACGTCAAAGTGTCGTTCTTCGCGGCGATGTTCATCGGCTTCCCGTTCGTCGCCTGCCAGATCTGGCTGTTCGTGGCGCCGGGGCTTTATAAGCACGAGAAGGCGACGTTCCTGCCGTTTCTGGTGGCGACGCCGGTCCTGTTCTTCGCGGGCGGCGCGCTGGTCTATTACTACGTGCTGCCGGTGGCGTGGGAGTTCTTCATCGGCTTCGAAACCGGGGGCGGAAACGGCGAACTGGCGATCCAGCTCGAAGCGAAGGTGAACGAATATCTTTCTCTCGTCATGCGGCTGATCTTCGCATTCGGGATTTCGTTCGAACTGCCGGTGGTGCTGACCCTGATGGCGCGGGCCGGGATCGTCACCGCCGATGGGCTGGCTGCCAAGCGCAAGTACGCCATCGTCTGCGCGTTCATCGCCGCTGCGATCCTGACGCCGCCCGATCCGATCAGCCAGGTCGGTCTCGCGGTGCCGATCATCCTGCTCTATGAGGTCTCGATCTTCGCGTCCCGCATGGCGGAGAAGAAACGCGCTCAGAAACTCGACGAAGACGAAGAAGAGATCGAAGAGCCTTAATATCCCGCTCTTGGCGTCACCCTGAACTTGATTCTGGGTCCACGCGTTGAAACCACGGAGACACAGAGGCAAAGAGGGACGTAACGGGCCGCAGCATCTCTGTGCTCTCGGTGCCTCTGTGGTTCAATCATTTTGCAGGTTCGGGACCAGCCCGTGGCCCGTTCGGGAAACGGCATGCACCAGGATCGGCAACGAAACGGGTGTTCCTTTGGGGATTTCATGTTAACTGACATGCGGGCAGGGCGCTCGGCCGTCCCGCCCGGAATCTTGAGAAAACAAGGACGCTGCGTTTCACATGTTCGATATCAGGTGGATCAGAGAAAACCCGGAAGCCTTCGACGCCGGCATGGCGCGGCGGGGGCTTGAACCGCAAAGCCCGGAATTGCTGGCGCTGGACGCCAAGCGCCGCGACGCGCAGACCCGCGCGCAGGAACTTCAGACCGAGCGCAATGCGCTTTCAAAGCAGATTGGGCAGCTGAAATCGAAGGGCGAGGACGCCTCCGAGATCATGGCGAAAGTCGCCGAATCGAAGGACGCGCAAGCCGCCGCCGAGCACGAAGCGTCCGAATCCGCCGACGTGCTCAACGACGCTTTATCGCGCCTGCCGAACCTGCCGCTGGACGATGTCCCCGATGGCGATGGGGAGGACGATAACGTTGAAATCCGCCGCGTCGGCGAGCCGCGCGCGTTCGATTTCGAGGTCAAGGACCACGTCGATATCGGCGAAGGCCTGGGCATGATGGATTTCGAGACCGCGGCCAAGCTGGCGGGCTCGCGGTTCGTGCTGCTGTCCGGGGCGCTGGCGCGGCTTGAGCGGGCGCTCGCCGACTACATGCTCGATCACAACACGTCCGCCGATTGGGGCTACACCGAAACCAATCCGCCGGCGCTGGTCAACGACAAGACCATGTTCGGGACAGGACAATTGCCGAAGTTCGGTGACGACCTGTTCAAAACCACGGCGGGGTACTGGCTGATCCCGACGGCGGAAGTGCCGCTGACCAACATCGTCGCCGACCTGATCGTCGATGCGGATTATCTGCCGCGCCGCTATACCGCGATGACGTGGTGCTTTCGTTCCGAAGCGGGCGCGGCGGGCAAGGACACGCGCGGCATGATCCGCCAGCACCAGTTCACCAAGGTCGAAATGGTGTCGGTCACCGATCCCGACAGCTCGCTGGACGAGCTGGAGCGCATGACGTCGTGCGCCGAGGATATCCTGACGCAGTTGGGCCTGCCGTTCCGGACCATGACGCTGTGCACCGGCGACATGGGCGCGGGCGCGCGCAAGACCTACGATATCGAGGTCTGGCTGCCGGCGCAGGATCGCTACCGCGAGATTTCCAGCTGTTCGGTGTGCGGCGATTTCCAGGCCCGGCGCATGAACGCGCGGTTCCGCGTCAAGGGCGAGAAGGGGACGCAGTTCGTGCATACCCTGAACGGCTCCGGCCTCGCGGTCGGCCGGACGCTGATCGCGATCCTGGAGAACTATCAGCAGGCCGACGGTTCGGTCGTGATTCCGGACGTGCTGCAGCCCTACATGGGCGGCCTGAAGGTCATCGAAGCCGATGGCTGAGGCGGGGTTTGATCTCAAGAAAGCGCGGGTGTTGCTGTCCAACGACGACGGCATCAACGCGCCCGGTCTCAAGGCCCTCGAAGATGCGATCAAACCGCATGTCGGCGAGCTTTGGGTATGCGCGCCGGAATCGGAACAGTCGGCGACCAGCCATTCCCTGACGTTGCGCCGGCCGCTCAGGATTCGTCACGTGTCGGAAAACCGCTACGCCGTCGACGGCACGCCGACGGACGCGGTGTTGCTGGGGGTTTCCAAGGTCATGGACGGCAAGCGGCCGGACCTGATCCTGTCCGGGATCAACCGGGGCGGCAATCTGGGCGAGGACGTGACGTATTCCGGCACCGTCGCCGCGGCAATGGAAGGGGCGATGCTGGGCATCCCGTCGGTGGCGCTGAGCCAGGTCTACGAGGATCGCCACAAGGTCAAATGGGCGACGGCGAAGAACTGGACGCCCAAGGTCCTGAAGCAGTTGTTCAAACAAGGCTGGCCGAAGGGCATCTTCATCAACGTCAACTTCCCCGATGTGACGTCGGCAAAGGTCGTCGGGATCGAGGTCTGCCGCCAGGGGCGGCGCAAGATCGGCGGCGGGCTGACGCGGGGCGTCGATCCGCGCGGCGACGAATATTTCTGGGTCGGTCCGCAACGGGACGAGGACAAGTACCTCAAGGGCACCGACCTTGCCGCGTCCATTGAGGGCAAGGTGTCGGTGACGCCGTTGGCGCTCGACCTGACGGACGCGGCGACGCTCCGCAAGCTCAAGGGCGGGATGAAGTGATGTCCGGCGTGCTCGATGCGGACACGCTGAAAAACGCGCTGATCGGGGACGGCATCACGGACGGGAAGGTGCTCGACACCATCCACGCGATTCCGCGCGAGCTGTTCGTGCCGGCGGCGTTCAGGGAACGCGCGTACGAAAACTCGCCGCTCCCCATCGGCCTGCACCAGACCATCTCTCAGCCGACCGTGGTCGCGATGATGACCCAGGCATTGGAGCTCAATGACCGGGTGAAAATCCTCGAAATCGGCACCGGATCGGGGTATCAGACCGCGATTTTGGCGAAAATTTGCCGCCGCGTTTACACCATCGAAAGACATAAGCCATTACTGTCCGAGGCCGAGGAACGGTTCCGGACGCTCGGGCTTAACAACATCGTCACGCGCTACGGCGACGGATCGATGGGGTGGAAAGAGCAGGCGCCGTTCTCGCGCATCATCGTGACCGCCGCGGCAATCGATGTGCCGCACGTGCTGCTGGAGCAGCTCGACGTCGGCGGAATCATGGTGGTGCCGGTGGGTCTGGAGGAACGCACGCAGCATCTTCTCCGGGTTCGCAAACTTGAAGACGACATCGAGACGGAGGACCTGGGGTTGGTACGTTTCGTACCCCTGGTCAGTGACGAGGAAGCCGGTTGAGAGCAAAAAACGCCATACTCGCCATTGCCTTGCTGCCCATGCTTGCGGCGCTCAGCGCCTGCGGCAACATTCAAATTCCGTCCAATGCGCCGCCGCGCGACATGAACTCGCCGCCGCCGCGCCCCGCGCCGCAAGCGACGAGCGAGCGGGCGCCAAGGGCCGCACCGGTCAAGGCGGTGCAGGCCGAGCCGTCCGGAAACGTCAGCCGCCCCGTGCGCGCCGCCGGGGCCAGCGACAACGCCTTCGTTCACGCGTCTGCGGTCAAGGTGGGCCCGGGCGACACGGTCTATGCGCTATCGCGCCGCCACAAGGTCCCCGTCCAGGCGATCATCCGCGCCAACAAGCTGCAACCGCCGTATCTGCTGAATGTCGGGCAGCGCATCGAACTGCCGCGCGGCCGGCAGCACACGGTGGCGCCCGGCGACACGCTCTATTCCATCGCCCAGCGCTACGACGCGGTGATGTACGAACTGGCGCGTCTCAACGGCGTCGAGGCGCCCTATACCGTGAAAATCGGCGAAGTGCTGGTGATCCCCGAAAAGGACGAAGACGATAAACCCCAGCCGAAGGCGGCGCCCGCACCGGCCACCGCCAAGGCCACGCCGGCCCCGCAACCGGAAAAGCCGCCGCGCCAGATGGCCCGCGCGCCGGCCCCCGAACGCACCGGGGGCACGGTGAACGTGGTCCCACCGGTGAAGCCGCCGGCCCCCGTGCCGCCGCCTGCCGCACGCACCAGCAAGGGTTTCGTCTGGCCGGTCAGGGGACCGCTGATGTCCAATTTCGGCACCAAGACGGGCGGCTTGCGAAATGACGGTATCAACATCATCGCGCCCGAGGGCACGCCCGTGGTCGCCGCCGAAAACGGCGTCGTCGCCTATGCGGGGAACGAGATCCGCGGCTTCGGCAATCTGTTGCTGATCAAGCACGCGGACGGGTACGTGACTGCCTATGCCCACAACCGGGATCTGCTGGTGAGGCGCGGCCAGCGCGTTCGACGCGGCCAGAAAATCGCGACCGTCGGCCAGACCGGTTCGGTCAACCGCCCGCAACTGCACTTCGAAATCCGCAAGGGACGGCGGCCGAAAAATCCCGAGGATTATCTCAGGGGCGCTTAGATCGTTAAACGCTCACCCCGTCACCCAGCCTCTCCCCCTGAAAGGGGGAGAGGGGTAAAGCGGAATATATCGTCAGGGTCCCTCTTCCCCACGTGAGTGGGGAAAGGACTGGTGAGGCGGGGGGATGCAAAACTGTCTGTCCGGTGGGGAAACAACAAATTGGCACCGGTCGATAAAAACCCTGCTAAAATGATGCCATGAGCATCATGAACCTATTGCGCTCGCCCAAATTCGCGTTCGTCGTCATGTCGTTTTTCGTGGCGTGCGGGATTGTGTTCGGGCATCGCTGGTTCGGCTGGATGGGGGTCGGTTTCGTGGGGCTTTTGGGGCTGCTGATCTCGATGCGTGCCGAGATATTCGAGCATTCCGGCGATCCGCATGAGCGCGCCGCGACCCATCAGGTGGCGATGCTGGCCAGACAACGCGAAAACGAACGCTTCGAAAATCCGGACGCGCGCCGCCGCCGCGAAGGGGAGGCGTTACAGCGCTATGTCTTCCATCGGGTTATCAACGCCGTGTTCGCCGCCATTCTGCTGCTCGGCGGCTCGATGTTCTTTCTCAAGGAATTCTAGTTCAGGCGTTTGCCGAGACGTCCGGCGAGGTCCTGTATGAACTGCCACGCGACACGACCCGACCGTGCGCCGCGCGTCACCGACCATTCGTTGGCTTCCTTGCGCAGATCGATCGACGGATCGTCGAGGCCGTAGTGCTTGGCATACCCCTCGATGATTTTGAAATATGTCGGCTGATCGACATTGTGGAAGCCAAGCCAGAGGCCGAAACGGTCGGACAGCGAGACCTTTTCCTCGGTCGCTTCGGACGGGCTGATGGCGCTGGAACGTTCGTTTTCGATCATGTCGCGCGGCATCAGGTGCCGGCGGTTCGACGTCGCATAGAACAGGACGTTGTCGGGGCGGCCTTCGACGCCGCCGTCGAGCACGGCCTTGAGCGATTTATAAGCGTCGTCCTGTCCGTCGAACGAGAGATCGTCGCAGAAAATCAGGCAGCGGCGTTCCTGCTTGCGGAGCTTGCTCAGCAACACCGGCAGCGACGGGATGTCTTCGCGGTGGATTTCGATCAGCGCCAGCGCGCCCGGGGTCTCGGCATTGATCTTGGCGTGCGTCGCCTTGACCAGCGACGACTTGCCGGTGCCGCGCGCGCCCCACAAAAGGGCATTGTTGGCGGGGTAACCGTCGGTGAAACGGCGCGTGTTATCGATCAGCATGTCCTGCTGGCGGTCGATGCCCTGCAGAAGGCCGATATCGACGCGGTTGACGTTCGGCACGGCTTCGAGCCCGCCGGCGGAGTGCCAGACAAACGCGTCGGCGTCGTCGAGGCTGGCTTCCGGTGTCGGTTCGGGGGCGAGCCGTTCCAGCGCGCCGGCGATCCGGCCCAGAAGATCTTTGGTTTCCTGATCGATCATGGGCGCGGAAATTAAACGCGGCTCTCCGGACCGTCAAACACTTCGGCATGCTTACCCCCTCACCCGACCTCTCCCCCTTGGGAAGGGGGAGAGGGGTTACGACTGATTTTGCGGCGGGGTCCCTCTTCCCCATGAAATGGGGGAGAGGACAGGTGAGGGGGTGCTTTTCAATGCACGAAACATTACCAACCGTTAATTGGGAATCCCTTGAGTTTCCGTCAGAATCGGTTGCAACTCGGGGCCTGAGCGCTATAGTCCGGCCACTTTTACCGAATGGGCGAAAACGCCCGGGCAGACGCGTCTTTGAGGAGTTTGAGAGATGTTTATTTCCGAGGCCTATGCACAAGCGGCAGGCGGTGCCGGCGGCGGCAATGCGTTCCAGGCGTTTTTGCCGCTGATCCTGATTTTCGTGGTGTTTTATTTCCTGCTGATCCGTCCGCAGCAGAAGAAGATGAAACAGCACAAGGAACTCCTCGAAAGTATTCGCCGTGGTGACAAGGTGATCACCGGCGGCGGCATCATCGGCACGGTTACCAAGGTCGACAACGACAACGAACTGACCGTCGAAATCGCCAAGGACGTGAAGGTCAAGGTGCAGCGTTCGACCATCTCGGGCGTTCTCAACCGCACCGAGCCGGTTGGCAGCCAGGCGGCCAACGACGCGGGCCAGAAAAAGGGCGGTCTGCTGTCGCAGTTGTTCGGTGGCGGCTCCAAACCGGCGCCGGCCCAGGCACCTGCTGCTGAACCCGAAAAAGCCGACGATGCGGACGCCGCCGACAAATCGGATGACGCGTCCGGCGACACCGAGAACAAAGACGACAAAAAGAGCTGATCCGACGACCGGCCGCTAAAACGACAGGAATTCCCAGATGGTCAATTTCCCGACCTGGAAAAAGGTGCTGGTCGCTCTGATCTGCCTGCTTGGTCTGGCGTTCGCCGCGCCGAACTTCGTTGACGAGGAAACCACTAAGCAGTTGCCGGACTGGCTGCCGCACAATCAGGTGAACCTGGGTCTCGATCTCAGGGGCGGTTCGCACCTGCTGCTCGAAGTCGAGGTCCAGGCCGTCATCGACGAGTATCTGGAAACCCTGGTCGACAGTGCGCGCGCCGAATTGAGGAGCGAGCGAATCCGTTACCGCGCGCTCGGCAAGCAGGAGCACAGCGCCGGTGTGACCATTCCCAACGCCGATGAACGCGAGAAAGCGTTGGAGCTGATGCGGGGTCTCGACAGCGCCGCGGAAACGTCTCTCGACGGTGATCGCATCACCATCACCATGACCGACCAGCAGATCGCCGAGCGCCGCACGTCCGCGGTGCAGCAGTCGATCGAGATCATCCGCCGCCGGATCGACGAAACCGGCGTCCGTGAGCCGACGATCCAGCGCCAGGGCGACGACCGGGTGATCGTGCAGTTGCCGGGTATCGACGATCCGGAGCGCGTCAAAAGCCTGATCGGCAAAACCGCCAAGCTGACGTTCCAGATGGTCGATCTCGAAAACTCGGTGGACGAGGCGCTCGCCGGTCGCGTGCCCCCGGGCTCGCAACTTCTGCCCATGCTGGAGGGGGCGAATTCCCCGACCGGCCAGCAATACATTCTCGTCAAGAAGCGCGTCGCGGTCAGCGGCGAGAACCTGGTCGATGCGCAGCCGACCTTCGATGGGCGTGACAACCAGCCGGTGGTCTCGTTCCGCTTCGATACGCTGGGCGCCAAGAAATTCGGCAAGGTCACGACCGAGAACGTCAAACGCCCGTTCGCCATTGTGCTGGACGGGAAGGTGATCTCGGCCCCCGTGATTCAGGAGCCGATCCTTGGTGGGACCGGTCAGATTTCCGGTGGGTTTTCTGTTCAGGACACCCAGGACCTGGCGCTGTTGCTGCGTGCCGGTGCGTTGCCCGCGCCGCTGACCATTCTTGAAGAACGCACCGTCGGCCCAGGCCTCGGCGCCGATTCCATCGCCGCCGGTGAGATCGCATGCCTGGTGGGTATGGTGCTGGTGGTGATCTTCATGGCCATCGCCTACGGCCGCTTCGGTCTTTACGCCGATATCGCGCTGGCGATGAACCTGTTCCTGATCCTGGGGCTGCTGTCGCTGTTGCAGGCGACGCTGACACTGCCGGGGATCGCCGGGATCGTGCTGACCATCGGCATGGCGGTCGACGCCAACGTGCTGATCTTCGAGCGTATCCGTGAGGAAATGCGCGCCGGGCGGACGCCGATCTCGTCGATCGACGCCGGTTACGGCCGCGCGTTGTCGACCATCATCGACGCCAACCTGACGACCCTGATCGCCGCGATCCTGCTGTATTCGTTCGGCTCCGGCCCGGTCAGGGGCTTCGCGGTCACGCTGGCCATCGGGATCGTAACGTCGATGTTCACGGCGATCATGCTGACGCGTCTGTTCGTCGTGTCGTGGTTGCGCGCCAAGCGCCCGACCGAATTGCCGTTGTAAGGGAGAGATAAGTCATGAAGGCGCTCAATCTGGTCCCCGCCGACGTCGATATCGGTTTCATTTCGAAGCGGAAGCTGTTCTTCGTGATCAGCGCGCTGCTGCTTGCGGCCTCGGTCGCGCTCACCCTGACCAAGGGCCTCAACTTCGGCATCGACTTCAAGGGCGGCATCCTGATCGAGGTCAGGACCGAAGGTCCCGCCAACATCGCCGACATGCGGGGCAAGCTCTCGACGCTCGGCCTCGGCGATATCTCGCTGCAGGAATTCGGCGAACCCACCGACGTCCTGATCCGTATCCAGCGCCAGCCCGGCGGCGACGCCGCGCAGCAGGAAGCGGTCAACGCGGTCAAGGGCGCGCTCGAGGAGAACGTCCAGTACCGCCGGACCGAGTTCGTCGGCCCACAGGTATCGGCGGAGCTTCTCGAAGACGGAATCATGGCGGTGTCGCTGGCGATGCTGGCGATCCTGGTCTACATCTGGTTTCGTTTCGAATGGCAGTTCGGCGTCGGCGCCGTGATGGCATTGGTGCATGACGTGACGACGACCATCGGGATCTTCGCGTTGCTGGGGTTCGAGTTCAACCTGTCGACGGTCGCCGCCGTGCTGACCATCGCGGGGTACTCGATCAACGATACCGTGGTCGTTTATGACCGGGTGCGCGAGAACCTGCGAAAATACAAGACCATGCCGTTGGCCGAGCTGCTCAATCTCTCGATCAACAACACGCTTTCCCGGACGTTGATCACCTCGCTGACGACGTTGCTGGCATTGGCGGCGCTGTTCTTCCTGGGTGGCGAAGTGATCCGCGATTTCTCGTTTGCGATGATCTGGGGTGTCGTGGTCGGGACCTATTCGTCGATTTGCATCGCCGTGCCGCTTCTGTTGTACTTCGGCCTCGACGACAAGGCGCGTGGCGGGCTTGCCGGTGACGACGAAGACGAGGCGCAAGCGCAGCCCGACCAGTCCTGATTTTCAAGGAGACAGGCCCACCGGATGACCCTCGACATCAATCCCGTCGTTCCCGAGAACCGTCAGCTCATCCAGTCGTATGGTGACCGCCGGTTTCGCGTGACCGGCGAGGTGTACGAGAGTTCCATCCTGATCTTTCCCGAACGGACCGAAAACTGGTCCGTCGGCGATCCCGACGACATTTCCCTGGATACGCTTTCCGGCATCGTCGCCGAGAAGGACGCGGTCGATATATTGCTGGTCGGCTGCGGGCCGAAGTTCTCGATGATCCCCAAGGGACTGCGCCCGGCGCTAAGAGAGCACGGCATCGTGCTCGAATGGATGGACACCGGCGCCGCGTGCCGCACGTTCAATGTCCTCGTCGCCGAAGAACGCCGCGTCGCGGCGGCTATTCTCGCCGTCGACTGAAGAATAAACCCCCTCATCCTGTCCTTCTCCCAAGGGAGAAGGGACCCTGACGGCGTCACCCCTCTCCCTGGGGAAAGGGGGGCAAGCGAAGCGAGCCGGGTGAGGGGAAATGCCCACGAAAAAAGGCGCGCCCCGCGGGACGCGCCTTGATCCGTTTCGTACCGTCGAAGATCAGCCGGCGTTGGCCAGGTTCTCCGCGGCAAAGTCCCAGTTGACCAGATGGTCCAGGAACGCGGCCAGGAAGTCCGGGCGGCGGTTCTGGTAATCCAGGTAGTAGGCATGCTCCCACACATCGCAGGTGAGAAGCGGGGTCTTGCCCTGGGTCATCGGGTTTTCGGCGTTCGGCGTCTTGACGACTTCGAGCTTGCCGCCGTCACCGACGACCAGCCACGCCCAGCCGGAACCGAACTGCGTCGCGCCGGCCTGCTTGAAGGCTTCCTTGAAGTCATCAAGGCTGCCGAAGTCGGCGTCGATCTTCGCGGCCAGATCGCCGGAAGGCGCACCGCCGCCACCGGGCTTCATCGAGTTCCAGAAGAACGTGTGGTTCCAGACCTGGGCGGCGTTGTTGAACATGCCGGCTTTCGACGAGTCACCGGCGGTCGCCATGATGATCTCTTCGAGGCTTTTGCCGGCAAGGTCGCTGCCGTCCAGCAGGCCGTTCAGGTTCACGACATACGTGTTGTGGTGTTTGCCGTGGTGGAAATCGAAGGTGTTGGCCGACATGTGCGGCTCAAGTGCGTCTTTTTCATATGGAAGTGCGGGAAGTTCAAAAGCCATAATGCTCCCTCTCTCGTGCTAAATGACTTAACCAAATGTGGCGCCAGCGGGCGCTGACGGCACGTTAGACTAGGCCCGTGACCCGCGCAATCAATTGGCAATCGACGGGTTGGGCGGCGCCGGACTTTAATCCGGCCCTACACTCCCATATAAGTGGCAAATGCGGAGTTTCCAGTGCTTGCAGGGTGACGGATTGATGACGGGGCGTTCATGGCGGCCTTAAGCTATTGCGCGCGCCAGGTCCGCGACTTCGATAACGACCGCTTTTTGGCGACACTTTTTGCCGGCGACAGCGTCCGCGAGGACCTGTTCGCGCTCTATGCCTTCAATCTGGAACTCGCGAAGATCCGAGAAACCGTATCGGAACCGATGATCGGCCGTATGCGCCTTCAGTTCTGGCGGGATGCGGTACCGGGTCTGGTCTCGGGCGGGCCGCCGTCCCATGCCGTCGCGGAGCCGCTTTCGGCCGCCGTCCGGCGTGCAGATATCCCGGCGGATCAACTGCACGCGCTGATCGACGCGCGGGAAACGGACATGGACGACGTGCCGCCCCGCAATCTATCGGCGCTCGAGGCCTATGCCGAAAAGACCTCGTCATCCGTCATGGCGCTAGCGCTCCGCGTGTTGGGGGAAGACCCGGATCGTTATCCGGATTTGTTGCGCGCCGCCGGGATCGGCACGGCGCTGGTCGGCCTCGTGCGGGCGATTCCCTATCAGGCATCGACGGGGCGGGTCACGCTGCCCGCCGATCTTTGTGCGAAAGCGGGGCTCGATCCGTCGCAGCCGCACCAGTGGCCGACAAATCCCGACGTGAGCCCGATCACCGGACCCTTGCTCGACGCCGCCGAAGGCCATGTGCGCGCCGCCGAAGAAGCCGGGAAGGGGATCGGCCGTGGCGCATTGCCGGCGTTCCTTCCCCTCAGTCTGGCATCGCTTTATTTGAAGGATTTGAAGAAGCACGACGGCGATCCCGCCCGCCACGCTGCTCGCCCGCCGGGGGTGAAAAGACAGCTGACCGTGTTCTGGCGCTCGATGCTGGGTCGTATCTAATGAAGCCGTCATCCCCGCTTTCGCGCGGATGACGGTGTTGTTACTTGTTCGCCCGCCTGAGGCGCATCAGTTCGTGCGACGACACCTGCGGGAAGATCGACGGCGCGTTGTAGTGATAGAGCATCACCGCGCCGCGGTTGGTGTCGGGGAAGCCGCCGCGGCTGTCGTCGAATTTCCGGATTTCCAGAACCGAGATCACGTTGGTGCGGGAATCCCGGCTGCGCCATGTGACGGTGGGATTGTCCATGCGCGGCTTGGCCAGCGGCGCGATGGAGCGTTTCCATATCTCGGTCGGCTCGCCATAGCGCGCCTGATAGTACGCGACGACGTCTTCGAACTGCTCGCTCTCGAACAACGCATGAAAGCGCGACGGGCTGCCCTGGTCATAGCGCGTGATCGCGCTCGGCCCGGTATAGAGGATCGTCGGCACCACGAACGCGGGGCGCAGGTCCTGCGGCCAGTCGACCGGCTCGATGCAGAACAGCGTCGTGCCGTGGTTCTTTTTGACGCATGAATTCAGCGGATCGATGCCGTCCTGTTGCGGCGGCAGGGTGTTTTCGAGGGTTACCGACTCGCCCAGGCTCAGCACCACATCATCCAACGATGTGCGCGTCAGGACGCCGGGCCGGGGCGGCGGCGGCACGCCCGGGGTGATGTTGGAGGGCTCGACCTCGGTTACCGGCCACTGGCCCTGATCGGGCAGCGCCGTCGGCGCGCCGTCGCGCAGCGCATCTGACAGCAATCGCTCGGCGGCGGCCTGGCGGTCGGCTTCATCCAGCTTTTCGACCTGCGGTCCCGTGTCGGCCCCCTTCGGCCCTTCGAAAAGCTGGCGAATGCGGCCGACCATCCCCGAGACAACGCCCTGTTCGGTGCGTAGTTCCGAGCCGTCCTCGGGTGAGATCGCGGTCACGCCGAGCGTCTTCTTCTCGCCGTCCGAGACCTTCTTCTCGACCGTCATCGTCCATGGGTCCGGAATTTGCGGCTTGGCCGGCTGGACCTGTTGGTCTTTGGGGACGTCGAGCTGGCTCAGCCCGACTGTGCCGGGATCTTCGGGCGGCGCGCCCGGAATGGGGGGCTGTTCGCGTGCCGGTCCGAGGACCGTGGTCAGGCGGTCGAGGAAGTTCTCGTTTAACTGTCCGTCTCTTGTCGGTGTCGCGCCGGCTTGTGCGCCGTCCTCGGGCGCGCGCAGTTCTACACCCGTCAGATCGAGCATCTTGTCGTCGACGACCTGGCCACGCGCCGGATCGTTTTCGGGCACCATGTTGTCGATCACGCGGGGCAGGGGTTCGCGTTCGACTTTGGGGGGCACGTGTTCGGGCGGTTTCATGCCGGCTTCTTCTTCCTGATCGCCGCGGAAGAAACGCGCCAGTTTCTGCAGTTTGAAGTCGGTGGTCTCGGCTTTCCGGTCAGGGAGTTCGGCAACCCTGACGTCCTTGCGGGGCGGGACCTTGCCGTCGATCGACGGACGCTGGATCGGCAGACCGTGAATGTCCTCGTCCTCGTAGGCGTTCCCGAGATTGCTGAGCCGTTCCATCATGCGCGATGCCGGTTCCTCGCGCGCGGTGATGGGCTTCTGCGGGACCGGCAGTTGGTGTCCCGACGGCTGCAACGGTTTGGGGATGGATTTCCCCTGATCCAACATGCGTTTTTCGAAGCGCTCGCGTTCCTTTCGGACCGCCTCGCTGTCCCGGGCCCGGCGCAGAATCTCGGAAGGCGAGTCGCGGTCATCGGTGCGTCTCGGCGTCGGCACCGGCGCTGGCGCGGTCCGCGTGTCTTCCAGTCCCTTCGGGATTTCCAAAAGGGGGTCGCTCTCGTTGACCGGTGCTTTCCTGGGCGCGGTCCTCGGCGCATAGGGTGCCGGCTCGCCGGTGATGCTGTCGCGCCCGCGCGGCGTGCCGTAGCGTTCGTTGTTCTGGTCCGGTGTGCGGCCTAGCAACTGATCATAACGTTTGAGTTGCGCCTGCAAATCGCCCTGACCGGGCGGCGGCAGCACGTTCGGATCGCTCGGCTCGACCAGGCCGCCGGGACGGCGAAGCTGCCCGGTATTGGAGCCGGGCAAAGGCGCCAATCCCGGCGGTAATGCCGGGATCTCGCCCGCTGTGTCGCCGGGCGGCGGTATGATGCCGGGGACCTCGCCGGTCGGCGCGGCCAATCCGGGAATATCCAGGCCCGGAGATTGCTCGGGGTCGGGCGGCGCGGGGCCGTCCGGCAGTTCCGGTTGAGCAAGCCCGGGGGGGAGCCCCGGCACTTCGATGCTCTCGCTCGACGGTGGCAGTTGCGGCGCCGCGAGCCCCGGCATTTCGGCTGTTTCCGTGGCGCCCGACGGCGGCTGAACCGGAACCGCCATGCCGGGCGGTGCACCCGAAGGCGGTTGAACCGGCTCGGCAACACCCGGCGGCTGGACGGTGGGTGTTTCGAGGCTAGGCGCCGCCAGGCTTGGGACCTCCGCCGTTTCGGTTCCCAATTGCGGTGCCGCCATGCCCGGCGGCTCGGTCTGTGGCGCCGCCATGCCCGGCGGCGACGGCTCGACCTCGACCATGCCGGGGGCGCTTTCAAGCGGCGGGACGACTGGTCCTTCGGGAAGGCCGAATTCGTTCTCTTTCGGTTGGTCGCCGCCGACCATGCCGGTCATCCGGTCGACCATGCGCCCAGCGGCGCTGTCGCTCTCCGGCTTCGGCGCGGCCGGCTTGGACGCAAACCGGTTGGCGGGGTTCTCGAGGCGGCGGCCCTGAGCGTCGAACTCCGGATTGAGATCCCGGTCCTCCTGTTTTTGTCCGCCGATCAGACCGCCGAGGGTGACGACGTTGTTGACCCCGTCCCAGAATTTTTCAAGAAAACCGCCTTCGGACGGCGGCGGAACGTCGGCGGTTTGTTGTGGCATTCGGCTGCCGGGTGCCAGGGTCGGGGCCTTCGCCGCCATTTCGTCGTCGGGCCGCATTTCCGGCGGTGGCGGCGCTTTCTTCGCCGGTGTTCCGGGCGCGGTGGCGGTCTTGCCTGGTGGCGCAACGGTTGGAACGTCGGCCATCGGTGCCTCAGGCGCGGCCGGTCCGTCGGCGGCGCTATCCGGCATCCTGGCGGCGGGCATCGGCGCCGGTTCGGGTTTCCGAGGGGGCACGAGATCCGAAAGCTTCGGCCCCGGATCGGTCATCGGCTGCGTTGTGCCGGGAGATGCCACCCGCTTCTTCGGCTGCGTCAGCGCTTCTTTCACCTTCTCCGTGACCCGCGGCCCGGTCGGCGGTGTGAGGTTGCCGTTACGTTTGGACAAAAGCAGATGGGCGATCCGGAAATGCCCGAGGTCGACGGCGACATCGGCGGGCGTCATCCCGTCGGCGTTCTTGGCGGCAAGATCGGCGCCCGCGGTGATGGCGGCTTCGACCGCGTCGACATCGTTGACCTCGACCGCGTTGAACAAGGCCTCGTTCGGGCTTTGCCCGATGGCGGGAAGGGCGAGGGCGAGCACGATCAGCAGGGCGAGCGAAAACGCCCCGAGACGCAATGCGCCCATGGGTTGGAAATCGCTTTGGGAGATGGAGGATCGCGTGCTCATCGGCGAGTTTTCAGATACGCTGCCCCCATCCACGATAAGAGGTTGAAATCATGTCGTTTCAAAGGCAGTTCCCAGATTTTGCCGCCCGGAATCGATTCTGCTTAAAATATACACCGAATTTTAACTTTTAGACACGCCGCAAGGCGAAAAAACCACACGATCTCGTATGTTTTTTCCACAGGAAACATAGATTTAGCGATACTCACTAGGGATAGGGAAGCACCCGGAAAGGGAGGGTAAAATGGAATACCGCCGATTAGGCGCGAGTGGGCTCAAGGTTTCGCCGATCTGCCTCGGCACGATGATGTTCGGTGGGCGGACGACGGAAAAGGATTCCGCCAAGATCATCGCCAGCGCGCGCGATGCCGGGATCAACTTCATCGACACTGCGGACGGCTACAGCAAGGGCGAGTCCGAGCGCATCACCGGCCGTGCGATCAAGAAACACCGCGACGACTGGGTGTTGGCGACCAAGGTCTTCATGCCCATGGGCGACGGGCCGAACCAGCGTGGCTTGAGCGCCAAGTGGATTCATCAGGAGTGCGAGGCGAGCCTCAAGCGGCTCGGCACCGACTACATCGATATTTACTACTTCCACAAGGACGACGAGGACACGCCGCTGGAGGAAAGCCTGGAAGCGGCGGCGAAACTGATCGCTGACGGCAAGATCCGCTATTACGGCGTTTCGAACTATTACGGGTGGCGCCTGACGCTGTTGTGCACGACCGCGGAAGCGATGGGACTTCCGCTGCCGGTGGTCTGCCAGCCTTATTACAACGCCATGACCCGCGAGGCGGAGCGCGACATCTTGCCCGCGTGCGAGCATTTCGGGTTGGGTGTGGTGCCGTACAGCCCCCTCGCGCGGGGCGTGTTGACGGCGAAGTACGATCCCGCGAAAGAACCCGGCAAGAACACCCGCGCCGGGGCCGGCGACAAGCGTATGCTGTCGACGGAATGGCGGCCGGAAAGCCTGAAACTGGCGCAGAAGGTCAAGAAGCACGCTGAAAAGAAGGGCATGTCGGCCGGTGATTGGGCCGTCAATTGGGTGCTGGCGAACCCGATCGTCACCGCTGTGCTGGCGGGACCGCGCACCATGCAGCAGTGGAAGTCGTATCTCGGCGCCCTCGATCATATGGACAAATGGTCCGAAGGGGATGAGGCGTTCTGGGACAAGCTGGTCTCGCCCGGCCATCCGTCGACGCCCGGCTACAACGATCCGCAGTACCCGATCCGCGGTCGGCCGGTTTTCTACTAATACCTCCTCACCTGTCCTCTCCTCCATGTCTGGACGAGAGGGACCCTGCCGAAACAAGACGCCTTCTTATCCCTCTCCCCCTCATGGGGGAGAGGCTAGGTGAGGGGGCGACGAATGGGTGAGGGGTGACGAAGTTGCGTGGCCTTCAGCCCCTCTCCGGCACCAAATTCCAGTTTTGCGGTTTGACGTCTTCGCCTGTGATACGGCTTGTGGGCAGGACATAAAGCCCGACGAAATGTCGAACGGTATCGTCGGCGGCCAACAGCGGCAGCAGCAGGCGGGAATAGCGAAGATAAGACCGTGCCCCGTCGATCAGGCCAAGCTTCCGCGCCCAGTAATGGTGGCCGCCGTTCTTGGCGAGGTCGGCGTAGATTTCGGCGGTGACGCGCGCGGTCTCTTCGTCGGCGGTGTCGTGCAGGCACCGGCCGGTCAGTTCGATGCCGATGAAATTGCGGAGTTCCGAGCCGGCGTAACGCCAACGATATTGCAATACGCCGTCCTCGGCCGTTTCGGTGTCGACGATAACCAGACGCGACGCGATGGGATAGATATCCATCAGATCGAAACCGCGCAGATAGGGCCCCAGTTTGTCAGCCGGTTTCCTTGCCCGCCAGAAGTCGATCAGGAGTCGGTAGTCGTTATGAAGGGCGGCGACGTCGTCCAGGTCCATGATACCGGGATTATAAGGCGAAAACCGGCTTGAGATAAAACACGTCGGGCTGTTGCATCCGGGTGATGTGCGATCCCACCATAATCGTCTATCCCGGGCAAAGCGCATTTGCGCAGCGACCCGGGACCTATCGCAGTTATCGGGTCAGGCCTCGCTATGGGTCCCGGCCCAGCGTGCCGCCGTCCGGGAAACAAGAGGGCTATTCCGCCGCGAGCAGCGTGTTGCCGTCCAGCCAGACCGCCAGGTCGGCGAGGGCGCGTTCGGACAGCTTGATCTTGCGGTCGCGGCCGCGCGGGCGCTGCTTTTTCGGCAGATCGTCGGTCTCCAGCGGCGGGAACAGACCGAAGTTGGCGTTCATCGGCTGGAACGTCTCGGCGTCGGCGCCACCGGTAACATGCGCCAGGATCGCCCCCATCGAGGTCGTTCCCGGCGGCGCAGACGGGGCGAGACCCAATCTTTCGGCGGCGGCGAACCTGCCTGCCATCAGACCGACGGCGGCGCTTTCGACATATCCCTCGCAGCCTGTGATCTGGCCCGCGAACCTGAGACGCGGCTGTGCTTTCAGCCTCAGCCATCCATCCAGCAGCTTGGGCGAGTTGATGAAGGTGTTGCGGTGAATGCCGCCGAGCCGGGCGAACTCGGCATTTTCCAGCCCCGGGATCATGCGGAAGATACGCTTCTGTTCACCATACGTCAGTTTGGTTTGAAACCCGACCATGTTGAACAGCGTGCCCAGCTTGTTGTCTTGGCGCAGTTGCACTATGGCGTGCGGCTTGACGGTGGGATTGTTCGGATCGGTCAGACCCACGGGTTTCATCGGCCCGAACGAGAGTGTCTTGCGACCGCGTTCGGCCATGACCTCGATCGGCAGGCAACCCTCGAAGTAGGGCGTGTCCTTTTCCCACTCCTTGAACTGGGTTTTCTCGCCCTCGATCAAGGCGTCGATGAAGGCGTCGTACTGTTCGAACGTCATCGGGCAATTGATGTAATCCTTGCCGTCCCCTTTGTCGTAACGGGACTGGAACCACGCCACGTCGAAGTCGATGCTTTCCTTGTAGACAATGGGAGCGATGGCATCGAAGAACGCGAGTTGGTCTTCGCCACTGACCTCCAGGATCGCCTTGGTAAGATCGGGCGATGTCAACGGCCCGGTGGCGACGATGACGCTCGACCAGTCTTCGGGGGGGAGCCCGGCGACCTCGCCGCGCTCGATGGTGATCAGCGGGTGATCATCGAGCGCTTTCGTCACCTCCGCCGAAAACGCGTCCCGGTCGACGGCAAGCGCCGCGCCCGCGGGCACCTTGTGGGTGTCAGCCGCACGGATAATCAGCGAGCCGGTGCGGCGCATCTCTTCGTGGAGCAGGCCAACGGCGTTGGTTTCAAAATCGTCGGACCTGAACGAATTCGAGCACACAAGCTCGGCACAGCCGTCGGTGTGGTGGGCGTCGGTTTGTCGGACGGGGCGCATCTCGTGCAGAACGACGGGGACGCCTGCTTCCGCAAGCTGCCAGGCGGCTTCCGAGCCGGCGAGGCCGGCGCCGATCACGTGGACGGTTTCGGGTGTGGTGGCGTTCATCTCAATCCGATTAATTGCTGTTTAAGACATTGAAACGACAATGCTTAGGCTCAAAGGGTAGTGAGCAATAACGATGACTGCAATGGGCGCGGTGTTTATAATCGTTCGAATGCAATGTCCAGCGTCAACGGAGGTGGTACGCGCTGGTCTGGATGGATACGCCAATGGCGCTGAACGACGAAGTCGACAAAAGCGAATACAAAAAACTCTCGCAGCAGGAAGTTGATGAAATCCTAGACTCGCACGAGCTGTTCCTGAAGGGAACGCGGGGCGGCGAACGGGCCAAGTTCGGAATGATGGATCTGTCGTATCTGGATTTCAGCGGCCGAGATCTCAGCCGCGCCGATATGGTCGGCACGATATTGGCCAACTGCGAACTCGAAAACACCAAGCTCGCCGAAGCCAACCTGTTTGCCTGTGATCTCAGGCACGCGGTGCTGGTGCGCGCCAACCTCGACCGGGCCGATCTTCGCGGCGCATGTCTTGCCGGTGCGAACCTGACGCTCGCCAGCCTCGTCGACTGTGACATGCGAGATGGTGTGTTGTTGCGCTCAGGCGCAAAGGGCGACCTGATGCCGATGAACAAGAACGAGGCGACACCGGGCATGGAAAAGGCCAAGGTGCGCGGCGCCAATATGAGCGGCGCGAAAGTCTCGGACAGCATCATCGTGCAGACCGACCTGACCGATTGCAATCTCAAGAACGCCAAGTTCGTGCGCGCCAACCTGTCGCTGTCGAACCTCACCGGTTGTAACCTCGAAGGCACCGACTTCACGGACGCCAACCTGTCGGGTGCGGTGTTCCACGGTGCGATCTTTACCGGCACCACGCTGGACGGCGCCGATCTTTCGGGGGCCGATCTGATCGGGGCGATGTTCGACAACGTCGATTTCTCCAAGGTCGATTTGTCGGACGCCAAGGTCGCGAAAAGCCTCGAAGCGGTCGACCTGTCGCTGAAGGAAATCATCTCCCAGCATGCGAGCTGGATGAAGACCAACGGTAAGGAAGGACGCCGCGCGACGTTTTCGAAGCGCGATCTGTCGAACCAGAACCTGTCGGGCGTGAATCTCTCGGCAGCGGATTTCTCGCTCGCCACCATGAAGGGCGCGGACCTGTCGAAATCCGAATGCCTGATGACCGATTTTTCCTACTGCGATCTTCGCGGCGCCGTGTTCTCGCGGGCCGATCTGCGTGGCGCCAAGTTCTCGCGCGCCAACCTGACGAATGCCAATCTCGTCGCCGTCGATCTGTCGGAGGTGATGGTTTCGACCCGTGCCGGCGGTGGCGAATGGCGCGCCAACCTGGACAACGCGAAGCTCATCGT
>MDSW01038870.1_pt1 | contig 23255 bp, 12 predicted proteins | sample 811171 | NCBI WGS metagenome assembly MDSW01 (sample SAMN05326641, study PRJNA326480) | marine metagenome | isolation source: seawater | place: Atlantic Ocean: North West | collected 2012 | reverse complement strand
GAGACCCATCGTGTTGAAGAAGTCGTGATCGAGCGGGACGAACCGCCGCGCGCCCTGAAGCTGCCGCATCACCGCGATCATTCGCAACGCCGTCGTCGAAACCCTAAACCCTAAACCCTCTGACGACGGTTCGAAGATGGATCGATCGACGACGTCCGCGCGAAGACGAACCGAACGAGGGGGGCGACGCCGCGCCGTGGGGGGGATGACGCACCTTGAGCCACGACGAATCGGGCTGAGAGAACATGCCGGGATCTCATCCATCGTTCGCCGTCATCGCGAGCGCGTCCCCGCCAGGACGCGCCGCCTCCTCCTCGCGCGGCGCGACTTCAGCGAGGGGGTGCCAGTTCGGGGTCCACTCAGGGCCATTCCATACAAAAACAGTTCATCGGTCAGTTGAAAAGGGGAGGGATCAAATGTTGAAACCGAGCGATGGGTGAAAAGTTTTTTGTATCGCACCTCAGCAGAAATATCGCATACTGTATCGTCAGAACGTTCCCGCCATAAAAGAGCGCATCGCCCCCCGCGCACGCCGTCTGCCCGCCGCGGTCATGGCGACCCCGAGTTCCTCTCCGAATACGAGATCGAGCGCGCGAAGATCATCGCGCAAGGCGGAGACCGCCGCGAAAGCGGCGGCGGCAAAGGCACATCCGTTCAAGGCGTACAAGCCGAAACCGCTGAAGGACTTGCGATTTATGAGCGCGGCGGCGCGTAAGAGGGCGGTGCGAGCGATGGGCGCCTACGACTCGGACTGAACGACAGTCGACGTACGCGTCGGCCGCGGTGGGCGCGCGCGGGGTGATGTGACGCCGGCTGAAAACGAACGAATTTCAATATTACACCGACGCAGCAAGGTAAGACCTTCGTCACCGCTTCGAGTACACCGGCGTCGCGTCCGCGGTCGGCTGCGACACGCGCGTGAACTTCAGCAGCTGCGCCTCCACTGTCATCTCCCTCGTCCCGACCACGTACGGCTCGAGCTCGTCCATCGTCCACCGCGGCTTGAGGGTAAACAACGCGTGGAACCTCTCTTTCGGGGTCTTGGGCAAGCGATCCGCGCGGAACGGGCGCACGAAAGCGTTTTCGCTGCCGTCGACGCCCGCCGTCTTGTCCACGAGCGCGAGGCCTCTCAGGAGCGACGCGTCGACGACGTCGCGCAGTTCCTCCGGGACGGATTCCCTCCATCGCTCGACGAAATCCCTCAGCCGCCACCGCCCGGCGTTGACGCCGCCGCCGCCCGGGCCGCCGCCGCCGCCGCCGCCGCCGCCGCTCGCCGCGACGGGCTCGTCGAGCAGCCCGCTCGCCTTCGCGACGCACACCTTGGTCGCGTCGACGCTCCAGGACGCGTCCGCGGAGTTGGGATGGCAGTACGCGCGGAGAAAGTGCCGCGTCACCGCCTCCGGGAAGCCATCCTCGGCGAGCTTCTCGACCGCGTCCTTCTCCGGGATCTTCGTCAGCGGCCACCCTTCCACCTGCGCGTTGAAGGGTGGAGTTGAAAGGCGTCAGCTGGATTTGAAAGGCATCGAAGGCGGGGATTGAAAGCGAGTGGTGGGCGCAGAGATGTGCCGGGCGAAGTCCTTAAGGATCGGCGTTCACCACGCCAACGCGGTCGTATGGGGACAAGTGTGCACACCTGCGCGTTGACGATCGCGACGTCCATGACGTGGGCGAGGTACGACGGCTCTATGCCGCGCCACTTGCCGTCGAGGACGAACGCGGGGCCTTCGTCGAGCGCGGCGATGATCTCCATCTCGCTCGCCTGCGCGTTCTCGACGAGATCCTCGAGGTCGAACCCGCGGTTCGACGACGATGACGATCTTCCGCCTCGCCGCGGCGCGCCGTCCTCGTTCGCGGCGTCTGCGTCTCCTTCCTCCTCCGCCTCCGCGGCGGCGACGTCTTCCTCCCCCTCCTCCGCGTCCGCGTCGTCGAGCTCGCGCTCGCGCTCCGGACCCGCGTACACGTGCGGCTCGGACTGCAGCCGAGCCCACATCGCGTCCAGGCGAGGCGCGATGAGGGTGAGCTCGAGGTGCGACGACGCCTGCGCGAACGCGGTGATGTCCTTCTTCGCGCGCTTCGGATCATTCGGATCGCTCGCGCCGCCGGCGTCTTTCTGCTGCGACAGCGCGAGCGCGCACGCCTCCGCGGGCGTCTCCGGCGGATCCCTCGGCTTGGGCGACGGCGCCGACTTTCGTGGCTTCTTCGCGATCGGCTCGGGCGTGCCGCGACCGCCGTCCGCGCCCTCCGCGCCCTCCGCGTCGTCGTCGTCGTCGTCGTCGTCGTCGCCCAACCCGCCGGGGGGCTGAAGCAGGAGGAGCGTGTTCGACGTCTCCACGCGCTTCACCGCGTACGTCTTGTCCCTCGTGCACAGCACCGCCTCCTCGTCGGGCGCGCCCTTGAAAGCCATCTCGCCACCCTCCTCGATCACCGCGAGGAGCTCGGGGGGGAGCTCCATGAGCTCCACCTCCTCGCGCTCGAACCCGGCGCCGAGGACGAGGTTGGCTTCCTCGCCGTCCTTCAGGTCGTGCGTGCGCGTGATCCAGTCGGTGCCATCGTCGACGTCTTCGTCCGGCATCGTCGCTCGCGCGATCGGACGAGTGCGGTTCAAATCAGGTTTTGGCGTCGGGTCGCTGTCGTCCAGTCAAGCAGGCGGCTGACGACGCGAGCAGAGTTGCTGACGACGGGTGTGACGTTGAAGGCGACTCTCGCGTGGACGCGGAGTCTAGCTCGTAGGGCCTACGTCGCGCGGCACGACACCTCGAAACTCACGTCTCGCATATGTACACCACTCAGCACACCTCGTACTCCGTCGCCGCCTGCGTCACGCCGTACGCCGCGTACGACGTCACCTCCTCCACGTCCTCCCTCGACCCGATAAACAGCGGCGCGCGGTCGTGCACGCCCGAGACGGTTTTATTCAACGTCGCCCCGGACCCGTCGCTCGCCGCGCCGCCGCACGCGCGCGCGATGAACGCCAGCGGGTTCGCCTCGTACACCATACGCAAGTGTGGCCGAGGGTTCCCGCACCACCCGCCGTGTTTTAACGTCCGGTGGAAGTCCGTTACCAACGACCCGACGTACAACCCGGAATACTTCTTCTTCGTCTCCCCCTTCCCCTCCCGCACTTTCGCGACGTACTTTTGCAAACCCTGCGGCCAGTCCGCGAACCGCGCGTCGTTCAGCGAGTAGGTCTGCCCGCGCGGCGGGCAGCTCAAGATCCCCACCCTCTTGAACTGCGCGTCGGTCTCGCTCAGCGTAAACTCGGTCGCGGGGCCGCCGCCGGCCACCGCCACGACCAAATTCGTCGCCGACGAATAACTCGCGTACCCCGCGGCGACGAGCGCGCTCCCGCGCTGCAACGCGTGCGCCTCCACGTCGTCGTGTATCAAGTGCTCCTCGTTCTCCGCCGCGTCCTTCAGCACGCGGTGCACGCCGAAGATGGTGCCGGTCGGGAGCGACGCGTCGAGGTTGCGCGAGCCGTCCAGAGGGTCGCACGCGACGACGAAGGCGCCGCCGGAGTCGAGCTCGACGACCACCTTCTCCTCCTCCGACGCGTAGTATCGCACGCACCCGGTCGCGAGCAGCGCGTCGCGAACGAGCGCGTTCGCGAGGACGTCGAGCTTTTTAACCTTATCCCCGGTCGCGTTGGTCGGCGCGGCAGCCCCGTCGGCGCCCTGCCCCTCGGACGACGACGCGTCCGGGTCCGGGGGGGGCGCGCGCCGCAACGTCTTTGAAATCTCCACGCACGCGCCCGCCAACGCCGCGAGCACCCTCGCGAGCTCCAAGCGTTCGGTGTCCACGCAGTCGAGACGCACGCCCGCGGCGTCCATCTCCGCGCCCCAGTGCCACGCCACGGACGCCACCTCGAGATGCCCCGCGGGTTTCTCGAGGAACTGCGCGACGCCGTAGGCGCCGGAGACGAGCCACCCGTGCGGGTTTTCGCGCTTCGCTCGCTCCACTTGCTCGGCCGCGATCCCGCACGCGATCTCCGCTTTCAACGTCCGCAGCGCGAGCAGCGAGGTGGGGAAGTACGCCGCGACGTCGGAGAAGCGCGACGAGAAGTCCCAGCGCCGGTCGCCGAGGAGTCGGCGGTAGTTGGCGTCGCCCTTCAACACGACGACGTCCTCCGCGCGCAACGCGTCGAAGACGTCCGAGGGGAGGTCCCACAGCGGCTGCGGCTGCGCCCACGCGTTGTTCGGCGCGATGACCCACGCGCCGGTGGACAGGTGCGTCGCCCACCGTCGCCCCATCGCGGCGATCTCGGCGTTTTCGGACTGCTGCATGACGTAGACGGTGCCCCGGACGTCTTTGTCCATCGCGTCCGAGACGAACGTCGGGTGGCCCTTGACGTGAAACGTCACGCGCGCGTCTTCAAACGTCGCGGGGGGATCCGAACCGTCGCCGGGACCCGAACCGTCGCCGTCGTCGCCCGTCGCGGTCGCCGCGGTCCCCCGCCGCGCGCACACGATAGCGTCCGCGAGCGCGAGGTCGCACACGAGCTCGAACCCGGCGTTGTCGACGACGATCCCGACGTTCGCGACGTCGCGTCTCAACAAAAACGCCGCCGCCTCGCCCGCGTCGTCGTGAAGAAGCTTCTCCTCCCCCAATCCGCTCATCGCCTCGTTCAGCGCGTCCGACGACCGCCCCCCCGCGTCGCCGCCGCCGCCCTCGGGCCAGATCGACAGGTCCATCCGGTTCCCCCACAGCGACACGAGCGCGAAGAGCTTCAGCGACGAAACGCGCTGGTCCAAGTCCTTCGTAGCGGCGGATTTCGCGAACGCGTTGAGTCGTGGCGCCAGCGCCGCCGTCGCGTCCGCGCACGCGGCCAACCCGGCGTTCTTATCCGCGGAAAACGGGTCGTGCAGCGCGAGCGGGCCGTCGCCGAAGTACCCGAACGCCTCGAGGACGCGCCGGTAGAAGTAAAACTCCACGACGAGCCACGGGGCGCACAGCAGCGTCGTTCCGAGATGGGGCGCGAGGATACTCTTGTTCCAACGCTCGACGTCCGCGCCGCCGTCGTCGCGCACCGGGCGAATCTGCGCGTCGGCGGCGATCGACAGCTCCGCCTCGAGCGCCTTCAGCGCGGTCGTCGCGACGCGCGACTTCTTCAGCGCGTCCTTGTTATCGCTGACGACGCGCGACAGGATGTCCTCGCGCAGGCGCCGGTTCACGGTGTCGTGCGCCCACGTGCCCTCCTCGTCGCTGACGATGGAATCCGGCAGTTTCCCGTCCGCGACGAGCGGCGCGCGCGCCGCGTTCGCGACGCTGTTCGGGCCGTCCGGCGCGCACAGCGGCACGAAGATCTCCTCCGGAGCCGGCGGCGTCGGCGTCGCGACGATGCGCGGCCGCGCGATGCCGTTCGGGTTCGGCGTGGGGTCGAGGGGTTTCGCGTACGGGTTCGCGTCCGGCAGCGCGGCCGCCGCGAGCGCCATGGCGTCGGTGTCCGCGAAGAACGGCGTCGCCTTGTGCAGCGCGCGCTCTTCCGTCTCTCTCGCGAGCTGCTCGTCCATCGCGGGCGGCGCGTACTTCTTCCGCGGTGTCGGCGCCTTCGAGTCTTTCTCTTTCGAGTCTTTCTCCTTCGTGTTCGCCGCCTTCGCCTTCGCCGTCTTCACCGCGGAGGTCTTCGCCTTGGGCGCGCCCGCCTTCGCCTTCGCGGCGCGGCGCTTCTTCTCGGCCACCTTTTTCAATCCCTTCTCGCCCAAACCTTGGCAGCGGACGACGAGCGGGACGAGCGGACGCGGCGGCGCGGAGAGGAGGCGCGAGCGAGGGAGCGACGCGACGCGCGAGGGCGACGCGCGCGCGATGAGCGAGGGCGTCGGGAGGATCATCCCGCGCAGGCGACGGCGCCGCGCGGATTGATTGGCGCTGAGTAGGATGTTTGTTAGCACGCGGATAAAACCGACAAGTCAGTTTCGCGGACACGTGGGTTAGGTTTCCGGCCGCTGCGCGGTCGGGAGCGATCGGCGTCGGCGCCCTTGATCGCGAAGTTGGCGCGAGTTGCCGAGCGAGACCTGGCTTCAATGCAAACGTTTTTCACGCATCCCTCGGTTTCAATATTTGATCGCGTCCCCTTTCAACAGACCGATGAACTTTTCTCGTCGAGAAATGGGCCCCATCAACAGAAGTCGGACGAAATTATTGATCGCGCGCACACAGCGCCGAGACGCCCCGCAGCCTCGCCCGCCCGCGGACGGGAGCGATGACCGGCGTCGCGTTCCCTCGCGACGCGAAAGGCAAGCGGACGACCACGCGCGCGGGGAAAGAGGTGTGGGCGGCCGCCGCGCTCGCGCTCGAGTCCCTGGAAGGCCGCGCGCTCGCGCAGGACATCCTCCTCGAGAAGGACTGGCGGCATCGCTACCCGAAGCACCTGACCGCGCTCGCGGAGCTGCAGTCCACGGTGGAGCGCGCGATGTGCGTCGCGTCCGCGCGCGCGGGGCTCGCGGCGCTGCACGACCACTTCGAGTTCGTCGTCGAGGAGGGAGAGGACGACGAGACGTCGCGGCCGCTCGCGGACGCGATGCGCGAGGCGGTGACGGACGGACGGACGTACCTGCGGACCGCGAGGATCGGGCGCGTCGCCGTCTCGCGGTCGCCGCCGCCGGCGGCGTCGGAGGCGCTCCTCGCGTCCGCGCGCGCGTGGGCGGCGGACGGCGCGATCGAGCGCGACGTCGTGGACGCGCTCGAGCGCGCGAACGCTCACGCGACGGAATGGGCGAGCGAGAGGGGACTGTTCAAGGACGTCGTCTTCGTCCTCCTCGGCGGCACCTCCGAGCTGTGCCCGCTGATCCCGCTGCTCGAGCGCGGCGCGACCGTGGCGTGTGTCGCGCGAGGCGAGGCCGGGATCAAGTCCGCCGCCGCGATCGCGACCGCGTCCGAGTGCGGCGGGACGCTGCTGTTTCCGATTAAGCCCAAGCCGTGGGAGGCGGACCTTCGGTTCGACGAGTCGAAAGCCGCCAGCTGGCGGGAGGCGTGGGACGAAGGACGCGCGGGCGCCGACCTCATCGCGGACGCGCCCGCGCTCGCGGCGTGGCTCTGCGCCTTGGAGCCTAAAAAACGACTCGTGATTGGCAGTTACGCGTACTTGGACGGCGAGGCGCACGTGCGCGCGTCCCTCGCGTCGGACGCCGTCGCCGCAGCGGTCCTCGACAAGCGACCGGACACCGCGCTGGCGTACTTGACCTCCCCCGGGACCGCGTTCCCGATCCCCAAGAGCGCGTGGGACGACAGCAAGGCGAGGCACGAGCGAGAGAACTGGACGTGGTGGCACCAGCCGCTGTGGCTTTTCACCGGGGGCTTCAAGCCGAACTGCCGACCGCCGGCGAAGCGGGAGAAGAAGCTTCGAGTCATCGACGAAGACGCGGAGGTGGACGACGCGTCCGCGGAGATGCACGAGGACGTGCACGTCCACGACGGGCACCTCGTGCTTCAGGGCCCCAACTACGCGCTCGCGAAGACGCTTCAGAACTGGAGGGCGATCGTCGCGCGCGACGACGGCCACTGCGTCAGCGCCAACGTGGCGCCGGCGAGTCGCACCAAGGCGCGTTCTCCTCACGCCGGTCCCCGTACGACCGCGTCGGCGTGGTGAACGCCGTTTCTTAAGGACTTTCTCTCCCGGCGCATCTCTCCGCGCACCCCTCGCTTTCAATCCCGACACACCTCGACGCCTTTCAACGCCAAGTCTGACGCCTTTGAACTCCACCCCGACGTCGCTTCGTACGGACCCTCGACCCTCAGAGCATGCTCCACGTGGACGCCGTCAAGCGCGGGCTGGAAGGGCAGAAGCACTTCGCGCCGCTGCGCGCGTTCGACGTCGAGGAGACGAGAGACATGATGTGTGCGCTGCTGCTGCACGACTTGGGGCACGAGGGGTCGTCCGCGCGGCCGGAGTGGGGCCGGAGGGAGGACGGCGACGGGCGGCATCCGTTCGACGCGTTCGGCGCGACGGCGGCGCACGGGGGGACGTGGCGGTGCGCCTTCTCCGTGGACTCGATCGGGAAGGCGGCGTACGTGCTGGGGTCGACGATCGGTTGATCGGGAAGGCGGCGTACGTGCTGGGGTCGACGATCGGTTGATCGGTCGAGCGACGGATGCGCTCGCTGTTCGATTCATCAGTCTCTTCGTACTACGGTGATGGTTTTTTAGACTACAAAACGTAAACGTTTACTCCTCCGCCGGGGTGACCTTCCAAATTTTTATGAGCCCGTCGTCCGAGCACGACGCCAGGCACGTCGGGTCCGTCGGGTGCCACGCCACGGTGTTCACGTCGTCCAAGTGCCCGTCCTCGTGATGCTCGCCTATCGCGCCGACTTCCGCCCACGCGCGTCCACTCCCGTGGCTCCCATCGCTCTTCATCGCGGCGTAGACCCGCACGCTGTTGTCGCCCCCCGCGGCGGCGATCAAGCCGTTGCGGCCCCAGTGCACGTTCAACACCGGGCGGTCGTGCCCGCAGGGGAACTTGCACGCGATGGAGAGATCCGCGCCTCGTGGACCTGGAGAGAGGAGAGAAGGGGGCGTGGGGAGCGAAGGAGGGGTGAGAAGGAGGGAAGAAGGGGAAGGTAGAGCGGACGGGAGCGTCGAGCGTCGAGCGCGTTGAAATGTATGTCGTGGGCAAAGATCTGAAGCGCCCACGGAGAGTGGCGCGGCAGTTGCAATTTAGCCCACGGGGCTGCCAAGCCCCAGGTTACTTTCGCTGGCAGTTATGTTGACCCGAGCGCATGTGGAGCGCGCTCGACTCGACCGTCTGACCAGCAACGAACGAAGTGATGCGAAGCGAGCGGCCGCGAGAAGAAGCGAAGCGCGAAAACGAAGCGACGTCTTCGAAGCGAGCGAGCGACGACGACGAAACGCGCGCGCGCGCACCCGCCGCGTTCCACACCGCGATCGTTCGATCGTCCGAGCACGTCACCACCCTGTGCGCCCCCCCCGGCTCGAACGACGCGCACCATACCGTGCTCTCGTGCCCGCCGTCCTCCTTCGAGAGCGTCTTCGAGCACGACCAGTCGTCTCCGTCCGGGTCTTCCGTCCAAATTTTGATCGTGTCGTCGTACGACGTCGACATGAGCACGTCCTCCGTGGGGTGCCACGTCACGCATTTAACGTCCTGGGAGTGGCCGTTAAGCACCGCGACGCACTCGAAGTCGTTCCCCGGCTGCAGCTCCCAGATCCACACGGACTTATCTCGCCCGCAGGTGGCGAGCAGCGTGCCGCTCGGCGACCACGCGCAGGACTTGACCTCGTTCTCGTGGCCCTCGACGACGGCGACGCACTCCCAGTCGCCGCCGCTCTGCGTCCAGACCGCGGTCGAGGCGTCGAACGACGCGGTCGCGAGGAGCCGACCTGGGTGGTCGCGGATAGGGTGAAGGGAGGGGGCGAGGGTGGGTCAGACGAGAGGCCTCGAACGAGAAGGGTCGGGACGGACGGAGGCGCGCGATCGTATCGGATCAGATTTAGGGTAAGCGACGACGACGACGACGCGCGCGCGCGCGCGCACCGCACGGCGACCACGACACCTGCCGCACGGTCCGATTGTGCACGCCCTCGAGCTCCGCGACGGTGACCCAGTTCCCTCCCGCGGCCGCGCTCTGCGACCACAGCCGGCACGTCTTGTCCGAGGACGTCGACGCGAGGCATCGCCCTCGCGGCTCCCACTGCATCCCCCAGACGCGATCGTCGTGGCCCTCCAGCTCGGCGACGAGCTCGATCGTCACCGCCTTGGCGTCGGAGAAGTCCGGGGGCGCGGACGGCGGCGGCGGCGCGGAGCTCGCGGGTGGGGGGTCCGGCGCGGGGGAGGGCTCGGGGGGCGGGTCCGAGGGCTTGCCCCGGCCCAGGAACGACAGCATCTCGGCGTCGATCGATGTGACGGCGCGGCGACTAGCGACGTTCGAACGTTCGAAGCTTTTTAGGAAAAACCACGACGGTCGACGCGACGTCGACGTCGCATTCTCGCGGGCGCCTCGCGCGTCGATCGAGATGGCGTCTTCATGCGCCACCTTCCTCCACGCGTGCTCGTCGCTCGCCCTCGGGCAGCGGCGCGCGAGCGCCCCGCGCGCTTCCACCTCGCGGCATCGCGTCCGCGCGCGCGCGGCCCCGCCGGCGGGGGGCCCCGACGACGCCTCCGAGGGCGAGTGGAATCCCGCCCGCGGCCCTCCCGGGGCGGAGCGAGACCGGTACCGCGCGCCCACGGAGTACGACTACGACTACGCCCCGCCGTCGCAGCGCGGCGGCGGCGGGCCGTGGGAGTCCGCGCGCGGCGCGCCCCCCGGCGGCGGGCGCGGCCTCGGCCAGGGCGGCGACGGCGGAGGCGGCGGCGGCAACAACGCCGTCACCAACTTTCTCATCGCGGGCGCGTTCGTCGTGGGCATGGGCGCGGGCGTCGCGTTCGACACGTCCGTGAACCTCGAGCCCTCGAACGTCGCGTCGCGCGACATCTTAGACCGCCAGACCCCGTCCAGCGAGGTGTGCATGGCGAACGGCGCGTCCGCGATGGTATTCGACCAACGCGTGTTCTTGTCGCTCAACCCGTTCAACATGTACGTCGCGCAGCCGGAGGTGAAGCCCGGGTGCGTGTTGCGGCGGAGCAACTGGAACGTGCTGGAGAGGAACCAGCTCGTGGACGAGACGATGGAGAAGGACTGCAAGCGCGGGATGAACACGTTCGCGTTCGTGGGGGACTTGGACAAGTCGCCGGAGGTGTCGTGCGTGTATCACTCGGAGGAGGCGGAGAATCAATTCATGAAGGATCCGAGAAAGGCTGTCTTGGGCGACGGCGAACAGCCGCGGCCGAACCTCGCGAACAAGTCGTTCCGATGATACGATGCGGTTTCGGTTTAACCTGGTCGTTCGTGGAACCTATCTATGAACTATCTAGTAGCGCGGTCGCTCTCCGAGAGCGACCGGTGTAATAAAAAAAGATCAGCGAGCGCCAAAAGAAATTCGAACCTCTCTCTTCTCGACGGCGGTGCCTTCGCTTAACCGTCCGTCCGAGGGCGTTTCGTCTCCGGCGGCGGCCACGGCTCCCAGACCTCGCCGTCCTGAGACGGCAGCTGCGGCATCTGCCACCCACCCTGCGACGCCCGCGGCTGCGACCGCGACGGCGACCGCGACGACGGCTTCTCTTTCTCTTTGGACGCGGATTTGACGAACGCGTCCAAGGTGCTCTGCGCTCTCGGAGTGTTCGAATCATTTGTCATCCGCGCGAGCGGCCCGCCCCCGGGGGAGCGGTCGCCGTACGTCCGCTTCGGCGGCTTCGGCGCGCTCGCGGGCGTCTTCGCGGCGCCGTTGCCGGTCGCGAACCCGCCTCTCCCGTCCTTGCCGTTGGCCAAGTCGAGGCAGTCGCCGCTCGTGCCGTCCAAAACTTGCCCCAAATTTTCGAGCTTATTCTGGACGCTGCCCCACATGATGTCGTCCACGGTGTTCCGCGCGCACAGAAACTGCACGGACACGCTGTTGACTTGCCCGATGCGGTGCGCGCGGTCTTCCGCCTGGACGATCTCCCCGGGCGTCCACGAGAGCTCGCCGAAGATGACCGCGCTCGCGGCGGTGAGCGTGAGGCCGACCCCCGCGGCTTTGATCGAGAGCACCGCGACGCGCACCGCGTCCACGGTCTGGAACGTCTCCACGAGCTTCCCTCGCGCGGTCGATGGCGTGGAGCCGTCGATGCGGATGTGCTGTATCTTCCGCTTCTTCAGCGTCGCCGCCGCGGCGTCGAGAAGTTCGGCGTGGTGCGCGAAGAACAAAAATTTATCCGCGCCGCCGTCGATCAACGTCTCGAGGTACTCCTGCACCGGTCCAATCTTCGCCTTCGCGGACGCGACGTAGAGCTGGTTCATGAGGCGCTTTTCTTCGAGCGTGCGCCCCGGGGCGCCGCTGCCGGCGGCCTCGCCTCCGTGCATCACGCCTTCGTCGCGGTTGCTCTCTTTGATGTCGTTCAGGCGTTCGCGAATCGCTTTGACTTCGCTCAGAGCTTCGCTCTTCGGAAGAGGCAAAAACACCTGCTCGCGCGTCTTCGGCGGGAGCTGCGTGAGGACGTCCTTCTTCAGCCTTCGCACCATGACGAGCCGGGATATCACGCCGAAGAGCTCGTCCGCGTTCGTGCATCCTTGCCACCCGAACCGAGAGCCGCTGCAGTACCGCTGCGCGAACTCGTTGAACTTCGTGAACACGTTCGGTCGCAGCGCCTCCAACTGCGTGTAGAGCTCGATCGGCCGCGACAGCGCGGGCGTCCCGGTCAGGCAGATGGCCCGTCGCGCGGCCTTGATCAGCGGCACGACCGCCTTGGTGCGCTGCGCCTTGCCGTCCTTCAGAAAGTGCGACTCGTCGCACACGACGATTTGGTACTTCTTCCTCGCGAGCTTCTCCCCGAGCTTTCCGACGAGCGAATAGGGAACGATCGCGAACGCGGCGCCGTTGATCTTGTTCCCATCCGCGCCGCTCGCGACCGCGGCGATCAGCGACGGGCGGACGCCGAGCCACCGTCTCAGCGCGGACTCCCACGCGTCCCGCAGCGACGTCGGGACGAGGACCAAGCACGGCCAGTCTTCGGGGTAGCACGACACGAGCGCGAGCGCTTGGATCGTCTTCCCGAGGCCCATCTGATCGCCGATGAGGACGCGGCCGCCACGCGCGAGGCCGAACTTGACGCCCTCGCGCTGGAACGGGAACATCGCGTCCCGCAAGGTCTCCGGGATGCGCTCGTACGCGGCCTCGACGCCGAGGTCGCCGAGGTCGCCGCCGCCGTCCGAGGTCGCCGCCGCCGCCGCCGCCGCGCGTTCGAGCTGCGTCATCACCGCGAGCGCCCGCTGCACGATCGGCACGGGCATCACGACCTCGATGCACACCCCCGGCGCGGACTTCAACGCCGCGGCGGCGTCTTTCAGGTGACTCTCCGGGAAGTTCCACCGCCGAGTCGCCGCGTCGTACTCTCGCCCGGGGACGCGTTTGATGGCGGCGACGACGAGCTCGTCGAACCCGCGCGGGGTGTGAATCGACACGCGTCGGACGTTCTTCTCCAGGTGCAGCTCGACGAGCGCGTTTCTCGGCGGCGGCGGCATCGGGCCGGCGCGCACCTTGTCGTAGTTGGCGGCGTCGACGCGCGTGAACGACGGGTTCGACGACGCGGGACCACCCGGGGGAGCGTTCGCGAAGAGGGGGAGCGCGGCGCGGTCGCCAGGCCGCGGCGGCGGCGCCGTCGCCGTCGCCGAACACGGCGGCGGTCCGGAAGGCCCGCCGCCGTCGCGGCTCCGCGGGCGCTGCTGCTGTTGCCACGGCGGCGACGGCCCGGGCCCGTGATGATGACGCGCGTGAGGCGACGGATGGTGCGGGTGCGGCGCGCGCGGCTGGTGCTGTTGTCCTCCTCCCGCGCGCGCGAGCGCGTGAGCGTTCGCGCCGTGCGTCGCGTTCGCGTTCCCGGACGACGACGCCTGCTTCGCCTCCACCGCGCGCATCATCGCGTCGAGCGCGGCGAATTCGGACGCGTCCACGCTCTCGATCTCGAACGGCATCGGACGACCGGACGTTCAAAACCGCGGGACGGGGGGTGCCCTCTTCCGAAGATGCGGCTCTCGTCTCAGCTACGGACGCGCGCGGACGCCATCGCGACGCGCCGGCGATCTCGAGCGCGGTCCTCGGAAGATGTTCGTCGCTTCGCAGCGCGCGCGCGGCTCGCGCGACGAGGTTTGACGCGCTCGCGCGTCAGATCGCGGCGCTCGTTTTCGGCGCGGGAGGTGCCAAAATTCTCGGGACGGGACGAGAAAAACGAGAAGAAAACGATCCGGCGCGAGCAAGCGCGCTCGGATCGCGTCGTCGTCGATGAGCATGCTGTTTTTTCATATTTCAAGAAAGAAAATTCTCCATCACACGTGCTCTGCGGCGCCCGTTGCTCTACTTCGCCGTGATCATGTACACACCCCCGTTACGTTTCCGTTCCAACAAATCGTTTTCGAGTCGTTCGGATGGATCCGCCCCCCGCGGATCCCTCCCTATTCTCGTCGCCGTCTCCGTCGCCCTCCGTCCGTTCCGATCGCCATCCTCGGAACGCGCGCACGCCGCGAATCTGAATCGCCGCCGGCACATGCGCCCGTTCGCGTTCTCCGCCTCCGCGATTCGGAACGAACCGTCTCGTCTCTCTCCTTTAGTAGAATACACCTACATCGCGGCTGCGCGCTCGCGATGAAACGAATCGAATTCGATTTACGCGATGCCCGACTCGCCGCGGACGGCGCCGGCGTTGAGCGTCACGCCGTCGCCCGTCAGCACGGTGATCTCGCCCGCGGCGTTCACGTCCATGATGCACGAGCTCCCTTCGCCGATGTCACCGTTGAGCATCTTCTCCGCGAGGTTATCCTCCAGAAGCCTCATCACCGCGCGTCGCAGCGGCCGCGCGCCGTACGTCGGGTTGAACCCCTCGTCCACGAGCCTGTCCTTGAATCGGTCGGTGACGTCCAGGGTGATGTCCTTCTCCTTCAAGCGCTTGAACACCTGCTCGAGCATGATCGCCGCGATCTCTCTCACTTCGTTCTTGTTCAGCTGACGGAAGACGATGATCTCGTCGAGACGGTTGAGGAACTCGGGGCGGAAGTAATTCTTCAGCTCCTCGTTCACGAGCGTCTTGATGCGTTGGTACGACGTGTCCTCCGCGTCGTCGTTGAGCTGGAACCCGAGCCCGCCGCCGCCCTTCTCGATGACGGACGACCCGACGTTCGAGGTCATGATGATCAGCGTGTTCTTGAAGTCGACGACGCGTCCCTTGGAGTCGGTCAGCCGACCGTCCTCGAGAATTTGAAGCATCATGTTGAAGACGTCCGGGTGCGCCTTTTCAATCTCGTCAAAGAGCACGAGCGTGTACGGGCGCCTGCGAACCGCCTCCGTGAGCTGACCGCCCTCGGAGTACCCGACGTAACCGGGCGGGGAACCGATGAGCTTGGACACCGTGTGGCGCTCCATAAACTCGGACATGTCGAGGCGAACCATCGCGTCCTCGCTGCCAAAATAAAACTGCGAGATGGACTTGGCGAGCTCAGACTTGCCGACGCCGGTGGGGCCGGAGAAGATGAACGACGCGACCGGGCGGTTCGGGTTCTTGAGCCCCGTGCGCGCGCGTCTGATGGCGCGCGAGCACGCGACGACCGCCTCCTCCTGACCGATGAGCCTCGAGTGGAGCGTCTCCTCCATGTTCATGAGCTGAGAGCCCTCGTCCGAGGACACCTTGTCAACCGGGATGCCCGTCCACGCGGCGACGATCTTGGAGATGTCAGACTCCTTCACCGTCGGGCCCGAGTCGCCGCCGCCAGCCTCGACGGCAGCCTTGTTCTCCTCCTGCTTCGCCTGCGTGATCTTCTGGATCTCCGTCTTGAGCTCCACCTCCTTGTCGCGGAGCGCGCCCGCGGCTTCGAAGTCTTGCCCGCGGATGGCGGTGTCCTTCTCCTTGAGCAACGCCTTGAGCTCCTTGTCGAGCTCCTTCGCCTCCTCCGGGAGCGCGGCGTTCTCGAGGCGAACGCGCGAGCCCGCCTCGTCGATGAGATCGATCGCCTTGTCCGGAAGGAAGCGGTCGGAGATGTACTGGTGCGCAAACTTCGCCGCGGCGACGATGGCCTCGTCCGTGTACTTGAGCTTGTGGTGGAGCTCGTACCGCTCCTGGAGCCCTTGCAGAATCTGAATCGCCTCATCCACCGTCGGCTCCGGCACCTGCACGGGCTGGAAACGACGCTCGAGCGCGGGATCCTTCTCGATGTGCTTCCTGTACTCGTCGATCGTCGTCGCGCCGATGCACTGCAGCTCGCCGCGCGCGAGCGCGGGCTTGAGGATGTTCGCCGCGTCGATGGCGCCCTCCGCGGCGCCGGCGCCGATGAGCGTGTGCACCTCGTCGATGAAGAGGATGATATCGTCGTCCGCCTTGACCTCGTCCATGAGCTTCTTGAGCCTCTCCTCGAACTCACCGCGGTACTTCGTGCCCGCGACGAGGAGGCCCATGTCCAGGGTCATCATCCGCTTCCCCTCGAGCGTCTCCGGGACGTCGTTGGCGGCGATCTTTTGCGCGAGGCCCTCCGCGATGGAGGACTTCCCGACGCCCGGTTCGCCGATGAGGCACGGGTTGTTCTTCGTGCGTCGCCCGAGAATCTGCGTCACGCGCGTCATCTCGGTGACGCGCCCGATGCACGGGTCGAGCTTCGCCTCCTCCGCTTGCTTCGTGAGGTCCGACCCGAACTCCTCGAGCGTCGGGGTTTTGGATCCCCCCGCCGCGCCCCCCGCGCCGGGCGCCGCGCCGACAGCCTCCTGCGACTCGCCCACCATGCGAATCACCTGCGAGCGAATCTTGGACGGGTCCGCGTCGAGATTCTCGAGCACTCTCGCCGCGACGCCCTCGCCCTCGCGAAGGAGACCGAGGAGCAGGTGCTCGGTGCCGATGTAGTTGTGTCCGAGCTGACGCGCCTCCTCCAGCGCGAGCTCCAAGACGCGCTTGGCGCGCGGGGTGAACGGAATCTCCACGGCGACGAAGCCGCTGCCGCGGCCGATGATCTTCTCGACCTCGATGCGCGCTTCCTTGAGCGAGATGCCTGCGGCGAGAATATCGTCGAAAATATCGGTCAGGATCGGGGGGGCGGAGGACATCGATTCGGATCTCGCGGCGCGCATTCGTCGGCGCAAAGCGCGGCGGAGCGGATAAGGTCGACAGGCGGGGGAACGGGCGGGGAGAGGGGGAGCCGTCGCGCGAGACGCACCCATGGACTTGAGGACCTTCGCGGCGATACCGGTGCCTTCGCCGATGAGGCCGAGCATGATCTGCGGGGCGAGGGGGCGAGGGGGCGCGTCAGTGGATCGCGTTCGGGGCGCGCCGACGCCGGATTTCATCCATCGATCCATCGAACCTTTGACCTAGGCGAAAGAAGACGAGCTGGATGGGGGCGCGCGAGATCCGCGCGGACGCGCGCGCGCGGCGCGGCGCGACGGGCGCGATCGCACCTGCTCGGTGCCGACGAAGTTGTGGCCGAGTCGGCGGGCCTCCTCCTGCGCGAGCATCACGACCTTGATGGCCTTCTCCGTGAAGCGCTGCGACGAGGGCGGGCGCGGGGCGAAGGGAAGAGAAGGTCAGTTTGTCGCCGTCGGCGTCGGAGCGCGAGCGACGTCACCCGAGCTGATGATTTCGCGGAATCCCGCGCGAGGGGAACGCGCGCGCGGCCGCGGCCGCGACCGCGATCCGCGCCGAGACGCGCGCGATCATATCCTTCGCGGTGTTCGCGAACGATCGCGCGCGCGAGCGGGCGCGAGCGACGATCGCGTGGGAAGGAAACGACGCGATGCCGCGAGGTAGGGCGGCGTGATGTTCGAAGAAAGACGCACCTCGAACATCGCGGTCGTCGTGAGCTTTCCGCGTCCGCGACCGCGACCCGCTAGGGTCTGCCTCGCGACCGTGGACTCGAACGTCTTCCCGCGGTAAGTGCTCGCGCCGATGACGTCGACCGCGGACGTGCGCCTCATGCCCGCGAACGAGCCGAAGCTGGAGCCCGCGGGCGCGGCGACGGTCGCTCTCGCGCGGACGCGCGCGCGGCTTCCGTTCGACGCCCGGACGCCCACGGGGAGGACGCCGGAGAAAGCGGTCGCGGCGAACATCTTCCGCGTTTACGTGTGAAAGAAACGGAGCGCGTTTCTCGTGTTCGATGCGGCGTTACAAACTCCCGCTCGAGCGTGCGTGTGTGTCGTCGAGGCGCGCGGTGCGTGCCTGCGAGAGTGGCGTAGCCGTCGCGCGAATCTCGGGTTTTCTTCCGCAGGAAACGAGATCCTCGACGAGATGAGCACTTTCCAGCCGTGAAAAAAGCTGATTGGACGTACTGTACTCGGAAATCCTACGGCGAACAGTCTGAAATCGCGCGAAACGTCGAGTACGTTTCCCGGAAACGAGATTTGTAATTTGGCGCGGGATCTTCATCATTCTGATGAACGAAAGAGCGATGAGCGATGAGAGCGAATCGTTCGTCTCATCAATTCATCCTACCGTTCATCACAACGCGCTCACCACGTCCCCCTTGATCGTCGCCCGGTCCTGCTCCACGAGCAACATCACCGCGTCCCTCGCCTCCTGCACGCTCATCTCGAACTGCGAGTTCCGCTCCTTCAGCTTCACGACGAGCTCCGCGAGCCGCGCGCGGCCCGCAGCCGTCTCGGACAAAATCTCTGCGATGCCCTCCGCGACGGCGCCGCGTTGCCGCCGGTCGCTCGCGCTGTGCCCGGTCAAGATCTTATCCATGTCGATCTGCCCCGTCTTCGGATCCCACGCCGCCTGCTGCATCGCCGCGCGCATCAGCCGCAGCGCCTCCGTGGAGTCGCGCTTCTCGACGACGTTCGACAGCCGCATCCTCGCGAGGCTCTCCGCGAGACGAATGCTGCTCTCCAACTGCCTCGGCGTCGCGGTGATCACCTTCCGTCCGCCGCCGACGCCCAGCCGCCGCATGTCGACGTACCCCTCCACGAGGTGCTCCGCGGCCTCGTCGGAGAGCACCGGGTGGTACTTGGACCGCGCGTACGAGATGTACTCCGTCAGCGTCGCCGCGTCCAACGCGCCCGTGACCTTCTCCGGCGGCTTCTCGAAGTGCAGGCTGATGAGATGCGCGGCGAGTCGCTTATCCGTCTCCACGTTCGGCTTGTCCAGCACGAGGAAAATCAGGTCGAACCGCGATAGGAGCGTGGGAGGGAGGTCGATGTTCTCCACGACGGACATGTTCGGGTTATACCGCGATCCGATCGGGTTCGCGGACGCGAGCACGGAGGTGCGCGCGTTCAACACCGCGATGATCCCCGCCTTGGCGATGGACACCGTCTGCTGTTCCATCACCTCGTGCAGCGTCGACCTCGCGCCCTCGGACATCTTATCGAACTCGTCGATGCAGCATATCCCGCGGTCGCTCAGCACGAGCGCGCCGGACTCGAGCACGAAGTCTTTCGTCTCTGGATCCCGCGTGACGTACGCGGTGAGACCGACGGCGGAGGAGCCTCGGCCGGAGGTGTAGATTCCACGCGGCGCAACCTTGTTCACGTACGTCAGCAGCTGCGACTTCGATACCCCCGGGTCGCCGACGAGGATGACGTTGATGTCGCCTCGGACGCGCGACCCCGCGGCCGAGCCCGTCAGCGTCTTGTGCGTCGCGCCGAAGAGCTGGCACAGGAGCCCTTTCTTCACCTCCTCCATCTCCCAGATGGACGGCGCGAGCGACGAGACGAGTCGCTCGTAGACGTCCTCCCGCTTACCGATCTCCTCGAGCGCCGCGATTCTCTCCGGGGTGAACTCCGCCTCCGCGTTCGGGCCCTTGGAGCTGTCCGGTCGCAGCCCGCCGAGATTGTTGGCGTCGTCGTCGTTCCATCGATCCCCCGCGACGGCGACGCCGTCGCGCTCGTGCCGCGCCCTGTCCTCCTCGTCTTCCCTCGCCGCGGTGTTTTTTATCCGCGCCGTCGTGTCCTTGCGTATGTGTATCACGTCCAGGTACGTCTTGTACACCGCCTTCAAGACCCGCTGCGTCGGCGCGACGCGTATCGGCACGGCTCTGTACACGCCCGTGATCTCCACGCGATCCCCTGGCTTGGCCTCGTCGACGAGGGAGTCGAAGACGCACATGGACACCGTGTTCGGGGTCTCGCCCTCGGGGATCGCGTCCGGGGTCTCCTGCATCTTGACCTGCTGCTTGTTCGCGAATATGCACCGGTTGTGGATCAGCGTCGCGGTCCCGAGCGCGTCGCATCCGGGGCATTTCATCGGGGGCTCGTTCACGCGCCCGCGGTCGACGTACGTCATCTCCGGGGGGGACGCGCCGCACGACGAGCACTTGAAAAACGCCATCTTTAAGTCGGGGATGATGGCGCTGCACCGCGTCACCATCCCTCGCACCGCGACGAGCTTGTCGATGTCGCTCGGGTTTAAGTCGCGCATCGGCTTCGTCTCCTGTAAGTTGTACGTCCTGACCTGGAACCTCTGGAACTCCTCGTCTTCGCCGTCGGGTAAGATGCGCTCCACGAAGTGCTCGTTGGCGACGACGTCGAAGATGGGAATCATCTCTTGCGGGTACGCCACCAGCAGCTTGTACAGGTGCGGGTCGTACGCGTGCAGATGCTTGCAGTCCAGGTCGAGCTGGAAGTCCTCCTTCTCGAAGCACTCGCGGAGTTTCGCGTCGTAGTGCGACGTGCCCTCCCTCGACGCGAGCTCGAAGTGCTCCACGAATCGTCGGAACCGCTGCCGGACATCTTGCACGTTTACGAGCGTCCCCCACACGTACGTCTCAGTCGCGTCTCCCTCCGGGTTGATGTTCCCCGCGCCGGGGGACATGACCTGCGGGGAGGGATACACGAACGCGTCGGTTTGCGTCCCGGTCGGGGTCTCGCCGGGGCCCCCCGGCATCCCCGCGGACGGCGTCGCGCTGCCGCGTCTGACGAACTGCCCGCCTCCGCCTCGGAGGTCGTTCCGTCCTCCGCTCATCGGCGTCCCGCGGTACGAGCTCGGGGTCCGCCCCGTTCGCCCCGGCGTCTCCCCGGTCCCGCGCAGAGAGGTTCTCTGCGTCCCGGGCGGGGAGAACAGAGGGAGCGGGGACGCGTCGATCTGCGCGCCACCAGGGGTGACGCCCGCGCCGGGCGTCTTCGCGGGCGTCTTCCCGGGCGTCTTTTGCGCGCGCGACGGCGTCTGCGCGGGGGGCTGCGACGACGGCGGCTGCGACGACGGCGGCTGCGACGACGGCGGCTCGGACGCCGCGCTCGCGCTGCGTCGTTTCCGCGCGGAGCCCGGGGGTTTCGACGCGGGAGGGCTCATCATCCCGGTGTCGCCTGCGGAGGGGGGACGAGGGCGACGGACGGACGGATGGATGGATGCGTCAGAGAGGCGTCGTCGCGCGATCGATCGATCGATCAGGTTTTTTCACGACGCAACGGCGCGATGCGGGAAGGCGGTCACCTCCGCCGACGGATCCTTCCTTCTGGGACGCGGATCCCGGCGCGGACTCCGTGCTCTTGCGTTTATTCGCATTGCGCGGAGATCGCCGCGGCGTCGGGGCTTCGCCGCCCGCCATCGCGGCTCGTTCTGCCCCGCATTTGAACGGGTGCCAGAAGACATACCAGCGGACCAGGCCCAAAAAAACGACCGACCACAGCCAGCTCACTGTGAGACTCTTTATTTAGCTCGCGCCATAACGAGTCCGCCGACCACACCGCGCGCTGTCGCGCTCGCGCCCCGGCGTTCGTCCCCGCGACGACGTCATGGAGTACGTCTTGCGAGATAACCGACGGTGCGCGCGCGTTTCCGTCGCCGTTCACGCCTCGCGTCGCGCGCGTCCTCCTTCCCCTCGCGCCCGAAGAAAAAATAATCTCATCGCGTCGCGTCGTCGTCTCGGCACCGCCGCTCGCGACTCATCGTCTTCGTCCGTCCCCGCGCGCCCCTCCCTCCCCGCGTCCGCAGAGGCAACGAGGCCGTGCTCGCGTCGTCGCACGTCACGTTCGCGTCGTCGAAGATACGCCGACCGCCGGACCTCTCGACCCGCGCGGCGCCCGCGTCGCGCCGCGGCGAATCCGCCGACGAACCCGCGACGACTCGGCACGCACGCGACAGCTGTGCGCGTACCCCCGAAGACGACGATCCCGCCGCCGTCGCGACGACAGCAACGCCGCGTCCGGACGCGAGCGCGCGCGCGGCGTTCGAGCACTACGCCGTGGACACGCCGGCGCGCGATGTGATTCCTTCCGGACGCGTCGTCCTCGCGCTGTGCGACGTCGGCGTCCTGAGCGCGTGCGACGCCGAGCGCGCTGGAAGATTGATCGCCGCGGTGCTCGGATCGCCCGCGGCGACGCGCGTCGGCGGGCTGACGTTCGCCGCGTTCGAAGAGCTGCGGCGCGCGGTGGAGACGAAGCGCGCGTCCGGCGCGCTCGGGACCGCGGCCGACGGCGACGCGGCGCCGACCGCGCCGGAGTTTTTGGAGAACGCGACGCTGCGCGCCACCTTCGACGCCGCCGCCGCGCGCGCGACGGCGACGGCGACGACGACGACGGCGTTGTTCGGTCGGACGACGACGCGAGGGAAAGAGAACGGCGCGTCCGACACTTTGCTGTCGTCCGACACCTTATCCGACGACGACGACGACGCGGAGGACGACGACGGCGCGTCCCCCGAGGAGCGGCTCCTGGGCATGTCGGAGTGGTGCGACGTCCTCGACGCGTGCGGCCTCCTCGACGACCCCGCCGACGCGGCGCCGGGCCCCGGGAAGAAACTCCCTCTCAGCGCCGCGGGCGCGGGCGTCGTGTTCGCGCGCGCGCGCGGCGCGACCGAGGACGGCGACTACGGGCTGCGGTTCGCGCCGGATTTCGTCGCCGCGCTCGCGTGGACGGCGACGTCCAGGGGGTTGTCCTTCGGCGAGGTCGCCGCGAAGGTGATGCACGCGGCGCCGCCGCCGGCGCCGGATTCGTTCCCGGGGGTCATGACCGCGGAGGACTTTGGCGCGAGCAAAGGCGCGGACGCGTCGTTCGACCCGGACGAGTGCTTCAAGTACGAGTTCTTCGACCAGCGCGACGACCTGGACGACACGGGCCTGAGCTCCAGGGCGCACTCGATACGCGGCGGCGCGACGGCGGGCGACGGCGACGGCGACGGCGACGGCGACGGCGCGGGCGTCGTTCCCAAACTCGAGGCGTTGGAATCCCTCCGCGAGGCGTTCCGGTGCCACGACGACGGCCACGCCGGCGTCCTCCCCGCGTCCGCGCTCGTGCTCCTCCTCGGCCAGGCTGGCGCGTTCGACCACCTGTCGCTGAACACCGCGGCGGTGTTCGTCCGCGCGCGGCTGGAGCGCCTGAACCGGCGGTGCGGCGAGTTGATCCCGCACGACCAGTTCCCGGGACACGTCACGCTGCTCGACTGCGGGAAGCACCTGCGGTCGATCCTGCGCTTCACGCCCGCGCTTCGCGAGCGCCGGCGGACGTTCGCGGCGCCCGTGCGGCTGACCGGGCGCGATAAGCGGCCGAGCGACGTCGCGGCGATGCGGCGCGTCTTCGAGCGGTACTGCGCCGCGGGCGAGGAAGCCGGCTTCGCCGCGTCCGCGCCGCCGCACCCGGGCCTGATGGACGTTCAGGCGCGTTCTATCTCACACTGGTCCCCATACGATCGCGTTGGCGTGGTGAACGCCGTTTCTTAAGGACTTTTCCCAGCGTTTCTCTCCGCCCACCCCTCGCTTTCAATCCCGACACACCTCGACGCCTTTCAACTCCAACTGACGCCTATGAACTCCACCCCGACATCGCTTTGT
>MDSW01081324.1_pt1 | contig 23278 bp, 7 predicted proteins | sample 811171 | NCBI WGS metagenome assembly MDSW01 (sample SAMN05326641, study PRJNA326480) | marine metagenome | isolation source: seawater | place: Atlantic Ocean: North West | collected 2012 | reverse complement strand
GGCGATTAACGCCTTCACCTTGACTTCCCGCTCGTCCGCGACGTTTCGCGCGTAGTCGCGCTCTTTCAACGCGCGCTCGAGCTTGGCGTCGTGCTGCGGGTGTTTCCAGGGTGCAAAAAAAAGTTCATCGGTCAGTTGAAAGGGTACGCGATCGAATCTACGAATGTTGAAACTATGATACCTGACCCGACGGGGTGGGCGAAAACGTGTACAGAACAGAACGCACCTCGGCCGCGTCGCGCAGCGCGTCTCTCGCGGCGCACCGCGCGTCCTCGAGCGCGCGGTCGCGCTCGTGCGCGACGTTCCGCGCTTCGTCGCGCTCTTTGACAACCTTGAGGAGCTTCGCGTCGCGGTCCTTCACCGCGTCTCGCGCGGCGTCCCTCTCCGCGACCGTCTTCTCGAGCGACGCCTGGCGCTCGTCCGCGACGTTCCGCGCGTAATCGCGTTCGCCGAGGGTCCTCTTCATCGCGTCGTCGAACGTGCCGAGCTTTTCCTTCGCGGCGTCCGCCGCGACGCGCGCGCGCTTCAGCTCGTCGTCGCGCCTCGAGACCATCCCCCGCGCCTCGTCGCGCTCCTTCGCGAGCTCTCGCAGCCGCGCGTCGCGCTCGACGACCATCCCTCGCGCGCTGTCGCGGTCCGCGACGGCGTTCTTGAGCTGGAGCTCCGCGGCTTGCACGCGTCGCCGCGCATCGTCCGCCGCGTCTCGCGCGTCGATCAACGCCGCGTCTCGCGCCTTCGCCGCCGCGTTCATGGCGTCGCGCTGCTCCAGGAGCGCGCGCGCCTCGCGCTCGCGCTCGCTCGCGATGGCGCGCGCCTCGTCGCGTTCGCGCAGCGTGTTCTCGTGGTTGCGCTCCGCGACGAGGACGCGTTGGATCGCGTGCCCGACGGAGTGCTGCAGCTCTTGCATCTTGTCAAACTCGCGCAGCACGAGCGCGCGCGCTTCGTCGCGCTCTCTGCGCGCGTCCGCGATGACCGCCTCGCGCTGTCTCAGCGCGTCGAGCGCGTCCGCGAGTTTCACGTCGCGCTCGCTCACGACGCGACGCGCGTCGTCGCGTTCGCGAGTCAACAGCGCGCACGCGGCGTCGAGCTCCGCGAGTTGGCGTCTCGCGACGTCGAGCTCGCGGTCGCGCGCGCGCACGAGCTCGCGCGCTTCGTCTCTCTCCGCGAGCACCGCCGCGATCGTGCCGTCGCGCGCGAGGACCATCCCTCTCGCCTCGTCCCGCTGCGCGACGAGCCGCGCGACCTCGTCGTCGTGTTCCGCGAGGCGACGTCGCGCGCGGCGGAGCTCCTCGTCGCGGTCCCTCACCGTCCCGCGCGCGTCGTCTCGCTCTTTGATCGCCACCTCCAGCGCGCGCGTGCGCTCGGCGACCGCGTCCCTCGCGCGCTCGAGCTCGTCGTCGCGCGCGCGCGCGACCGCGCGCGCTTCGTCGCGCTCGCGGAGGGTGGCGTCGCGGTCGGCGGCGGCGCGCGCCGCGCGATTTCGCGCGTCTTCGAGCTCGCGACGCATCGCCGCCGCCGCCGCGTTCGCGTCGTCCTCGCCGCGACGCAAGCGATGCAGCGCGTCCTCCGCGGCGCGGACGGCGTCTCGGCGCTCTTTCTCGAGCTTGAAGCCGTTCGGGAGCCCCGCGTCCGCGTCTCTTCGCGCTTGCTCGAGTTGCGTCTTCGCGAAGGCTAAATCTCGGTCTCTCGCCTGCGCGGACGCGCGCCATCGCTCGGCGTCCTCCTCGAGCTTTCGTATCCGTCCTCGGCCCTCCTCCGCGGCGAGCGTCGCCGCGCGTTTCACCGCCTCGAGCTCTTCGCGGCACGCGGAGTCGTCTGGACGCTGCGCGCGGAGGACGACGCGGCGACGCCGTCGCGACGGCGCCCACGCCGCGGTCGCGTACAATTCTCGCGCGCGGGGAAGCGCGGGCGACGACGTCCCGAACGCGGCCGAGGACGCGAGCGCGTCGTTCGAGGACGTCGTCGTCGCGAGCGACCGTCGACGACGTTCTCCGGGGGTCCAGACCCAGCGCGATATCGCCGCGACCGCGCCTCCGAAGCTCGACGTCATGGCGATGTTAGCTCACAAAAAGATGCGGCTCCGAAAGACGATGGACGGATGTTTCTCACCGCGCGGCTGTGGACGGACGACCGTCCTAGTGCGCGCCCGCTTCGCGCGCGAGAGAAGAACCGGTATCGCGCGACGTCGCCGCGATCGCGACTCGCGCCTCTCGTGCGCGTGTTCGCCTCCTGGAGCGCCGATGGCTCCGCCCGCGGCGCTCGAGTGGTGTGCGACGACGACGGTTCGAAATCGCCCCGACCGAGGGTTTAAAGCTTTGAATCGAAATCCGGAAATCCTCGTCATCATCAGCGCTTTTTTGGGGTTTAGGGTTGCTCGCGAAGCGTCGGAATTTAACTCGAAAACGACGGTCTAAATTAGCCGGGGACGTGAGTTATGATAATTTCACTGTCGTTTGTTATGCACAACAGGTTATGTACATCTCTCTCTACCAGTCGTAGCTCTTCTTCACTTTGATCGCCCCGGTGAAGTCCGTCGGTCGCTTGAGCCCGTCGGAAGCGACCGGCTGCGCGTTGTCGGCGGCGCCGCGTCGGCATTCTTCGAGTTCCCGCTCCAACCCGCGAATCTTCGCCGTGCCCTCCTCTTTCGCCCTCGCCGCCGCGGCGCGCACTTCCTCAATCTCGCGCCGCGCGTCCTCGCCGCCGTCGCCGCCGCCGCCTCGTGCCAGCTGCTCCTCGAGCGCGCGGATGCGCCCGCGTCCCTCCTCCGCGGCGGCGTTCGCCTGCGCCTTCACGTCTTGAATCTCTCTCTGCGCGGCTTCGTATCCGACGCGCAACCGCTCGCGCAACTCTTCGATCTCGCGCTGCGAATCGCCGCCACCGCCGCCGCCGCCGCCGCCGCCGCCGCCGCCGACGCGCAGATGTTCCGGGATAGGATCGCAGTTATGCATGCTCTGCTCGAGCGCGCGGATCCGCGCGCGGCCCTCCTCCGCGGCGGCGTTCGCCTGCGCCTTCACGTCGGCGAGCTCTTGCTGCGACGTCTCGTACCCCACCCTCATTCGCTCGCGAAGGTCGTTCGTCTCGCCTTCCAACGTCCGAACGACGCCCTCGAGCCGCTCGATCTCCGCGCGCGCCTGGTCTCCCGGTCCGTCGAGCGCGTTCCACGCCGCGGCAGCCTGCGCGGCGGCGTCTTCCTCCGCCCGCGAGATCGCTTCCCGGAGCTCCGCCTCTTTCGACGCCGCGTCAACCGCGGCGGCGGCGGCTTCTTTGCTCTGCCGCAACGCCTCCGTGGCGAGCCGTAAACGCTCCGCCGCCTCGCTCGCGGCCGTCGCGGCGGCGACGCGCGCGGCGTCCAGACTCGTCAGGTTCGCGGACGCCTCCACGAGCCGAGTCTCGAGCTCGAGCCCGCGATGCTGCTCGACGTCGGCGACGAGCGTCTTCGTCTCCAACTCCGCCACGACGCCCGCGAGCTCCACGCCGAGGGCGTCGCGCTGCGCCTCCGCGTCGTTGATGCGAGCCTCGAGGTCCGCGATGCGCGCCTCGAGGTCCCTGGAGACGTGATCGTGGTGCTCGTGCGCGCGCTCGAGCTCGATCCGTCGCTCCTCGAGCTCGTGGTTCTTGCCGTCGATCTCGCGCTGTCGCTGCTCGAGCAATCCGTCGCGGTCGCGAACTTTATCGTTCGCCTCGTCGCGCTCGCCGTACGTCCTCACGAGCTCCTCGTGCTTCTCCTTGAGCTCGTTGTCCCGCTGTCCGATGACGTGGCGTTCGTGCTCGAGGTCGTGTCTCGTGCGGTCGAGCTCTTGCTCGCGCTCCCACAGGTGATGCCGCGCTTCGTCTCGCTCCTTGGTGAGGTTTTCGATGTCTTGCTCGCGTTCCCACGTGTTGTGCCGCGCTTCGTCGCGCTCCCTCGTGCGCTCTTCGAGGTCGTGCGTCCTCGTCCCGAGCTCGTCGTTGGTCTCCTGGATGATCCGGTCTCGCTCGACGATCACCCCTCTCGCTTCGTCTAACGAGTGCGACGTCGACGAGAGGTCCGCGGCGAATCGATAGGCATCCGCGGTGGCTTTGTCGTACTCCGTCGAGAATTGCGTCAACGCGACGTCGCGCTCGTGAATCGCGCGTTTCGCCGCGTCGAGCTCGAGCTTCAACCGCGCGGTGTCGTGCTTGACTTGCGTTTGCATGTGAAGAATCTCTCCGGCCTTCATGTCGATCTCCGCTTGCAGCGCGGCGACGCGGTTGTTCCCGGCGGCGAGGTCGCCGCCGACGCCGCCGCCGTTTTCGTAATCCCTCAGACGCGCGCGCAGGGAGTCAATCTCCCTCGCCGCCGCCTCCGCGTCCGCGTTCGCCCTCGCTTCGCCTTGCCTCAGCCGGTGCAAGAGCGCCTCGGCTTCGAACACCGCGGCTCTCCGCTCTTCCTCGACGCGGTATTGCCCGGTCGGGAGCCCCGCGTCCGCGTTTCTTCGCGCGACCTCGAGCTGCTCCTTCGCGAAGACCAAGTCGCGCTCCTTCTCTTCGTACTGCGCCTTCCATCGCATCGCGTCCTGCTCCGCCTCGTGCGCTCTGATGCCCTGCTCCCTGGACGCCACGTCCGCGGCCGCGCGCGCGTCCGCGAGCTGCCGCTCCGTCTCTCCGGTCGCGGACGCGAGGACGGACTCGGGATGGAGCTCCGCCCAAGCGCTCACCGCCCTCCGCATCGCTTCTTCCGCGAACGCCTCGTCCGCGTTCGGCAGAGTCGCCGGCGGCGCGGGCGGCGGCGGCATCGTCGCCGTCGTCGACAACGGCCCAGTCGTCGACGACGGCCCAGTCGTCGCCGCGCGAGACGCGCGGCGGTTGTTCTCCTCGTCGTCAGCCTCCCCCGGAACGTTCCACCCGGCGCGAATTATGAGCAATTTCGACCGCGCGGCATGCCGCGGTCGAGCGCAGCCGAGGGGACGGCGCGCGAGGACGGCGCCGCACCGTTCGGGCGAGGACGCGTTTCGTCGCGCCCACGGCGCGGCCGCGGCCGCGATGGGTCCCGAGGTCAGCACCGCGCGCATCTCGCTGTGCGCGCCCAGAGCAAGGGTTTAGCCGAAAAAGCGCGGCCAGGTACCTTCGTAATTGCCAGGTTTGCGGTGCACTTTTGGCAGATCCGAGGAGATCCCCCGCCACGTGGACCGGAGTAGTACGCTCGCACAGAGCAATCAGTCTCGAGAAGTCGCACGGTACGTTACGTCGCGGTCGGCAACCCCGGCAGACGGAGCCCTGCAGCGCTCAGGTGCAGCGCTCCGGCAGTGCGCTCCCGGCACCAACTCGCACGTCATCAATCACTCCCACGGCGCGCGCGATGATCCAAGTCGCGACGACCGCCCTCCCGCGCGCGCCTCGCGCGACGCGGCCGCGCGCCCCGTCGATCACCGCCAGGACCACCCCCCGCGGCGCGAGAACCCTCGTTGCGCGCGTCGGGCGCTCGTCCGTCGACGAGCTCACGGGCGAGCCGCGGTGGGTCGAGGTGAGCGACGCGTCCGCGGCGATCGAGGACGCGCGCGAGGCGTACGAGTCCGGGGACTACGCCGCCGCGGTGACGACGTTAGAGGGCGCGCTGAAGCTCGGCGGGAGCGGGACGAAGCGCGACCGCGCCAAGCCCGCGGAGCTCTCCATGGGCGAGCTCCAGGCGGTGTGGTACAACCTCACCGCCTGCTGGTCCACGCTCGGCGACGTCGACAAAGCGATCGCGTCGCTGGAGAAGACGCTAAAGGCTGGGTTCTGCAGCGCGGAGCTGTACGGGTTTAACAAAGCGAACGAGGATTACAACGCGCTCATGTCGGACGAGGGGATGAAAGCCGCGCGGGAGGATCCGCGATTCAAGGCGCTCGTGGACCGGTTCAACGTCCAGCCGACGGAGCTGCAACTTCAGTTGGACCCGTCGCAGTCGTCGATCGGGAGGGCGATCAAAATGTGGGGCGATAAGAAGAAATGATGAAGCGCGCACCCCATCCCTAGCCCTACGCGACGTGTTGTAGCGGTGTTGTTGTGTGTCTAGTGGTTACATATTATTATACTATTTCGTATCGCGCGTTATTCTTCTAACTAAGGAGCCCTACACGTACTTCCGTCGTCCTCGGTGTTCTTCCTCCAGTCTTCTTCTTCGTCGTCGGCGTCGTCGGCTCATCACAACCACGGCCGCCAGCCGCTCCAGGACGTCGCCAACACGAGCGGGTCCGTCGCGAGGCGCAGCAGCCGCTCCACCTGCTCCTCGACGCTACCGCACGCCTTCCCGTCCTGTGTCCCGCCGCCGCCCGCGCGCACCACCATCTCTCTCATCCCGTCCCAGTGCGACGACCCCTCGTGCTTCGCCGCGCACTGCGCCAACGTCACCGCGGCGGGGTCGCACAAGTCGAGCTTCGCCCACGCGTGCGCGATCTTGAGCTCGACGTGCGCGCCCTCGTCCCCGGCGAGCCCGGACGCGCCGGCGACCGCCTTGGTCGCGACGACGCCGGCGTCGGCGTTCGAACCGCCGGCGTCGTCCGACGCGTCTTCGTCTCCGACGACTCTCTTCCCCGCCTTGACGCGCACCTGCCTCGCCTCGCGCTGCCAATCGATGAGCGGCTCGCGAAGAAACACGTCCATGACGCCTCGGAGCAGCGCGGACCCGCGCCGCAGCGCGTGCATCGCCGCGGTCATGTCCCCGCGCAGCGCCGTCTTCGCGTCGTTCGGGGCGAGCCCGCCGAGCAATGCGCCCGTCGCGCGAAACGGCACGAGCTCGGGAATAGGGAGCACCGCCGTCGCGGTCCCGAACGCGTACCCGAAGTCGATGTGCACCAACGAACCGTCGGTGAGGTCGAGGAGGATGTTTTGGAGGTGCCTGTCTCCTACGCCGGCGACCCAGCCGCACACGCTCGTCGCCGCGAGCGAGGACGCGTACGTACGACGGAGCGAGAGGAACGCGTCGGGAGAGCCCGCCGCGTTCATCAGCGTCGTTCGCAACGCCGGCGACTCCGGCGGGCGCTGCTCTCCGCCGGGGGACGCCTCCGCCGCGGCGCGTCGCGACAGTGACTCCAGCGCGCGCGCCGCTTCCGGGGCCGGGGTTCGAGCCATCGCGGCGAGGTAATCATCCGCGGAGACGCCGCCGTCGGTTTTCTTTTGTTTGACGACGCCGCGACCGCCGCCTTCGCGTCGTCTCAACATCCCGCGCGCGTCCGCGACGTCGTCCTCGCCCTCGCCATCGTCTCTCGCCGTCGCGCGCTCTTTAATCCAAACCTGGTGCGCCTCCGAGTGGAGCTGCGCGCGTTTCGTCGACGACGTCAGCGCGTGCAACAACGGGACGGTGCCGCCGACGAATTCGAGGAGACCGCATCGCGTCGATAAAGGCGCGACGTGAAACGTTCGAACGCGCAACGCTTTGCTTCGCGCGGCGGGGGAGGACGCGAGGAGCGCGTCCATCGCGCGAAACAGCCGCTGGATCCGGTCGTCTTGTCGTAAATCCTCCGAGCCTTTCGCGATGAACGCGTATTCTCGGCCGTCGCCGCCGCGCGCGATGAGCTTTTTCGGCCTTTGCTTGGAAGCGAACACGTCCACCTCGGGCTCGAACCCGACGATCTGCGCGTGCGAATTCGGCAACGGCGGGACGACGAGCGCGTCGTACTGCCCGGGAACTTCCACGCCGTGGCGGTACAGCGTCGACGACGAGGACGACACCGCGGAAGAGGAGGAGAAGGACGTCACGAGCGGCGGCTCGAACGAACCGAACCACCGCGAAAATTGCGCGGCGCGTTGACGCGGATGCATCTCCGCGCGCGCGAAACCGCCTTTCCTCCACCTCTCGCTCACCTCCAGCTCCGCTTTGACGATCGCTCTCGGGAGCCACGACGCCGCGTTCGCGACGCGGGTTCCGACAGCGCCGATCGCGCGTAGCAGCGGGCCTTTCGCGAGCTGCGCGAATCGCGCGTTTAAATCCCCGAGGTTCGCCTCGGACGGGTCCGCGACGTCGCTCACCAACGCGTCCGCGGCGGCGAACATCGCGTCGTCGCTCGCGCCCTGCGCGGCGAGGAGCTTGAGATGCCCGCGCCACCACGCGAGTCGCTGCGTCGGGAAGTCCAGGAGGTCGACCGCGCGCGCGAATTGCGACCGCGCGGGCGAGCGCAACGCGCGCGAGAGCGCGACGGATCGCGCCGCGCCGACGTCCCCGAACGAGCCCCGGCTGAGGTGAAAGTCCGCGTGCATCGCGGACGGGTACTCCCGCGCGAGGGACTCTAACAGAGGCACGATCGCGTCGCCGCCGGGACCGGGGACGTCGAGCAGGGATAACGTCTGCGGGACCCACTCGAGGAACAGCCACGACGGGACGTCGTGGACGAGGCGTTTGAACTCCGCCGCGGCGGCGTCGCAGTCGTCTTCGCGCAAGAGCGCGAGGACGCGAGGGATCAGATGCCGAGCCTTGGGGACGCGCGCGGCGCCTCCCGCGAGCGCGAGCAGCGCGTGTCTCACGAGGCTCGGCTCCAGGCCGCCGGGGTGAAGCGCGCCGGTCTCGTCCCCGCGGAAGCGCGCGTCGATCGCGTCGCGTTCGTCATCGCGATCATCGTTCGATTCCTTCGCTCGTAAAACGTCGTCGCAGTGCATCGCGAGACGCAGCGACGCCTTCGCCGCGCCTCTCGCGCCGTCGCTCTGGGTCGCGAGCGCGACCGCGTTCGCGAAGTTATCGATCGCGAGCGCGCTGAGCGTGTTCGCGTCCCCGCCCGCGGAGGAAGACGCGCCGTCGGGGAGATACGACGCGAGCGGCGCCAACGCGGCGGCGAACCGCCCGGCGATCGTCGCCGCCTCCGCCGCTTCCGCGGGGTACACGTCCAAGTCGCCTTTTTTCTGGAACCCCACGATCGTGGTCAGGGATTTATTCAGAAGCGCCGCGTTCCGAGCCTCGGGGAGTTCGCGAACGCCGTCGACGGAAAATTGCCCGGGCGCCTCCGCGGCGGCTAAGAAGACCTTGTGCACGGTCTTGTGAAACTTCCACACCTCGCCCGCGGGCGCCAATTCGTCGTGCGCGCGCTTCACGCAGATGTCCTTCGCGCGGCGTAAGTACTCGAGCGCGAGGTTGCGCTCGCCCGCGCGCGTCAGCCCTTTCGCCGCGCGCAGCAAACGCTCGCCCTCGTCGCGCTGTAAGATCTCGATCGCGCCGCGCGAGCGCGCCACTTCCGTCGGCGCGAGTCGATCGAACGCGCGCAAGCCGATTTCCCGCATCGCCGCGACGCGTTCCCAAACTTCGGGGGGGTCCAGCGAGTCGCTCGGCCATCGATCCCGCCACCTCCGCAGGAGATCTCGAAGCGGCGCGAGCGACCGGAGCTCGAGCTCGTCCGCGCCGCCGGCGTCGGCGTCGGCGCGGGCGTCGGCGCTGGCGCGTCTCCCGCGCGACCCGCCGAGGGCGCCGACGCGTCGCGCGCGCGCCAGCCTCGCCGCCGCCGCAGCCTCCTCGAGCTCCGTCGCGACTTGCAGCGGCTGCAGGAGCGCCTTCCTCGCGCTCGTCGCCGCCGGGTGCGTCCCGAGCCAACGCGCGCGGAAGGTTCGACGCGCGCTCGCGATCTGCGCGATCGCCGCGTCTTCGGCGCCGTCGAGAAGACGCGCGGCGGCGATTTCGACGCCGAACTCTTCCTCGACGAGCTCTTTCCCTCGGCCGTCGCCGACGACGTTTTTCAGCGCCGTCGTCTTGTCCAGCCGCACCATCGCGCGGATCGCGGCGCCGAGTTTTCCGCCCCCGGCCGCGGCGCCCGCGATCGCGCGCTCGTCCACGTCTTCGCTCGGTCGCAACCCGGCGACGGTGCACGCGCCGGCGAGGCCGACGCCCGCGGCGGCGTCGTCGAGCGTGCGCTCCCACTCGCTCTCCCATACGATGTCCGCGACTTCCGACCACTCGCCGAGGCGTTGATAACATCGCAGCTGCTCGCGCTCCCACATCCGCCTCTGCGCGCCGCCGCCTTCCGAGTCGCCGCCCGCGAGACCGTCGTCGAGGAGCGCGTCGTATATTTTCGACGCCGCCGCCGCGTCGTTTTCGAGCTGCGCCTCGAGCGCCGCGGTCGTCCGCGGGTGGTTCGCGAGCGCGCCGCGCGAGCACAGCCTCGACGCGCCGTCGTCGCCGTACGCGCGGTGAAGCCCCGCGAGCGCGCTCCACAGCGCGTCCGGAACGGGTTCGACGCTCGCGCTCGCGCCGCGCGGCTTTGTCTTCTTCTTCGCCGCCGCGTCGTCGTCCGCGTCGTCGTCCGCGTCGCGCTCGGTCGCGACCGCGGCGTCGTGCAACGCGCGCGCTTCCAGGGCGACGATCCCGGCGGCGAGGCACCCGCCGTTGAACGCCGCGGCGCGCACGACGTTCGGGTCCACGCCCGCGCCGGGGTCCGATGCCACGGCGTCGAGCGCCCACGAGGCTAACGTTTGATCGAGAGACGTCTCGGGGAGAAGCGCGGCGACGGCGGCGCGGATATCCTTCCGGAGCGGTCCTTCCGCCGCGGTCGCCGCGGGCGCCGCGCGCGCGCGTTTTTTCCCACCCTCCGCGGCGGCGGCGGCGGCGGCGGCGCGCTCGCGCTCGGACGCTTCCGCGGCGGCGTCGTCCGCGGTCAACGCCGCTCTCGTGAGCGCGGAGAGGAGCGAAGACGCCGTAGACGCGTCGCGCGTCGACAGCGCCGCGAGCGGATCGAGCAACGCGGCCGGCGTCACGCTCTTCACGTCCGGGAGCTCGCCCGCGCGGTACTTCCGAACGAGCGTCACGGCGTGCTTGCGTCGCCTCGCGCGCTCGCGCTCCGCGCGTCGACGGCGTTCCGCCGCGCTGTGGTACGACGCCGCGGCGTCGTCGTGCGAGGGCACGTTCCACGAGACGGACTTCCCGCCGCCGCGGGCGGCCGAGGCGCCGCGCGACGCCGACTCCGCGGCGACCCCGAGGACGCGGCGTCGCGGGAGGTTCCCCGCGTGCAACATCGCGCCGCCGCCGGCGTCGAAGATGGTCTCGCCGCCTTGCGTGCTCATCGCGTTGCGACGCAGCCACGAGGGGAGCTCCGCTTGCGTCGCGCCGACGCCGAGGCTGCCGCCGCCGCCGCCGCCGCCACCACCAGAGGGATCCGTCGACAGCGTGCTCGATCCGAACTGCGTCGAGAACGTGTCGCCGAACATCCCGGGCGCGGGCGTCGCCATCACCATCCCCGGCGCGCGGCGTTTCGATTTCAAAGACGCCGCGCTCGAGACTCGCGTCGACGACGCGAGCGACGGACGCTCGAGGCTCGCGAACGTCGCCGCCGCGCCGCCTCCGACGCCGAGCGAGCTCTGCGCGGACTGACTCGCGTTGAGTTGCGTCGCGAACAGAGGCAGCATCGGCAGCGACGCGCCCTCCCACGCGGTGTCTACTTCCGCGTCGTGAAATTCGCACTCCATGAGATCGTCCTCGCACATCGCGTCGCGGTAGGCGTCGCCCGATCTCGGGACGGCGAGGACGACCCCGCACGCTGCGGCGAGCCAGGTCGACGCGGTCGCCGCCGCCGCGGACGCGGACGCGGACTCGGGCGCGGTCGGGAGCTCGCGCAGCGCGGCGCAGAGCCGTTTCCCGAGATTGCCCGCGGCGGCGCCGCCGCCGCCGCCGCTCGAGGCGTCGCCGCCGGGCAATCGCGCGTGCAAGTGCGCGAGCACGGCGGCGCGCGACGCGACCGCGGCGGCGGTCTCTCCGACGTCTCTCCCCAGCGCGCGCGACAAAGGCGCGCGGACAGAGACGTGATCCGCCAGCGACGGCACCGCGGCGGCGACGGCGACGCACAGCTCCGCGTGCGCGTCCTTCACCGACGCGTCCGAGCTCGCCCAGAGCGCGTCTTCGACGCGTTTCACGCCTTCACTCCACGCGCTCGCGTCGATCTTCTTCCCGTTGGGCCACCGCGCCGCCTCCGCGGCGAGTCCCGGCAGCGTCGCGGTTAACGATCGCAGCGTCAGCGCGTGCGTCTGCGCGTCCCTCGCGGCGAGCAGCGCGGGGAGATGCCGAAGCGTTCGCTCCGCGAACGACACGCTCGCGCGCGCGTCGCATCGAGCGACGTGCGATAACGCGGTGAGCGCGACGAACCGCGGCTCGCCGTGCACCCTGGGAAGTAACGCGTCGAGCTGCGCGACGAGCGACGCGTCGTTCTCCAGGAGCCATCGCGGGTTTTTTCGCGCGATTCGCTCGCACGCGGCGACGAACGCGTCTTGAGGCCCGAGATCGTACAGTTTTTTCAACCGCCTGCGGAGCCGCTTCTTCCATTCCGGTTCCGCGTCCGCGTCCGCGTCCGCGTCCACGGGGGGGCCCTCCGCGTCGACGTCCATCTCTCTCTCGCGCGACTTCGCGCCTTGCGCCAGCGCGACGCCGAGTAACGACGCCGCCGCCGCGTGAAGCGGTTTCCCGCTGCTCGTCCCGGGCTCCATCAAACACGTCGTGACGCCGACGCACACGCGCCGCGCGTCGCACTCCGGGAGCACGCACCCGGGGCTGTCCTCCTCGCCCGCGTGACGCACGGCGACGAACTCCCCGCCGAGGTCCAACGTCCCGACGAGCGCGAGCGCGCCGAACATCTGCACGCCGCACGACCGCATCGCGCGGCCTTCCTCCGATCTCGCGAGCGTATCGTCTACGGCGACGAGTTTGACGATCGCGGAGAGCGTCGGCGCGAGCGCGGACGCGGCGACGGCGTCGAGCGCGGTCGGCGCGTCCTCTCCGCGTTTACGCGCCTTGTCGAGCGCGGCGTCCATCGTTCGCCTCGCGAGCTTCACCGCGAGCGCGATGTTCTGCTTTAACACGAACGGCGCGCGCGACGGCGAGGAGGAGACGACGTGCGACGTGAGCTCAACCAGCGCGTCGTCGTCCTCCTGCGTCGTCGTCGACGCGCGCGCGCACTCGAGCGTCGCGACCGCGGTCTCGCGCAGCGTCGCGTGGAGGAAAGCGCACCCGACGCGTCGGGAGACGTCGACGACGCCGCGCATCAACGCGGGCAGGAGCACCGCCGCGTGCGTCTCCAGGAGCGTCTTCGGTGGCGCGGCCGCGGGTCCGTCGTCGTCATCGTCGATGGCGTCCGCGCCGCCTCCGCCGCTCCTCGTCGACGTCGCTCGCTGCGAGACGTCGATCTCGAAGAAGTCCCCTTGCGCCTTCGCGAGCTCGAGTTTTTCTTTTTCAATCTCGCTCGAGGACTTTTCCGCGAGAACTTCGAGCTCGGGATCCTCCTCGTTGCCGGCCGCGGCGGCTTCCTCCGCGGCGGCTTCCTCCGCGGCTCTCTCAGCGGCAGCCTTCGCGGCCGCGTAAGCCTCCGCGGCCGCGATCTCGGACCGATGCAGCCTCAGAATCGACTTCGCGACGAGTAAACGCGCGAACGGCGTCACGTCGCCGTCCGTCACGAGATTCGCCGCGCGTCGCGCGACGCCGCCGACGTCGTCCACGGCGCCTCGCGACGCGTGCTCCAGCGCGGCGAAGATCGATTTACACACCGGGTGGCTCTCGAGGTCGTCGAGGTCTTCATCGCCGCCGTCGCCGCCGCCACCGCCGTCCGCCGTCGACGCGTCTTCGACCGCGCTCGCGTCGCCGCCGGCGCTCGGAGCCGGAGCCGCCGCCGGCGGCGGCGGCGCGAGCGTCGCGTCGGACGCGGCGAGCGTCGCGGAGAGCGTGAACGGCAAGGACGGCGCCGCGGCGTCCCCGCCGTCCCTGGATTCGTCGCCGACGGACGCGGCGCGTCGTCGGCGCGTCGATCGCGTCGTCGAGAGTTTCGTCTCCACGTCCAGAAGCACGGGCGCGCTCGCGTCCACGAGCGCGTTCCATCGTTTCGCGCCGCCTTCCAAGAGCTTTTCGTAAAACTTCGCCTTCGTCTGCGTGCGAATCAGTAGCGCGGAAAACGCCGCGAACGCCGTCTGCCGGACGCGCGTCGCGCTCTCCTTGGCGACGAGCGCCGGTTTCGGATCGAACGCGCCTCTCATCTCGCCGTCCACGTCCATCGCGTCCAACGCCCCCGCGGTGTTCCGCTCGCGCCACGCGCGTACATCTTTCCCCGCCTCCGCCTCCGCGGCGGCGACGACGCCGACGCCGTCGATTTCCGCGACGAGGAACCGCGACGCGACGGCGTTGAACTTCGGCACGCGCGCGCCGGGGCCGCTCGCGACGGCGTCTTTGTCGAGTTTCTCGTACATCGCGAGGAGCGACGCGTACGCGACGTGCGCGGACGCGACGGACGCGTGCGGGCCGCGGGAGTCCGCGTTCGTCGCGGACGAGGGATCGACGCGCGCGATGATTTCCCCCGCGCGTCTCGCGAAAAATTCCCCCGCGAACGCGCGCGGGGCGTCGCGTAGCAACAGCGGCAGGAGCGCGACCCCCGCGACGACGCGCTCCGGCGGCGACCGCGTCGCGTCCATCGCGAACGTCCACGTCGCGTCGATGAGCGCCTCGTCTGGGGACGCGTCGCCGCCGCGCGCGGACGCGGGTCCGTTCCCGAGCGCGCGCGCGACGGCGTCGGATCCGCCGTCGTCGTCCTCCGCGACGACGGCGACGACGGCTGCTAACAGCCGCGGCGAGCGCGTTTTCGCGAACGCGTCGAGGAGTAATTCGAGCACGGTCGCGTGTGCGGCGCCCTCGGGGCTGCCTTTAGGCGCGGACGCGCCGCCGGCGTCGCGGGAGCGTTTCGCGAGCCGCCCGGCTGCGGACGCCGCCGCGGATGCCGCCGCGCCGCCGGCGTCGACGAGGAGCGGCAAGAGCGACAACGCCTCGCGCTGTGCGGGGCCTACCTCGTGCGTCAACACGACGACGTCGTCACGATCGACCGCGGACTTTGGGCATATCACTCGACCTACCGCTTCCGCGAGAATCACGCCCGGGGCGGTGTTCGTATCTTCCCCGGAAGCGGCGTTGAAAAGCACGGACGACGTCTTTTTCCCGCCCCCGGCGGCGACGCACACGGCGTCGAGCGCGAGCGCGCGCTTCGCCAAACCTATGAAGACGCGCTGCCTCCTGACGAGCGACGACTCCTCGCCGACGCCGCCGGCGCCGCCGATCGACATCTGCGACGCGTCGTCCGAGTCGCGCTCTGCCATCGAAGCGAGTCGATGTAGGTGCGGCAGCGCCGCGCGTAAGACGTCGCCCGGGCCGCCGCGGACGGACGCCTCGAGAAACGACGGCGTCTTCGCGGGGGGATCCAACGCGGACGACAGCAGCCTCAGCGCGGCGACTTTACCTACGCTCCCCGGCGTTCCAGACGGCGCGACGACCCTGTCCACGAGCGCGCTGACGTAATTCGCGAAGTTCCACTTCACCGCGCCGGCGATGTCTTTCGGGAAGTTGCAAAGGAACGCCTCGCCCGCGGCTTCGGCTCTTCTCGCGTCCTTCGCGCTTCGCCGTGAGCCGCCGCCGCCGTCGACGACGCTCTCGCTACTCCCGGCGCCGTCGCTCATCGCGTCGCCGAGGACGAGGGCGATGATAAACTTCGCGGGGACGCCGATGTGCATGGCGATGATGAGGAGGCTCCTCCCGGTCGCGCGCTGCGCCGGGGACGCGTTCGAACCCAACCCGCGCGCGGCGACGAGCAACCGACGCGCGAGCTGCCCTCTCGACGCCGGTCCTTCCGTCGGTAACAACTCGCGCAGGAGGTTCACGTTCGCGAGCGCGCGATATCCCGCGGAGAGTCTCCTCGCTGACGTGAGCCCGCGCGCGGTGGACAGGTCCGCGGATCCGAGGTCGTATCGTTCCCCGCGCGAGGAGAGGAGGGTGTGCATCGACGCCTTCGCCGCCGCGATCGCGGCGGCGGCGGCGGCGTTCGCCGCGCCGCCGCCCGATACCATCGGTTTCAACACCCGCGCGGCCGCGCCCGCGAGCTCGTTGACGTCGTCTAGTCTACCCCCGGTCGTGTCCGCGCCCAAGGACGCCGGGGACAACACCGCGAGGCACAGAAGACGCGCGAAGCCGCCGGTATCGGCGACGACGCACCCGATGGCTTTCAAAAACCCGTCGAGATTTTCCTCCTTTCGCTCGAACACGTGCTGCGCGAGGACCATGACCTGCACCGCGAGTTTCACCCTCGCTCGGCGCCAGTCGCGGACCGCGTGCGAGCCCGCGACGACGTCGTCCACGTCATCCTCCTCGGAGAGCAGAGCAGGGACGCCGTTCGCGAGGAAAAACCCCGCGGCGATCAGAGGGTGCCGAAGGTCCCCGCCGTCGTCCCCGGACATCGCGACGTCCGCGAGGCTCGCGACGTCGCGCTCCAACGCCCATCGCGCCCAGTGTAAGACCGCGCGCGTGGACCGCATCCATGCCGTCGCGGCGGCGACGTCCTCGTCGGGCGACTCGGCGACGCGAGCGAGCGCCGCCGGCGTCGGAGGTTCCGCGGTGACGCGGAACGGCCACCCGTCGGACGCTCCCCGCGACGCCGCGCGCATCTCCGCGAGCCACTTGGACGGCGACAGAAAATTCGGCAAACGCTGCACGAGCGCGCTGAACGCCGCCTGGGACTCTAACCTCGCTCTCGTCTCCACGCGCGCGGTGCCGTGGGTGAATATCCACTCCACGAGTGGCGGTAACGTTCCGAAGCTCCCGCCGCGAGCGGTCCCGCCGCTCGGCGGTTCCCGACACAGCGCCGTCGCGTGACGCGCGCACGCGCGCGTCGCCGCGCGCGCGAGCAACGCGCCGGCTTCCTCCGCGCCCGCCCTCGGCGGGTCGCCCTCCGCGAGGCGCAGACTCCGGAGCGTCACCTCTAGAATTTCGAGCGCGTGCGCTTCCATCAACGCCGGGTGTTGTCTCAGCTCGGTGAGACAACGCTGCAGCGCGAAGGACGCGCCGAGCCTCTTCGTCGGCTCCGGGTGCGTCTGAAACGCGTACAGGCGTCGTAAGATGGACTTGACGTTTACCGCGGCGCCGCCGTGCTTGTCCTGCCCGCCGCCGCTCTCCGCGGGGAGGTGTTTCACGCTCCATCGGAGGCACTCCGCGGCGAGCGCGGCGCACAGCTCTCTTCTCGAGGCGGCTAATCCGCCGCCGACGCCGCCCCTGTCGTCCCCTTGACTCGCGGACGACGGACCCGCGAGGCCTCGCGTGACGGCGTCGAGTAACGCGACCGTCTCCGCGGCTTCCCTCGCTTGGTTACGCGTGAACCACCGCACGAGCTGATACGCGAGCGCGGAGAACAGCTGCCGCGTCACCGGCTCGGGGTCCACCGCGAGGTCGATGATCACTGGGAACAGGTTTTTATACACCCTGTGGAACGGCGTCGGTTCTCGCGCGTAATCGCCTCCCTTTGGCGCCGCGCGACGCGCGTTGCGACCGATCATGAGCAACGTCGCCGCGTGTAAAAATTCCGAGGCGGCGACTTTCGTCGGTCGGTCCGCGGACGTCAACGCCAACGACGCCGCGCGCGGGAGTATCGCGTCCAACCACAGCGTCAACCGAACGGTTCGGTTCCCCGGGCCACCGCTGACGACGATGTCGATGGACACGCGCCGCTGCGGGTCCCAGAGCGACGCTTCCCCGCCCGCGGCGTGCTCGCCCGCGAGCGCGTGCGCGGCGCCGCCGACGGCGCCGAGTAACCGGACGACGCGCGCGCTGACGCCTTCGCCGCTTCCTTCGGTGCCCGCCTCTGCGATATCTGCCGCGTGCGCGCGCTTCGCGGCGACGCGACCGGCCCTGTACGCCGCGCCGGCGCCGTCGACGCCGGGGACGTCGCCGTCGAAGTCGCCGCCGCTGACGCCGCCGACGCCGCCCTCCGCGCTCGACGGGGACCGATCCACGTACGGCCGAAGAGCCTTCACTAACGACGGTAAGACGGCGTCGATTTCGGATTTGTCGTCGCCCTGCCGCGAAGTCCAGTCTTCCAACGCGCCGAGCGCGCTCTCGGCTAACGGGGTGTGGTGCAAACCGAGGTGAAGCGCGTCCACCAGCGAGGACGAGAGCTCCCGCGGCGATAACAAACTCGCCGGCGCGGACAGAAGAAGCTGCAGAGCCGCCGCGCGAAGCTCGTCTGTCTGACGCCCCGCGCCGGCTAAGACCTCGCGAAGAAAAACTTTGCACGCCTCGGTCGCGCCGTTCCGCTTGTCCCCGTCGAAAACGTCAGAGTCGTTCGCCGCGCAAAGAGCCGCGCGAGCGATTTTATAAAAACCGGAAAGCAACGGATGCGCGGCGGCGAGCGACGACAAGTGATCCGTCAGAGGCACGATCCATCGCGCGATCGCGCCCGCCGGCGCCGCGGCGATCACCGCGCAGGCGAGGTCTACCAGACACAAGAACGTCTGCATGTCGCCAGGGTTCACCGCGGCGACGCCCTCGCCGAGCTCGAGCGCGAGAGCCTCGGGCGGCATCCCCGTCGCGTCGGCGCCGGCGCCGACGCCGGCGCCGCCGCCGGCGCCGGCTTCCTCCGCGTCCTCCCCCGACGCCGCGCGCGCGGGGACCACGCGAAGCTCGAGAGTGTTACACAACTGCAAGACCTCGTCGATGAACGCGTCGTACGCGACCGCGGCGTGCGCTTCCTCGGTGCTCGGATGCGCGCCTAACGCGCCGGATATCCCTTGAGACGTTTCCGACGGCCCGGAGGACTCGATCGAGAGCGACCGCGTCCTTCGTCGTTCTTTTTTTCCCGCATTGCCTCCGTTCCCGCCGCCGCCGCTCTTGCGACGCTCTCGGACGGACCGATTATCCGGCGTGGGCGCGTGCGGGACCGCGCTACCGTCCCCGCCCAGGACGTGCGTCCACAGACTGACGTACTTTGGCCAAATCGGCTCCGGAGCGGCGTTTAAAAACGCCGAGTCAATCTCATCCGGCGGCGCGACGCGAAGCGTCAACGCGAGTAAAGGCCTCGCGAGCCGCGACCACACCCCGGAAAGCAGCGTCGTGCCCCCGCGCGCGTGCAGCTCCTTAAACAGCTCGTACAGCGCGCCGTGTATCTGCAGCTGCATGCGGTCGCCGGAGACGTGGTAGTGCTCCCAGACCCACCGCGCGACGTCCACGACGACGTCGAGCGCGCTCTCCTGCACCGGCGTTCCCGCCGGCTGAAGCGATATGAGGTCCGTGTACGTCGCGAGCATCACCGCCTGTCGCTCCGTGGCTTCGAACCTCTTGTCGAAGTCGTTCCCGCCGCGCGCGAACGCGTCCGCCATCATCAGCTTCGCGAGTTTCTCCATCATGAGGTCGAGGTCGTTCGCCGCTTGCGACCCGATGGCGACGGCGGCGCGGACGAGCTTGCCCATCGCCCGCACCGCGGTCGTGATCTCCTTGTTCTTCGCGTCGCGAGAGTCGATCACGGCCATGACCTCGCCGGTGAGGCGGCTCAGCGTGGCCTCGCGCTCGGAGACGTCCGCGGACGCGTCGTCGGACAACACGTCGGACAACGCGCATAAGAACTCGTCCAACGCGGGCACCGCCAGCTGTCGAATCGCCTTGTTCGAAGACGTCCTACATTTGAGCAGCGCGTGGAAGTACTCGGACGCCCTGCTCATGACCCCGGGCGGGGGCGTCAGCGCGTCCGCGTGCCGCGCGAGGAGCGACAGCGCGGCTTGCGTCTTATCGCTTCGCTGCCCCGCGCTCGGGAGCGCGAGGGACGCGAGCACGGCTTCGGAGACGTTCTTTCGCGTGTCGCGATCCAGCGCGGCGTTTGCGGCGCCGCTCGCCGCCGCCGCGCGCGCGTTCCCGTCGTCCTCCTCGCCCTCGTCGTCCTCCTCCTCCTCCGCGGCGGCGGCAGCAGCAGCGAGCGCGGCGAGCGCGGAGCTCACCGCGTCGAGTCCCTCCGCGACGAGAAGGTACGACCCTTCGCTCTGCCCCAGCGTGCTGAGACCGACGCGGAGGAGCCACTCCGGCGTCGGCGCCTTTTTCACGTCCCTCGCCGTCGCCGCCTTCTCCACCTCCGCGGGGTCTCGCTCCACGGACAACGGCCCGGGCTGCGGCAGCGCGTCGTGCAGCGCCGCGATCGCCTCGAGCTCGTTCGCTTTCACCTTGTCCGTGTTCCCTCTTCCTTTTTCGTAATCTTCGCGGAGCAAACACGCGACGTCCCGCGTCTCCGCGCGCGTCAGCGTCGGCAAGCCGAGCTTGAACAACGCGACGAGCGGCACGAGCGACGCGGCTTTGACGCTCTTCTGCGTCCCGAGCTCAGTTCGGAACGTCCGCACGCACGCGCGCTGGATCTCTTTCGCGTACGGCTCCGCGGCCGCGGCGCCTATCCGCGCGACGTACGACGCGATGAGCTCCAGGAGCTTGCATCGTCCCGCGTTCACCTCCGTGGACGGTTTTCCAATCTCGCGCACGAGCTCGAGGTGGTACAGCGCGCCGGGCGGCTCCGCGTCGAGGAACACCGCGGACGCGGCGGGGAGCTCGTCGGAGGCGAGGCAGTCCAAGATCTCGCGGATGTCGTCCACGATGTTCGCGGGTTTGTCGTGGTGCAACGCCGCGCCCTTGGCCTTGCCGTTCAGGCGCTCGAGCAGGTCCTCGATCTCGGTTGATGCCATCTGTGTTCTCCGTCGCGGTGCCTACTTTAGCGTTCGACGGACAGCGCGCGTGAAGTCCTTCATCGTTCGCGCGCGTCGAAGACGTCCTGTGGCTCGGCGCTTGATCTTCGGGGTCTTCGTTCGAATCCCGCGCCTCGTTCGGGAGCGCGCGCGCGTGAACCCTCGGTATCGGGCGCGCGGATCTGGGCGTCGTGGCTCGTCGCATCGATTTTCGTTCTCGAGGCGTTCGAAAGTTTCCCGAGCCGAGGTCGTCGTCGCGTGGATTAGTTAGGTTCTTCGCACACGCCGCCCGCACGGGGGAGAGAGACCGCGCACGATGTTCGCCCGGAGCGCGCGAGCGCTGGGGCAGAGCCTCCGCGCGGCGGCGACGACGACGTCCACGAGCGGATACGCGACGACGACCGCGACGACCGCGGCGTGGCGCCCCGCCGCGGTCGCGTCCGTCGCGCACGAATCCCGCGCGACCGCGATCGGCGCGGCGCGAGGACACCTCGCGAGTCGGTGGAACTCCGCGCCGCGCGCGGGCTCCCAAACCATCCGCCGCGCGTTCGCCGCGGAGGCCGCGGAGGAGGCCGCGAACGAGCCCACCGCGTTGACGCGGGTCCTCGAAACCATCGCGACGATCGCCACCGTCGCCGGGGTCGTCGTCGCCGGGGCGGTCAGCAGCAATTTTTACGCGCAGACGACGAACGAGCTCGACGCGTCGATCAAAGCCGGGACGCACGTCCCTTTCGTCCTCCGAGGCACGCCGCTGGAAGATCCCGTCGACCAGGGATACCACGCGCTCCTGGAGTTTCGTCGCTGGGCGGACGGGCAGAAGCACGTCTACCTCGATCCGATCTCGGACAAACTCCTCCCCGATCACCCGGTAGGGATCCCCTCACTTCCCCGTATCTTCGTTCGTTTTCGTTACATATCATGGTCTACCTCTGCATCACTCATATTACACCGTCCCACCTCTTATCTACCGCGTCGGGCTCCCCACGTCTTATATCGCTCGCGTTATGACTTGACAAACTACTCGGGCATGTGCGTGTCTGATTGTTTTTTTGTGCGGGTGTCTCTACCTTCCGGAGGACGCGGCGTATATCCCGCACACGTTAGTCCTCGACCTGGACGAGACGCTGATACTGTCGCACTTCAGGCGAAGCCGCGGGTGGCGGACGTTCAAACGGCCCGGGGCGTCGGACTTCCTGAAGCACATGGCGCAGTTCTACGAGGTCGTTGTGTACTCGGATCAGCTCTCGACGTACGTGGATCCGATCGTGGAGCGGTTAGACCCGGAGCGGTACGTCGCGGGGAGGTTGTTCCGCGAGGCGAACCGGTTCTCGGACGGGGAGTATCTCCGCGACTTGAGCTGCTTAAACCGCGACATGAACGTCGTGATTTACATCACCGCGCGCCCGAAGACGACGCTGCAGCCGGAGAACACGTTGATCATCAACCCGTACCAACTCGCCGAGGACGGCGGCGTCGCCCAAGACACGACGCTGCTGGATCTCATGCCGTTCCTCGAGAGCATCGTGCGGTTGAACGTTCGCGACGTGCGCGAGGTGATCGCGTCGTATAAGAAAGAGATGGAGACGACGGGGCGGAGCATACCGGAGATATTCCGGTCGAGGCAGGTCGCGTTTCAGCGGGCGCAGAGGGAGAAGAACGCGAAGAACAAGGGGGGGTTCAAACGCGACGGCGGGAGAGGGTGGGGGCGGTGATGCAGTAGTACTGTAGTTCTGATAGCAGCGCGATCGATGAATTCATCGAGAGAGAGCGACTCTTTTCTCGTCTTCTCTGTTCTCTCGCGCGCGGGAGCGTCTCCCGCCCCCCCGGCGACGCCGCCGCGTTTTGTTTTTCGCTGAGACCGACTGTCGCGGTCAAAATTGCTTTCAAATAAGTCGGCACGGGTCGAACGTGTCGCGTTCAAGAAACCGATAAACTCGATCTCTGTGGTGAATTCTGGAGAATTGACGGCGGAGAGTGAGCGAACGGAGAGTCGAACGGAGCGGAGGCGCAGCTCCCAGGCGGCGTTTCGCCGCGCGCGCCGTCCATTGCCGGAGACGCCGCGCAGCGACGCCGGCGAGAACACGCACGCCTCCGAGGAACTTCGGAGAGTCGCGTGACGTCGTCGAAACACACGACATCGCGATAACCGGCTCCGCGGACCGCTCATCGATCCCCGGCGCGTCGCGTTCCCTCGCGTCGACGTCGCGCGGTCGCCGAGCGCTCGCATCGCGTTTTCTCTCGCGCGATGCCGGCATCGTTCGCCGTCCCGGCGATAGGGAAGTACACATGGCACGACGCGTATAACTACGCGAGGGTCAACCCCGGCAACGCGTCCGTGGCGTTGCTCCTCGCGTGGCCGCTGTTCCTCGCGTTCATGGCGCTGATCGTCGTCCTCACCCCGGTGGTCTTCCCCGGGCTCGCGATCGCGTCGTACGTCCTCAAAGCGACGAACGCGCCCGCGATCGAGAAGCCGAAGGCGAAGCCCGCGGCCGCGGGCACGGGCGCGTCCTACGCGGAGATGTACCCGGAGGTCCAACCGAAGGCGGCGCAAGGTGCGTCCGCGCGCGAATTTCCCGTCTCTTTCCGTCGCCGCGACCGCGCGCGTGGACGTCGATCGCGCCCGCGCGTCGCCGCCCCCGCGAAACACGTCATCGTCCGCTCCGCACGTCTTTTTCGAAGATCTCGCGCTGACGTCCCCTTCCCCTCGTCTCGTGTCCTCCCGCAGCCCCCGTGCCGAAGTACAAGAAGTGGGTCGACCCCGTCGAGGCCTCCCCCGCGTTCGACCTGATCAACAAGATCATGAAAGAGCGCATCATGGTCATCGACGGCGCCATGGGCACGGCGGTGCAAAAGTACAAGCTTCAGG
>MDSW01135369.1_pt1 | contig 23285 bp, 17 predicted proteins | sample 811171 | NCBI WGS metagenome assembly MDSW01 (sample SAMN05326641, study PRJNA326480) | marine metagenome | isolation source: seawater | place: Atlantic Ocean: North West | collected 2012 | reverse complement strand
GCTGGTCGGTCACCGGGTGCATCTGGATTGCCTGCGGGATCACGAGTTGCTTCTCGCCCTTGTGGATCAGGGTCGCGGTGGAAGACAGGAAGTGGCCGGTTTCGATGGCTTTCTGCACTTCGTTGCGCTTCAGGCTGATGGCCACCGGGTTTTCGCCGCCGCCATACAGGACGCCCGGCACGAGGCCGTTCTTGCGGGCCTCACGGGCGCCGCCGGTGCCGGTGCGCTCGCGCACTTCGACATTGAAGATAATCTGGGATTTGGACATGGGTTTTCCTTTCGCCCTCGACTCCGCCTTTCCTGTTGCAAGGATAAGGTAAGAAGCTGACACGAACGGCCTTGCGCCGCCGTTTCTGAAGGCGCGCGGATACCCCATGCGTCCCGTGTTGGCAAGAGATCAGGGGCAGGCGGGCTCCGACCAAAGTCTTGCCTTGCGGTGCGCGGGGGCTGGTCTAAGGTTTGCGGGCCGCCAATGCCAAGGGAGTTTGCCCGGTTTGAAGCACCATATCATGATCGCGCTGGGCATCCTGCTGGGGCTGATATTCGCCATGCGCGCGGCGTTTGCCTTGCTGGAACCGGGGCTTGGTTTCCGGGAAGCCTATCTTCTCGGCGGGCTGGTCCTGTCCGGCTGGCTGATCATCGGCGGCCTGGCGGAGTGGCGTCACGCCCGCGCGATGCGGGACTCGGACGAGCCCGAAAACCGCTAGAACCATAGGCTCTTAGACCAAAGTTTACCTTTAATCTCCCCGGCCAATCGGGCAGCCTTCAGGGTGCGGCGATACCGCTACCGCGAAGAACGGCCATGGGAGGAAACACATGTCTAAAAATCTGAGTGAAATAGATGGCAAGGGATACTGGCGCGAAGTTGTGCGCCTGACCCTTGTCTTGCTGGCGATCTGGTTTGTCGTCTCGTACGGCGCGGGAATCCTTTTCCGCGACCTGCTCGACAATGTGTCGCTTGGAGGGGCGCCCCTCGGATTCTGGTTCGCGCAGAACGGATCCATCTACGTCTTTGTGGCGCTGATTTTCTATTACTGCCGGGCCATGAACCGCCTGGAGAAAAAATACGGCGTGGAGGCCTGAGACGATGGGACAGGAATTCTGGACCTACTTCTTTGTCGTTCTGACATTCGGAGTTTACATCGGCATCGCGCTCTGGGCGCGGGCCGGATCGACCGACGACTTCTATGTTGCCGGCCATGACGTTCACCCGACCATCAACGGGATGGCGACAGCGGCAGACTGGATGTCTGCGGCTTCGTTCCTCTCCATGGCCGGCCTCATCGCCTTCCTGGGCTATGGCGGCTCGGTCTACCTGATGGGCTGGACCGGCGGCTATGTGCTGCTGGCACTCCTGCTTGCCCCCTTCCTGCGGGAATTCGGCAAATTCACCGTGCCGGACTTTGTGGGTGACCGCTATTATTCGACAACCGCCCGCCTGATCGCGGTGATCTGCGCGCTGTTTGTCTCGTTCACCTACATTGCCGGACAGATGAAGGGCGTGGGTGTGGCCTTTTCGGGCTTCCTCGGCGTTGAGTTCAACACCGGCATCATGATCGGCATGGCGATCGTGTTCGTCTATGCCGTGCTTGGCGGCATGAAGGGCATCACCTATACGCAGGTGGCGCAGTACTGTGTCCTGATCTTCGCTTATACGGTGCCTGCGATCTTCATTTCGCTGATCGTTACCGGCAACCCGGTCCCGCAACTCGGCTTCATTTCCGATGTGAAGGGTGAAGACATCTCCATGCTGGCGAAGCTGAACAATGTGGTCACTGAGCTAGGCTTCGGGGAATATACGCAGACGAACAAAACCATGTTCGATGTGTTCGCCATTACCGGTGCGCTGATGTTCGGTACGGCAGGTCTGCCGCACGTGATCATCCGCTTCTTCACCGTGTCGAGCGCTGGCGCAGCCCGCGTGTCGGCCGGCTGGGCACTGGTGTTCATCGCGCTGCTCTATACGACGGCTCCGGCTGTGGCATCCTTTGCCCGCCTCAACTTCATCGATACCGTCAACGAGGCGACCTACATCGCCGATGATGCGGACTATGACACTGAAGCGGCAGCCATTGTCGCAGCAGGCGGCAAGCCGCTTCCGAAATGGTTCAAGGACTGGGAAAAGACCGGCCTTCTGGGTGTTGAGGACAAGAATGGCGACGGCGTGATCCAGTACCGTGCAGGTGCGGACAACGAAGTCACCAAGCTTGACCGCGATATCTTCGTGCTGGCCAATCCGTCCATTGCGAACCTTCCGGCCTGGGTGATCGGCCTGGTTGTGGCGGGCGGCCTTGCGGCAGCCTTGTCCACGGCAGCGGGATTGCTCATGGTGATCTCGTCCTCGATCAGTCACGATCTATGCCGGCGGACCCTGTTCAAGAGCATGTCCGACAAGGATGAGTTGCGTGTGGCCCGGGCCTCTGCGGCAGGTGCCGTGGTCCTTGCCGGGATCATGGGGATGAATACTGCGCAACTCGGCTTTGTGGCGCAGGTGGTTGCCTTTGCCTTCGGCCTAGCAGCGGCCTCGCTGTTCCCGGTCATCGTGCTGGGCATCTTCTGGAAGCGGATGAACCGTGAGGGTGCGATCGCCTCCATGCTGACCGGTCTCGTGACCACGTTCTGGTATATTTACCACTTCAAGTTCGTGGATACGGATCCGTCTCACTGGTGGTTTGGCGTTTCGCCCGAAGGCATCGGCTTCATCTTCATGTTCCTTGCCCTGGCTGTCGGTGTGGTGGTCTCTCTTGTGACGGCACCTCCACCACAGGACATCCAGGACCTGGTTGAAGACATCCGTGTCCCGGGCACCCGTACGGCTCATGGTATCGCAGATGAGGGGATGGCTCCCATGCCGGCGGAATAAACAGCCCTCCCAGGCTCTACCTTGCGGGTGGCCCTTCGCGGGCCACCCCTTTTTGCCAGATAGACAAAGGGCGGATTTGCCTGTGCACTGAATTGGGTATGATCGGGGGTGGTTGATTAGAGGTTCCGGATGCCTGTCTGGCTTATCCTTGGCGCAACAGCGCTTTACATGCTGGGATTGTTCTACGTTGCCTGGCGGGGTGACCGGCGGGCCGGACAGCCGGGATTTGTCCAGAGCCCATGGGTCTATGCGCTGGCACTGGCCGTCTACTGCACCTCCTGGACCTATTTCGGCGCCGTGGGCACGGCCGTATCCAGCGGATGGGAATACCTGACCATCTATCTCGGCCCGACGCTGGTCTTCCTGATGTTCCCGGCCATTCTCAAACGCATCGGCGATGTGACCCAGCGCGAGGGGATCGCATCCCTCTCGGACTTCCTGTCGGCCCGCTATGGCAAGAGCCGGGCCGTGGCCGCGGTTGCCACGCTGGTAGCCGTTGCAGGCAGCCTACCCTATATCGCGCTTCAGCTGAAATCCGTGGGGATGAGTTTCCAGGCACTCGCTTATGGAAGCACGGGAGTCGGCATGCGGCCCGCGAATGAGACCGTCCTGCTGACAGCGATTGCGCTGGCAATTTTCGCCATTCTCTTTGGCACGCGCCAGTCAGATGCGACGAAGGGCAATGCCGGCCTGATGAATGTGCTCGCGCTTGAAGCTTCGTTGAAGCTTATCGCGCTGATCGCCGTTGCGCTTCTTTCGATTGCCCTGATGGGCGGCCGGGCGCCGCAGATCATGCCAGTCAGCAACCCGTTCACCGAGTTCAGCATTTCCGGCCGCTTCATCACCATGATCTTCCTGTCCATGGCAGCGATCATCTGCCTGCCCCGGCAATTCCATGTCGCCATGATCGAGCGGCAGACCGACAAGGATCTTCCAACAGCCCGCGTCGTGTTTCCGGTTTACATGCTGCTGACCAGCCTTGCGGTTGTGCCGATCACGCTCGCCGGCTTGTCGGCGCTGGGGGCAGGTGCCACGCCGGATCTGTTTGTGCTCAACCTGCCGCTCAATAGCGGTGATGGCGTGCTGGCGCTGTTCGTCTTTCTGGGTGGATTTTCCGCAGCGACAGGCATGGTGATCGTGTCCACGATTGCGCTGTCGACCATGGTCACAAACGACCTTGTCGTTCCGGCTATCATGCAGTCCGGACGCTTCGCGAGCCTCAGCGGAGATTCAGGTTCCCGTCTTGTCTCGACCCGCCGTGTGGTGATCATTGTTCTGGTACTGATGGCCTATGGCTATTACCGCGTTGCGGGTACCGGCGAAGCGCTGGCGCAGATCGGGCTTCTATCCTTCGCCGCCGCGGCGCAGTTCGCGCCGTCCATGATCGGCGCGGTGACCTGGCGAGGCGGAAGGCGCTCCGGCGTATTCACCGGTCTGATCCTCGGCATGACGATCTGGGCCTATACGCTCTTCCTGCCAGCCGTGCTGACCTATGATGCCATGGCGGCCGTCGTGCCGGATTTTCTCGATCCGCACGGCCTGTTTGGTTTGCGCTTCGAAGACAGCCTGACCCATGGCGTTGTGTGGAGTGTGGGGGCAAACCTTGCAGCCTTCATCGGGATTTCCCTGCGGTCGCGTGAGCGCCTGAGAGATAGGGTGCAGGCAGCAGCCTTTGTTGGAGGCCTTGAGCCAATCGAGGCTGGTGAGACAGCCTTCGTCGAGCATGCGACGCAGGTTTCCCCAAACGGGCTCAAGACGCTCGCATCAAGGTTCCTGACGCCGGAGGCCGTGGACCATGCTTTCGATGATTTCGAGGTGGAGACCGGTATCACGGCATCCGGCGATGCGCCGGCCGACTGGCGCCTGATCCAGCGGACAGAGCGCCTGCTGGCCACCGCGCTTGGCTCTTCGTCGGCCCGCGTGGTTCTGTCGTCTGCAATTGGCGGCAGCGATGTCGCCCTGCCGGACGTCTTGTCCATGCTGGATCACAAGACGCAGGCGGCGCGGTTTGAAAGGCACATGCTGCAGTCCATGCTTGAGAACATCACGCAGGGGATCAGCGTGGTGGATTCGGAGCAACGTCTGGTGGCGTGGAACACGGCCTATGTGGAACTGTTCAACTATCCGGACGAAAAGGTGAGAGTTGGCGTGCCGGTCGCAGACCTGATTGAGCACAATATCCAGACAGGATGGATCGGCGGCGACCCGGTAGAGCAGGCGCGCCGTCGCGTGGAGCATATGCGTGCAGGGCGTCCGCACAGCTACGAACGCCAGAACCCTGACGGCCGCTATCTGCGCATCACGGGCAATCCGATGCCAGGCGGCGGTTATGTCACGACCTTCACCGACATCACCGAGGACAAGCGCCGGGAGCAGGCCCTGCTCGAAGCGAATGAGCAGCTGGAGAGCCGGGTGAAGGCGCGCACGCACGAGTTGGAGGCAATGGCGGAAGACCTGACGCTTGCGCGGCAGGAGGCTGAAGGAGCGAATGCTTCAAAGACGCGTTTCCTGGCGGCTGCCAGCCACGATCTGCTGCAGCCCCTGAATGCCGCGAGGCTGTACCTTGGTTCTATTTCGTCAACAAAGGCCGGTCCTGAACTCGTGGGAAAGGCGGACAAGGCCATTCAGTCTGCGGATGAGTTGCTGAAGGGATTGCTGGATATTTCTCGGCTTGATCATAGTCAGGTGAAAGCCGTTCCTGTCGATCTGCCGCTAGGCCCCATACTGGAGGATCTTGCAGACGAGGCGGCTCCGATGGCTGAACGAGCCGGTCTGGAGATACGGGTATCGCCGACAAGACTGGCTGTGCATGCAGACCCCGAATATCTGAAGAGTATTCTCCGTAACTTCATCTCGAATGCACGGCGCTATACCAAGACGGGCGGCGTGCTGATCTGTGCGCGCAAGCGGGGCGGCAATGTCCGGATCGAAGTGCACGATACCGGCCCCGGCATTCCGGCCGAACGGCTGGATGCGATCTTCGAAGAGTTTCGCCGCTATGAAGATGCGGACAATACGGGGATCCGCGGTGCAGGGCTTGGCCTGTCAGTCGTCCGACGGCTGGCGGACCTGATGGATGCCAGGGTCGAAGTCCGGTCGCGGCTCGGCCGGGGCAGCACATTTTCGGTGACCGTGCCACGCGCGGCGGACCGGAGAACGCCGCGAAAGGCGCCTGTCGTCCGCAAGAGCCGGAAGAAGGACGAGCTGTCCGGCATGCGGGTTCTGTTCGTGGATGATGAGGCGGCGATCGTCGACAGCATGTCACTGCTGCTGGAAAACTGGTCCTGCAATGTGGTTGCGGTGCGAACCTATGACGACGCCGCGAAGCAGCTGGAGACGGGCACGTTCGACGCTCTGATCGCGGACCTGAACCTTGATGGCGGTCATAGCGGGCTTGACCTCATCCTGAAGCATCGCGAGCGCTTGCCGGCGCCTGGCAATGTCCTGCTGCTGACCGCGGCAACGTCGTCACCGGATCTGGCGCGTACACGGGATGCCAATGTGAAAATTCTGGGCAAGCCCGGCAGTCCGGAAGATGTCAGGCAGTTTCTGCGTTCCTGTATCCGGGAACCAGTCGATCAGGGGACAGACTAGTCACCGAGTGAAACGGCATCCTGATAGATGAGGAGCGCCTGCGTGCGGTTGTTCGCACCGAGCTTCCGGAAGATGGCGGTCATGTGCGCTTTGACCGTCGCCACCGAAATATCCATTTCATAGGCGATCTGCTTGTTAAGCAGGCCGTCGGAAAGGCCAGAGAGCACGCGGCGCTGGGCTGGCGTCAGGCTGGCGATGCGATGGGCCGCTTCGCTCGCCGGAAGTGCGCCTTCCACGGTTTCAGGAAACCAGTTGCCGCCATCAAGAGTTGTCGCCAGAGCCGCTGAGAGATCATCCAGCGACATGCTTTTCGGAAGATATCCCGCCGCGCCGAGTGCCTTTGCGGTTTCGAAGGCCTGTGATGTCTCGGTAGCGGACACGACAACGATGGGACAGTCGGGCGAACTCGCGCGCAGCTTTGTCAGGCCTTCGAACTCCGTCGTATCGCCAAGGTTCAGGTCTAGCAGGATGAGTTCGGCCGGAGCTTCGTCTAGGCTGGTCAGGGCATCGGCAAGACTGTTCGCATGGCGCGCTTCGGCACCATCGGGAAACGCGCACGCCAATGCCGTTTCCAGTGCATCCCGGAACAGCGGATGATCGTCCACAATCAGAACCTTCGGCGCCGTGGCCACTTGCTCCTCCCAGAGAGTGCCGCTTTAGCGGTCTGTACGGCATATGCCTTTTCTCTCACATAACCACAATTCTGGAAACCTCGCCCTTAGACCTTTGTCTTAGCACCAATGGCTAATGGCGGCGGGCGCGGACAGGCTGGATACTTCCCTCACATAATGAGGGAGGAACTCATGTCAAAAACTGTCAAAGCCCTGCTTTTGTCGTCAGCAGCCATGGTGGCAGGCATGTCCGCCATCGCGGACGAAACGTCGATGGAAGACCGCGTCGCCGCGCTTGAGGCGATGGTCATGGAGCTGAAATCGGAACTGGCCGCAGAGCGCGCGAAGAGAGACGAAGATATCGTCCGTATTGAGCGGACGGTCACCGAAGCGCCAGCCGCGCAGCCTGCCGAGAAGGTCGACGGGTTCAAGGTAGGCGACACGACGCTGAAGCTTGGTGGCTTCATTGACGCTGACGTTCACGTCACCTCGCTCAGCGACGGCCAGATTGCCAGCACGTCCATCGCGCGGGACTTCCATATCCCCAGCGCCACACCGATTGGCGGCGACGAGACAACCTTCACCGACTTCACCGCCGAGCCGTCGCGTTTCTATCTCGCGGCATCCCGACCGGCAGGTGATGGCACCGTCAGCGGCTATATCGAGATGGACTTCCTCGGCTCCGGTCAGGGTAACGAGCTGGTCTCCAATTCCTACTCCCCGCGCCTGCGCCGGGCATTTGTGAAGTATGGCAACTGGCTGGTGGGTCAGGAATGGTCGACCTTCCAGAACACGTCTGCCATTCCGGAAAGCGCAAGCTTCCTTGCGCTGTCAGACGGCATGATCTTCGAACGCCAGCCTCAGATCCGCTACACGAACGGCAACTGGCAGTTCGCACTGGAAAACCCCAACACAACGACACTGAACGCAGGCTCGCGCGACGAGAACATCATTCCGGACGTGGTCGGCCGCTACAACATGAGCGGCGAGTTCGGGAATGTATCCATCGCCGGTATCGCCCGCCAGCTGAGAGCTGATTTCGGAACATCCGAGGAAGAAGTGTTCGGATACGGCGTCAGCGTCTCCGGCAAGGTCAATGTTGGCGAGAAGGATGACATTCGCTTCAGCCTGACCGGTGGTGAAGGCATCGGCCGTTATATTGGTTTGGCTGCCAGCCGTTCCACCGCGCTTGATCCGAATGGCGATCTTGAAGCAATTCCGAGCTATGGCGGCTTGATTGCCTGGCGGCATCCGTTCGGCCAGACGGCACGCTTCAGCGGTGGCTATTCCGGCCTGTTCATCGACAATCCGTCATACTTGCCGGTGACGAATACCTCGTCCGTGCAGTCTGTCTTTGGCGCGATCCTCTGGGATGTCGGGCCGAACGTAACCCTCGGAACGGAACTGTTGCACGGCATCCGCGAAGAGGAAAGTGGCGCCGACGGGTCGATCACACGGTTCACCTTCTCGACAAAGTATGCATTCTGAGGAGAGGAAGGAAACATGGCATATGGAGAGGCAATCATGAGCGACGACGTCAAAACGTATCCGGTGCCGGAGGCATTCGCGGCGAAAGCGAACCTCACGCCTGAGAAGTATCGCGAAATGTATGAAGCCTCCATCGCCGACCCGGCGGCCTTCTGGGGCGAGCACGGCAAGCGTGTCGACTGGATCAAGCCATACACATCAGTAAAGGACGTCTCCTGGGAGACCGGTGATCTGCATGTGAAATGGTACTCAGACGGCGTGCTCAATGTCTCGGCTAATTGCCTTGACCGGCACCTGGAAACGCGCGGTGACAAGCCGGCGCTGATCTGGGAGGGCGATGAGCCCGGCCACACGCATACGCTGACTTACCGCCAGCTGCACGCAGCCGTGTGCAAGTTTGCCAACGTTCTGAAGAAGCTTGGCGTCAAGAAGGGCGACCGGGTGACCATCTATATGCCCATGATCCTGGAGGCGGCCTATGCCATGCTGGCCTGCACCCGGATCGGGGCAGTCCATTCGGTCGTCTTCGGCGGCTTCAGCCCGGAAGCGCTCTCTGGCCGGATCACGGATTGCGAGTCGACAGTCCTGATCACGGCAGATGAGGGTGTGCGCGGCGGGCGGAAAGTGCCGCTCAAGGTTAATGCCGACAAGGCGGCTGACATTGCTGGCGGCATGGTCAAGACCATGCTGGTGGTGAAGCGTACCGGTTCCGATGTGCATATGCAGGAAGGCCGGGACCATTGGCTGCATGAAGCGGCGGAAGGCATCTCCGCCGACTGCCCGCCGGAGCCGATGAACGCGGAGGACCCGCTGTTCATCCTCTATACGTCCGGCTCCACAGGTAAGCCGAAAGGCGTGCTGCACACCACAGGCGGCTATCTCGTCTGGGCGTCCATGACACATGAATACGTCTTCGACCTTAAGGAAGACGACGTGTACTGGTGCACGGCGGATGTGGGTTGGGTCACGGGCCACACGTATATCGTGTACGGACCTCTTGCGAATGGCGCGACCAGCCTGATGTTTGAAGGCGTGCCGACCTACCCGGACGCCAGCCGTTTCTGGAAGGTGTGCGACGATCACAAGGTGACGCTGTTCTACACCGCGCCGACCGCGATCCGCGCGCTGATGCGTGAAGGAGCGGGGCCGGTTCAATCGACTTCCCGCCAATCGCTTCGCCTGCTGGGCACGGTCGGCGAACCGATCAATCCGGAGGCGTGGGAATGGTATTTCCATGTCATCGGAGAGGCGCGCTGTCCGATCGTGGACACGTGGTGGCAGACCGAAACTGGCGGCGCCATGATTGTGCCGCTTCCGGGCGCCACGGACATGAAGCCGGGCGCGGGCAGTCATCCTTTTTTCGGGATCAAGCCAGCGCTGGTGGATGCCGAAGGTCACGAACTGGAAGGCGCGACCGAAGGCAACCTGCTGATCACGGACAGCTGGCCCGGCCAGATGCGGACCGTCTATGGCGATCACCAGCGCTTCGTCGAAACCTATTTCACGGCCTATCCGGGCAACTATTTCACCGGCGATGGATGCCGCCGCGACGAGGATGGCTTCTACTGGATTACGGGCCGCGTGGATGACGTGATCAACGTCTCCGGCCACCGGATGGGCACGGCAGAAGTCGAGAGCGCCCTTGTCAGCCATGATGCCGTCGCCGAAGCGGCCGTGGTCGGCTATCCCCACGATATCAAGGGGCAGGGCATCTATGCCTATGTCACCCTTCGGGCGGGAGTCGAGGCGGATGATGCGCTCAAGAAGAACCTCGTACAGCATGTGCGCAGCGAGATCGGCCCGATTGCATCACCGGACCTGATCCAGTTTGCACCGGGCCTGCCAAAGACCCGCTCCGGCAAAATCATGCGGCGGATCCTGCGCAAGATCGCGGAGAATGAGTTCTCCAACCTTGGCGACACGTCCACGCTGGCCGAACCGGAAGTGGTCAACGACCTGATCGAGAACCGGCAGAACCGGGAATAGGTCAGATCGCGGGCAGATCAACGACGAACCGCGCCCCGCCTTCGGCGCGGTTCTCTGCCCACACCTTTCCGCGATGGGTCGTCACAATCTGCTTCACGATAGACAGGCCAAGACCGGAATTGTTTCCGAAGGCCGTGCCTTTGGGGCGGTCCGTGTAGAAACGGCTGAAGATCTTGTCGAGCTTGTCGTCCGGGATGCCAGGGCCGGAATCCTCCACGAGAATGCGGGCAATGGTCTGTGGGCCGTCATTCGACTGGTCGAGCGTGACATGCACGGTGCCGGATGGCGGAGAGAATGACCGGGCATTGTCCACAAGGTTGCGGATCACCTGCCCCAGCGGCCCTTCGCGGCCGCGCACAAGCAGGCGGGCACCCATGGTGGCATCCTTGAACTGAACGGCCACAGCGCCTTCGGCATCCATCGTGGCGTCATAGGTGCTGATGACATCCTTGACGAAGCGGGCGATGTCCATCTGCTCGTTCGGTACGCGGGTCATCTCCGCCTCAAGACGGGAGGCGTTCGAGATGTCCGTGATCAGGCGGTCGAGGCGCTTCACATCCGACGCGATGACCAGACGCAGCCGCTCGCGCGCATCAGGATCCTGAACCCGCTCGGCCGTTTCGACGGCGGAGCGGATGGATGTCAGCGGGTTCTTCAGCTCATGCGCAACATCGGCGGCAAACTGTTCGTTGGCCTGAATGCGCTCGAGCAGTGCTTCGGTCATGCTCTGCATCGATGCGGCGAGGTTGCCGATCTCGTCCTTGCGATTGGTCAGTGCCGGGATGTCTATGCCATCCGACGATCCGGCCCGGATCCTGTCTGCCGCGAGTGACAGCCGGCGCAGCGGCCGGGCGATCCCCATGGTCAGCAGGAAGGATGTGATGAAGGCCACCAGCACGGCAACACCAATGAACGGGATTAGCGCCGCGCGTTCCGCCCGGATGATCTCGTCGATGTCATTCGACTCCAGTGTCAGCACGCCGACCACAGCCGAAACGCGCTGAATGGGCATGGAGACGGAGATGACGCGCTGCCCCCGGTCGGAAAAGCGCTGGCTGGCGGCTTCCTGTCCTTCCAGAGCCAGCTCGAATTCTTCCTCGAATGTCTGTGCCCTCAAAGCTTCGGAGCTTCGCCGCGGCATGATGGGCCCGAACGTCTTTCCGGCCCATTCGGAGAGGTTGGCGCCAAGGCGGGCGAAACTGCTGGGCTCCTGCAGGGGCGGCAGGGCGTCGATATCGACGCGCTCTGACAGATAGAAGCTGTCGCCGATCAGGTCGCCTTCCGGCGTATAGAGGCGGGCACGGACACGTTCGGGAAGGTTCAGGCGAACAAGGCTCTGGCGGGCGGCCTCATGGTCGAGCCGCGGCTCTGGCGTCGTTGCGTCTTCGCCGAGAAGGCTCGTGAAGATCTGCGCCTGCGCGACAAGATCCTGCTTTTTCGAAACGACGAAGCCGGCGCGCATCTCGTTCAGCACCATGGCGCCGATGATCAGGATGGCCAGCCCCGCGAGGTTCGAGGCGAAGATCAGGCGGGCAATCCGCGAGCCAAGGAACCGGGTTCCCTGACGGGCCAGTGCTTTGCGCCTGATCTTCCTGTCTGTCATCTACTCGTTCCGCCGTGCGGCTCAGGCGTCTGCAGCCACCTTCATGCTGACGATGCGGTCAGGATTGCGGGGCGGCTCTCCCTTTGTCAGCTGGTCGATCACGTCCATGCCTTCGGTCACCTTACCCCAGACCGTGTATTGCCGGTCAAGGAAACGCGCATCGTCGAAGCAGATGAAGAACTGGCTGTTGGCGGAGTGCGGCGCCTGGGTGCGGGCCATGGAACAGGTGCCGCGAACGTGCGGTTCGGTGTTGAATTCCGCCTGCAGGTCCGGTTTCGACGATCCGCCCATGCCGGTGCCGTTCGGACAGCCGACCTGCGCCATGAATCCGTCGATCACGCGGTGAAAGACAATCCCATCATAGAAGCCTTCGCGGGCGAGCTCCTTGATCCGTTCCACATGGCCGGGAGCCAGGTCGGGCCGGAGTTCGATCACCACGGACCCCTTGGAGGTTTCCATGAGAATTGTGTTTTCTGGGTCTGACATGCGAAATCCTGTTTCTTGCGTTAGTCTCGTGTCTGGCTATTGAATGATTGCTGTCACGGCAAGTGCGGTGCACATTTTGCGCCGCCACGCCGTTCTGTAAATGAGGGCCCCGTAGTGTCAGTATTCTTATCCCCTGTTCTGATAGGGGTTCTTGTCCTGATCGCCCTGCTGCACGTGGCATGGGCGCTGGGCAGCCATTTTCCCTGCGCAAACGAGCAGGCGCTGGCCCGTACGGTTGTCGGGAGGCGAGGGATTACCAAGATGCCCTCAGCCAGAGCGTCGGCATTTGTGGCGATCTGCCTGTTTTTCGCGGCATACTGGGCTGCCCTGCTGGGAGGCAAGGTGGGCCTGCCGATTGGGGAACCGGCCACAAAATGGCTGACAGCGCTTGTCGGTGGCCTGATTGGCGTTGTCTTCCTCGGGCGCGGAATTATCGGCATCCTGCCCGCTTTTGAGCGTGCGTCACCTGAAATGCCGTTCCTGAAGCTCAATCGCCGGCTGTATTCCCCGCTGAGCTTTCTGATCGGCGTGGGATTCATCCTGCTCGTCCTGGCGATGCCAAACTGGAGCTGGCGGCTGGATTTCGGTTGAGCCGGTTAATCAGGCCCAGCGCAGAGATTCCCTCATCACTTTCTAACACCATCATTTCCGCAAATGCGAAATGGTTGAGGTTCACAACGATCCGCGTGTGTGCATCAGCCAGCGTGCGTTGCAGCGTGCCGCCGAACAGGTGGCCGAAATTCTTGACGGCATCGGAACGGTTCGGATGCGAGGGCCGTGCGTCCAGCACGATGACATGTTCGGCGTTGCGAGGCCGCGGCGGCGGGTTCAGGCGGGACTTCGATACAGGGTCGGCGCAGATAATGAGGGCGGCTTTCCGGGGCAGTTTCGCGGCGACCCGGAGAACCGTGTCGCAGCCCCAGCTATGTCCGGTCAGAACCACGGCGCGGCCCGCCTCGGAATGGCGTGATGCAAGATGGAGTGCGCGGCGGGCTGCATAGTGTGGAAAGTAGTGCACATCTCTCGGCGTATGGGCGAGCAGGCGCTGACGGGCTTCGGCGAAAGCCGCGACGAGGCGGGTGCGGGTATCGCCCGCACCGCCAATGTAGATTTCGGTAACCGGAGCCCTACTCGGTGTAGCGGTAGCCGACACCATAGAGTGTTTCGATCGCATCGAACTCGTCAGTCACTTCACGGAACTTCTTGCGCAGCCTCTTGATGTGGCTATCGATGGTGCGGTCGTCGACATAGATCTGGTCGTCATAGGCGGCATCCATCAGCTGGTCGCGGCTTTTGACATAGCCGGGACGCGCGGCGAGGGCCTGAAGGATCAGAAACTCGGTCACGGTCAGGCGAACCGGGTGGCCATCCCAGGTGCAGGCGTGCCGGTTGGGGTCGAGCGTCAGCTTGCCGCGCACGATGGGCTTCTGGTCGCCTTCTTCCGGACCTGCCGTACCGCCGCGGGCGCGCCGCAGGACGGCCTTCACGCGCTCGGCGAGCAGGCGGTTGGAGCAGGGCTTCCGGACGAAATCGTCCGCGCCGATATTGAAGCCGATGACTTCGTCGATTTCCTCATCCTTGGAGGTGAGGAAGATGACCGGCAGTTCGGAGGTCTGACGCAGGCGGCGGAGCAGCTCCATGCCATCCATCTTGGGCATTTTGACATCTAGAATGGCGATGTCCGGCGGCGTCTCGGTGAGGGCGGGCAGGGCAGCTTCGCCGTCGTGATAGGTGCGGACATTGTAGCCTTCGGCCTCGAAGAACATTTTCAGGGAAGCAACGATGTTTTCGTCGTCGTCCACAAGAGCCAGGGTTGTCATCGTGCGGTCCTTCTCAGCCAGGCCGTATCCATGCGTCGGGTCGGGCCGTCTTATACGTGATTGTTCAAACACGGTTCGAGACATGAAAAAAGCCCTCCTCTGATGGAAGGTCAATGAAAACAGGCGATCAAGGCGAGTGCTTGCTCACATTACGGCGATTTAAGGGAGATTGGGGCAAGAGCGCCTGATGCGCGGCGATTCAAGCCCTTGCGCGAACCTGCGCCTGCCCGGACGTGATCCTGTGCATTGAGCCGATGGTCGGCCCCAATCTGGCGCGGGATGCCTCGTAGGATGTCCGGTCCACGGACGGGACATAGCGGGTCTCGAACTCGTCGAAATACCGTTCGTCACCGTCGGCGCAGATGCAGACGACCCTGCGTGACAGGTCCTGTTCCGACAACCACTGGATCGCGCCCAGGATGACGCCAACGCTGGAGAGTCCAACCTCGGAAAGACCGTGCTCGTGCAGAAGGGAAAAAGCTGCGAGAACATCCGCTTCTTCGACACGAAGCACGGACGGTTCCGGGACGATCTCGGAGAAGGTCGACCGGCGCTGGCTGCCATAGCCGGGGATCTTGAGTTTCTCTCCGGTTGTCTCGTCTGGTTCTACAAAGGCGCAGGAAGCGTGCGGTTCCACCAGGTAGAGTTCTGTCTTGCTTCGTTCTGCGGCGAGAAAGTCTGAGAAACCGCGTGCCGTGCCCCCTGAAGAGGACGTGACGAAACAGGCATCGAACGGGCCTTCCGCGAACACTTCCGGGGCCGTCCAGACTTCATGGGCGGCCGGGTTCTGGAAGTTCGCATATTGATCGAGGAAGACCTGCCCTTCCTGTTCGGCTATCTCGCCGGCGACGCGCATGCGCGCCGCATTGGAGGATTCTCCGGGTTGAGCGTCCGCAATGACAAGGCGGCCGCCTGCCTTGCGGATTCCGGCGGCGTTATAGGCGCTGATGGAGGGGGAAGAGACGATTGTCGCTTCAATGCCCATGCGCTGGCAGATGCTGGCAAGCGCGAAGCCGTAATTTCCGGAAGAGGCATCCACGACAGCCTTGACAGGGCCGTGCTTCTCGATGGCTTTCGAAAGGATGTACCAGGCAACCCGGTCCTTGATCGACCCGAACTCGTTCTGTCGCTCTTCCTTGACGCAAAGCTCGTGTTCATGGCCGCCAGCCTGGATGTTGTAACGAACGAGGGGCGTGCCGCCGATTCTGAAGGGACAATCAGCGAGGGAAGTGCGAGCTGGCATGTAATTGTCTCTTTATGCGCAAACGATTCCGTAGGGCTAGCAGCCAAGACGGGTCAGGAACATGTGACAACTGCACTTCTCCGATTTTCCTGGGCGCATGCTCAGGGGCTGTGCAAGTTCTGGCTCTAATGGGCCTCGGCCCAGTTGCTGGCGGCCCGGGCATCGACAACAAGCGGCACTGACAGGTCCAGAGCCGGCCCGGCAGCGCCCTGCATCGTCTTCCGCGCCACGTCTATCAGGGATTCCGCTTCCTTTTCAGGACATTCGAAGACGAGTTCATCATGGACCTGAAGCAGCATTCTCGCCTTCAGGCCCGCTTTCGCGAGCGCCTCCGGCATGCGGATCATGGCACGTTTGATGATGTCCGCGGCTGAGCCCTGAATCGGCGCGTTGATGGCCTGACGTTCGGCAAAAGCCTTTTGCGGACCCTTTGACTGGATACCCGCCAGATGGATCCGCCGACCGTAGGCCGTTCTGACGTAGCCGTTCTCCTTGGCGAAGTTCTTTGTCTCGTCCATATAGGCGCGGATACCGGGGAAGCGCTTGAAATAGGTCTTGATGTATTCGTTGGCCTCGTCGCGCGGGATGCCGAGCTGGCGGGCCAGGCCGAAACCGGAAATGCCATAGATGATGCCGAAATTGATCGCCTTGGCCTGACGGCGCACCATCGGGTCCATGCCTTCAATCGGCACGCCGAACATCTCGCTGGCCGTCATGGCATGAATGTCCAGACCCTCCTTGAAGGCGGATTTCAGGGCCGGAATATCCGCGATATGCGCGAGAATGCGCAACTCGATCTGGCTGTAGTCCGCACTGACAAGCACATTGCCCTCGTCAGCCACAAAGGCTTCGCGGATCTTCCGGCCTTCTTCGGTCCGGACCGGTATGTTCTGCAGATTCGGATCGGTGGAAGACAATCGTCCCGTCTGAGCGACAGCCATGGAGAAGCTGGTATGGACGCGGCCTGTCTTCGGATTGATCGCGGCCTGCAGCGCTTCTGTATAGGTCGAGCGGAGCTTGGACAGCATGCGCCAGTCGACAATGGTGCGGGGCAATTCGTGTCCTTCCGCCGCGAGGCCTTCCAGCACGTCCGCATCGGTCTGCCATGCGCCAGTCTTGGTCTTCTTGCCACCTTCGAGCCCCATCTCGTCGAACAGGATTTCGCCGAGCTGTTTCGGGCTGCCGATATTGAATTCGCGTCCGGCCTGCCTGTAGGCCTCGTCTTCCAGCGCGGCCATACGTTGCGAGAAGTCCGAGGACAGGCGGGAGAGATGATCCCGGTCTACCTTGATGCCTTCCTGCTCCATCTTCGCGAGCACCGGCACGAGCGGACGCTCCAGTGTCTCGTAGACGGTCGTCACTTTTTCATGGCGCAGCTCGGGCTTGAAGATCTGCCAGAGGCGCAGTGTGACGTCGGCATCCTCGGCGGCATATTCCGTGGCCTTGTCCAGAGGTATGCGGTCGAAAGTGACCTGTGACTTGCCGGTTCCGGCAACCTCTTTGAACGGAATGGGCGCGTGTTCGAGATAGCGCTGCGACAGCGTATCCATGCCGTGATTGTGCTTTCCGGCATTCAGCACATAGGACAACAGCATCGTGTCATCGATCGGCGCGACGATGATGCCCTGGCTGGCGAAGATGGAGAGATCATATTTGATGTTCTGGCCGATCTTCAGGACGGATGGGTCTTCCAGCATCGGTTTCAGGATGCGGATCGCGTCCTTCATCCGGATCTGGCGCGGCGGGTCTGCGCCGAACATGTCGCCATCGCCCGCGTCGTTCGGATCGACATGGGCGAGGGGGATGTAGCAGGCCTCACCGGGTGCAAGCGACAGCGAAACGCCGACCAGATTGGCCGTGACGGAATCGAGGCTGTCCGTCTCTGTATCGACCGCGACATAGCCCTGGGAGGTCGCCCGGGCGACCCAGTCTTCCAGTTCCTCGAAATCCCGTATGCAGACATATTTGCTGCGGTCGATCGGGTCTTCGGCGGGCTGGGTTGTCTCGATGGCGCCTTCCTTTTCCATCATCTCGCGCACACGGCGGGTGATGGTGCGGAACTCCATTTCCTCAAGGAAGCTGATCAGCGTGTCCGGATCGGGATCCTGCACGGCAAGATCTTCCAGTTTCACCTCCAGAGGCACGTCATCCTTCAGGGTGACGAGCTGTTTCGAGACGCGGATCAGGTCGGCATTGTCGATCAGGGTCTGCCGGCGTTTCGGCTGCTTGATCTCTTCGGCCCGTGCGAGCAGGTCTTCCAGCGTGCCGTATTCGTCGAGAAGCTGCGCCGCGGTCTTCACACCGATACCAGGCGCGCCCGGCACATTGTCCACGCTGTCACCGGCGAGAGACTGGACGTCGACCACCTTTTCGGGGCCAACGCCGAACTTCTCGAACACTTCTTCCCGGCCAAGCGTCCTGTTCTTCATCGTGTCGAGCATCAGCACCCTGTCGGAGACAAGCTGCATCAAATCCTTGTCCGACGAGACGATGGTGACGCGGGCACCCTTGGCCTCCGCTTCGCGGGCATAGGTGGCGATCAGGTCGTCGGCTTCGAAGCCTTCCATCTCGATGGCGTGGGCCGCGAAGGCTTCTGCGGCCCGGCGCACAAGCGGGAATTGCGGGCGCAGCTCTTCCGGCGGCTCGGCGCGGTTCGCCTTGTACTGGTCGTACAACTCGTTGCGGAATGTGTGCGCGGACTTGTCGAAGATGCAAGCGAAATGGGTTGGGCGTTCCGGGCCTTTCAGGTCCTCAAGCAGCTTGAACAGCATGTTGCAGAAGCCGCTGACCGCACCGATGGGCAGGCCGTCGCTTTGCCGGGTCAACGGGGGCAGGGCGTGGAAGGCCCTGAATATGTAGGCGCTGGCGTCGACCAGATAGAGATGGCTGTCCTTGGTGACGGGGGCAGTGGCCATAAGAGAGAATCCTTTGCTGGCAGCAGGTTTAGCCGCCTTGGCAGTGAACGTCACGCGGGCAGACTTATAGATTTTCTCGGCTTCAATTTAAAAGAATGTTGCAAGCGCCAATTAATTGAACTTTGCTGTGGTTTCATAGATGGGGGGAAGCGGGATGGACGAAAACAACAATAGTGATCAGGATGGGGTCGATCCGGCGCTTACGAGAGCGAACAGTCTTGGGGATCAGGTAATAGTAAATGGCAGCATCGCCGAGACTGAAACTAATACGTTCGTTCTCGAACACAGTTACAAGAAGATACTTTTACAGCACATCGAAACTGCTCTGCACCGAAATACGGATGCTCACTACAAATCAGCAGAGAAGATTCTACAATACTCAAATGTTTGGCGGTGGATAAATCTCGTGTCTGCTGCCTCGCTGCTCACTTTCTCAACGTCCGAGGCAATACAGAAAATATTGGATGCCCAAACGCCCCTGGATAGCAATGTAGTATTGGTTGTCCTGGGATTGATATTTCTATGCACAACTATTTATCATAGTGTATCTCGATTTGAGGATCGGTATTTCTTTCATAAAACGGCCGCTGCTGCCTTCTCTGAGCTAAGGCGCGAAGTTCTTCAGAATCTTGGTTCGCCTGTGATTAAGAACGCACTAGTTCGCCGATTGCACGAACAGTATCAGCTTATCGTCGAAAATAGTCCGCTATCGGACAAAGGAGCCTGGAGAAGAACCGGCATCAAACACAGTGCAAGGTTGGATGAGCTTTTGAATGAGCTGAGGGAGATCTCACGCAAGATATAGATTTTGGTGATTGTCTCACCAGTAATTTGTTTGTCCTCCATTGTGCGTGCCTCGTCGTTGACTAAGCTTCACAAAGAATAGGGAGGTACCAAATGAGCGAGATGAACAAGACATGGATTCTCCGTCAGCGGCCAGTCGGCGAAGTCAGCGAAGGCGATCTGGAACTGGTCGAGACGCCGCTGGAACCGCTGAACGATGGCGAAGTGCGCGCCCGCATGATCTATCTCTCGCTGGACCCGACGAACCGGATCTGGATGAGCGATGTAGATGCCTACCTTCCCCCTGTCGGGATTGGCGATCCGATGCGCGGCGGTGGCCTGGCGGTGATAACCGAGAGCAGGTTTGACGGGCTGAAGCCCGGCGACATCGTGAATACGGGGCTCGGCACGTGGGCGCTTTACTCGACACTGCCGGGCAATACGCTGAACGCCCTGCCGCAGCTGCCCGGTGTCCCGCTGACCGCCTATATGGGACCGCTCGGTGCAACCGGCATGACGGCCTATTTCGGCCTGATGGACATTGCCAAGCCGAAAGCGGGCGAGACGGTTGTTGTTTCCGCTGCGGCAGGCGCTGTCGGGTCCATGGTCGGGCAGATCGCAAAGATGCAGGGCTGCCGCGTGGTCGGTATCGCGGGGAGTGACGACAAGTGCAAATGGCTGACGGAAACGGCCGGCTTCGACGCCGCGATCAACTACAAGAAAGAGGATGTTGGCGCGGCGCTGGACAAGCATTGCCCGGACGGGATCGACATCAATTTCGAGAATGTCGGCGGAAAGATCATGGATCAGGTGATCGCGCGGCTGAATGATTTCTCCCGCATGCCGCTATGCGGGCTGATCAGCACCTACAATGCGACAGAGCCGGTGCCGGGGCCCTATAATTTCGCCAATCTTCTGATGCGGCGGACGCTCGTGAAGGGCTTTATCGTGATCGACTATTTCGACCGCTTCCCGGAAGGCATACAGCAGATGGCGCAATGGCTGATGGCGGGGAAGATCAAATTCGAGACCGATATCGTCGAAGGGCTTGAAAATGCGCCCGCCAGCCTGTCCCGCCTGTTTGAGGGCAAGAACCTCGGAAAACTGATCGTCAAGGTGAGCGAACCGCCTGCCGGCTGATCATCAACCATGGTTCAGGAAGCGTTCAGGTTGGGTTTGGTTTTGTAGGTCCAGCGCCAGGCTGGGTTTATGGGACGACCGCTTGATTGCTGTGGGGAATGTTTCCGGAAACGGGAGCGTTCCCCTAAAGCACTCTCGGCGCAATCCAGAAACCGATCGCCGAAATCACCACAATGCCAATCAGGTTCACATAGAGCCCCTTCCGCATCATCTGCTGTATGGGCACATCGCCTGTTGCATAGACAATGGCGTTCGGAGCTGTGGCGACAGGCAGCATGAAGGCGCAGGACGCCGCCACGGCGGCGGGGGCGAGCAGGCTTTCCGGCGCGGCGCCGATCGCGATGGAGAGCGAGCCCAGTATGGGCGCAAGCGTGGTCATTGTGGCGACATTCGAGGTCAGTTCCGTGAGGAAGATGACCAGGGCGACGACGACACAGATAAAGACCAGCGGGGGCAGGGTGTTCAGCACCTGAAGATTCTCCCCGATCCATGCTGAAAGTCCCGTCCGTGAGACCGCATTACCGAGCGCGATGCCCCCGCCGAACAGGATGAGCACGCCCCATGGCAGGCGTTCGGCCTCTTCCCAGTTAAGAAGTGCGCGCCGGGTTCCGCTGCCTGCAGGCACAAGAAACATGAGAATTGCGCCGAACATGGCGATCATCATGTCGATCTCCGCACCGCTATAGCCATCGAACAAGGTGATTCCGGCGGCCTTCAGCCCCAGCGTAATGGGAAGGCGGAGTACCCAGAGAAGGGCGATGAGCCCGAAGACAAGTGCGACACGCGCTTCCTGCGCGCTTATCCTTCCGAGCGCCGTACGCTGGTTCTTCACGTCGGCCAGTACAGCTTTCGCATCTGATATTTTCGGAAGCCCGTGTGTCACGCTCCACCACGCGACGGGCACGAGCAGAGTGGCCGCCGGTATGCCGAATGCCATCCATTGGGGGAAGCTTATGCTGGCACCTGCTTCGGCCTGCAGCCAGTTGATGGCAATCAGATTGGTCGGGGTGCCGATCGGCGTGGCGACGCCGCCGATCGATGCGGCATAGCATATCCCCAGCAGAAGTGCCGTCCTGAAGCTGGCGGAAGAGCCGCCAAGGGCCGAGGCGGCGGAGAGCGCAATAGGCACCATCATCAGCGTGGAGGCCGTGTTCGAGATCCACATGGATAGAAGTGCCGTTGCGAGCATGAACCCGAAGATCAGGGCGCCAGGCTGTGTGCCGACGCGGCTGACCACATTCAGGGCGATCCGCTTGTGCAGGTCCCAGCGCTCAATGCCGAGCGCGATGATGAAACCGCCTAGCAGAAGCAGGACAATGTGATTGGCATAGTCCGCGCCGACAATTTTCGGGCGGCCCGCGCCGATCAGGGGCAGAATGACAAGGGGAAGGAGCGATGTCGCGGGGATCGGGATGGCCTCGGTTGCCCACCAGATTGCCATCAGCGCCATCAGGCAGGCCGTTCCCCAGGCTGCATCGTTCAGGCCTTCGGGAGCGCCGGCCAGCCACATCAGTGCGGCGACGGCGGGGCCGAGGATAAGACCTGTCCGTCGTGCGGTCAGCTGCACTCAGGCCTCCGCCATTGCGCGGAACCCCGCTTCGAGGTCGGCGATCAGATCGCCGGGGGCTTCAAGGCCGATGTGCAGACGCAGGAGCGGTCCTGCGCGGTCTTCCGTCCAGTCGCCGGGCGAGCGTTTCAGCTGTTCGTCGCATGGGATGATCAGGCTTTCGAAACCGCCCCAGGAGAAACCCATGCTGTAGAGTTCCATCGCCGCGAAGAAGCGGTCGAGTCCCCCTTCTGGCACCGGATTCAGAATGACCGAAAATAGACCGCAGGAGCCGCTGAAATCCCGTTTCCAGATAGCGTGATCCGGGTGTGACGGAAGCGCAGGGTGAAGGACATCCGCCACTTCGGGGCGGGTTGCCAGCCAGTTCGCGACTTCCAGCCCGGCCGCTTCGTGCGCCTTCAGGCGCGTCTTGAGCGAGCGCAGACCGCGTAGCGTAGTGTAGGCATCGTCGGGCGACAGGCTAATGCCCCAATCGTCGGATGTTTCGGCGACGGCGCGTCCGACGCCCGCATCCCTTGTCATGATGGCCCCGGCAAACGCATCCGCATGACCGACGGCATATTTTGTCAGCGCCTGCACGCTGATGTCGATACCGAGATCGAGCGGCTTGTGATGCAGCCCGCCGCCCCAGGTATTGTCCAGAATTGTCCGTACGCCCCTTTCCTTCGCGACAGCGGCAATCGCGGGGGTGTCGCTGATCTCGAATGTCAGGGAGCCGGGGGATTCGAGATAGATGGCGGCCGTGTTCGGCTGCAGCAGGTCTGCGATCCCTCTCCCGATGCGTGGATCGAACCGGCTTGTCTCTACGCCCATCTTCCTGAGCCGCCGCTCGCAGAAGCGGGCGGTTGGACCATAGGCGGAGTCCGTGAGCAGGACATGATCTCCCGCGCTTACCTGGCTTGCGATCGCCAGCGCACAGGCCTGGAGTCCGTTCGTCGTGAGGCGGACCTGGCTGGCATTTTCGAGCCCGCAAAGCGCGGCCTCAAGCTCACGATGGACGGTGAGGCCCATGCGGCCATAGCCGGGGCTTGCGGCGTAGAGGGCTTTTGCATCGTCAAACAGCACGGTGGAGGCATGCTCGACCGGCGGGTTGACTGTCTTCGACGACAGCCGTTCGCCACGTGTGTGGATCAGCCGGGTTTCGGGCTGCTTGCTCATGCGGCTCCCGTGGCAACCGGGCGGGACG
>MDSW01039224.1_pt1 | contig 23286 bp, 20 predicted proteins | sample 811171 | NCBI WGS metagenome assembly MDSW01 (sample SAMN05326641, study PRJNA326480) | marine metagenome | isolation source: seawater | place: Atlantic Ocean: North West | collected 2012 | reverse complement strand
CATCACTTGCATCTGAGCTGGCCGGAACTTCATTGGGCTCTGCACCGGTTGGGTCGGTCGCTGTCCCGCCGCTTTGGGCGCAGGCACCCAGGGCCATCGTGAGGCAAAGCAAAAGAGAGAAGTGGTGTAGCGTTGATGTGTTCATCGTAGACCCCGTGTTGGTTGAAGCGATGCCTTATCCAATATTCACGAAATGGTCACTTGGATATTGAAAGTATTTACCGACTGCATGGTTGGTTTTGACCTTGTTTATTCCGGTTTTGTGCCTATCTTGAGACTAGACCCAGAGGAAGGATACCCGCATGAAAAGAGCATTGCTCGAAAATCATTCAGAGCGAGCCAGCGAGCACATGGCTGGTTATCATCAAGCCACCGTAAACGAGGTGCGGGATGCCGTTGCTAAGCATCCTATTGTGGTCGTGGGAATGGCTCACAACCCTGTCGTTAAGAGGGCCCGTCAAATTCTAAAGACAGCTGAGTTAGATTTTCATTACATGGAATATGGGAATTACTTCTCAATGTGGCGTCCGAGACTCGCGATCAAGCTTTGGAGTGGCTGGCCCACGTATCCCCAGGTCTTTGTAAAGGGGCAGCTCATCGGTGGCGCCGATGATTTGCAAGCGCTTCTGGAAGACGGCACCGTTACGTCGATGCTCGCCTCCAAGAAAGATTGAATTCTAGATATAAAATAGAATCAAGAAGAGGCAGAGACAGAGTGCAGCCCAAAGAGCTGAAGCACCGGACTCGGCACCGGCTTGGGATGCTTTGCCATCCAGTCCCCACATCGACATGATCTTATCACCGGTTCCGTCAAACCGTGCCTTGATAGGACGGATGGCCGCATTTGCGACATCCTTAAGCAACGACAAGGTGGACTTAATAAAGTCTGGAATGACCTTGCGATAGAACCAATCGAAATCCAGGTTGATGGATTTGACTTCCGCCGGGTACGCGCCAAACTTCAGCAGCAATGCAAATGCCAATGCAGCAAAGAGCAGCAGTTCCAGTTGCGTGACCACATGGGTTACATCGTAAGCGTTGTAATCGGTGGCGTAGGGCAAGAGGTCATAAAGCGCTCTTGGGTAAACACCAATGCCGATACACATGGCGGATGCGATGGCCATGGCGGCGAGCATATTCCATGGTGCTTCCTTGGGACGCTTGCCCGAATCGTGAGCGAAGAATGCAAAAAACGGAATCTTGATTCCCGAGTGTTCCATAACCCCGGCACTGGCAAAGAGCAGTACAAATGTCACCACGACCATACCCTCATAACCGGCGGCTGATGTGATGAGGCTCTTGGCGGAAAATCCACTTAAGAATGGGAAGGCCGAAATGGACATGGCGCCAATGATACAAAACACCGTGGTCCAGGGCATAGTTCGGTGTAGACCGCCCAGCTCAGAGGCTTTGGTGGTTCCCACTCGGTAGAGAACCGCACCCATGGCCATAAAGAGAAGCCCTTTGTAGATGATGTGTGCAAAGGCGTGAGCACAGGCGCCATTGATGGCGAGCTCGGTACCAATACCAATGGCTACAACCATAAACCCAAGCTGATTGTTCAGTGAGTAGGCGAGAACTTTTCTCAAATCATTTTCAATCACGGCAAAGAAAATCGGGAACGCCGTCATGACACAACCAATTGGAATCAAGAGTTCGTTTCCGGCAAAACCACGGGCCAGCGCGTAAATCGCCAGTTTGGTGGTAAAGGCACTTAGGTAAACCGTGCCTGAGTAGGTTGCTTTTGGATAAGCGTCTTGAAGCCAATTGTGTAAACAAGGGAACGCGGCCTTAATGCCCACGCCGCAGAAAATCCACCATGCGCCGTAAGTCATGCTGCCATCGGCCTGCATAAAGCTTTCGAAGGCGATGCTTCCTGTTTCTTTATAATTGAAAAGTGTACCGGCCAAGAGGATGACCCCAGAGGCCACTTGTACCACGAGGTAACGCACACCGGTTCGGGTGGCGGATTCTGTTCGGGCCGCCCAAATCAGGAAGACCGATGTGATGGCTGTGAGTTCCCAAAAGATAAAAAGGGAAATCAGATCGCCACAGAATGCTGCTGCAATGGCCGCACCTGCGTAGACCATACCGGATAAATGCTGGATTGGATCTTCCACTTTGAGGGCGAAGAGCCCCGAGAGAAAAGCTGCAATGTGGAAGATGTAACCAAAGACAAGGCTTAGCCGGTCTACACGAATGGGTTGCAATGCATAGCCCATGAATTCCATGTTGAACACAAAGCCATCTTGGAAATTGTTCAAAAGATGGATAGCGCTCAAGATCGGTAAAATCAGGGCGTACCATGCTTGGTATTTACGTGGGATGAGAGGCACCAAAAGGGCACCGAACATCATAAGCGAACCTGGAGGAAGATGTTGCAAATTCATCAGTGGTTCTCCTCCGCTTGAGGCTCTGCCTGGTATTCGTCGAGGTGATCTGGCTCGTAGTAATTTTCGTCACGCATCAAGTAATTGCGAAGCTGTTTGCCCGTAAGCACGACGAACATAAAGGCGACCAAGCCGTAGAATGCGTGGAACCCAATCATGGTCTCAAATGCGAAATAGCCGTGCTTGGCGTGCACCAGATTGTGATAAAGCAAATCAAAAATGACCACACCGGCACAAAGCACCAAAAGTCCATAAAAAACTTTGTTGGCATTTTGTGGACGTGCAATCCACCAACCTTCGTTACCATCGTGGTTATGACTGTGTTCACTCATTTGGCCACTCCCTCAAAGATAGGTGCCAGAAGATCCTGAATGGGTTCTGGGAAGATAAAGAGTAAGATACAGCCGACCGCCGTAATGCACAGCGGAACCACACACATCAAAGGTGCTTCGCCGCCGCCATGATGGTCGTCGTGTCCGTGGTCGTCATGCCCATGGTGATCGCCATGTCCGCCATGTGCCGGAGCCGGTCTAAAATAGGCGCGCCCGACAACGGGCATCAGATACCCAATGCTCAGCAGCGAGGAGATCAGTAGAGTTACGAGATAAATGGTTTGCCCGGTTTCAAGAGCGCCGAGTCCCAAGAACCACTTGCCCCACACACCGCCTAAGGGAGGCAGTCCGATGATGCTGAAGGAGGCTATGGTAAAAGCCCCCAGTGTCCATGGCATGCGTTTGGCGAGACCATCCATATCCGAGATGTTTTTTAAGTGGGCACCGACAAAGATGGCACCAGCACAAAAGAAGAGGGTAATTTTACCCATGGCGTGCATGACGATGTGCATGGAGCCGCCCATGGCACCGGCCGCGTTGGCCATGGCTGCACCCAGTACAATGTACGAGAGTTGGGAAATAGTGGAGTAGGCAAGACGCGCTTTGAGGTTGTCTTTGGTCAGTGCCACACAAGATGTAAAGAGAATGGTGACCGCGGCGACGGCCATGAGCCAATCACTTGCTCCGGTGTCTGCCAATAAATCGATACCGAAGATGTACACCACGACTTTCATAATGGTGAAGACACCTGCCTTTACAACCGCAACGGCGTGAAGCAATGCGCTGACGGGAGTGGGCGCGACCATCGCGTTGGGAAGCCACTTGTGAAAGGGCAAGAGTGCCGCTTTTCCTGTTCCGAAAGCAAAGAGTGCAAGCAGGATGGCCAGGGTGGTGTTATCAACTTTACCCTTAAGAATACCGCCTTGAACAAAGTCCATGCTGCCGGTGTAGTACCAAACGCCAACCACACCCGCGAGCAGTAAGCAAACCGAAGTACTTACCAAAATACCCATGTAGATACGGCCGGCGCGCTTGGCGGCGTCATCTTGGTAATGGGTGACCAGTGGGTAGGTGGAGAAGGTTAAACACTCGTAAAAAGCAAAGAGTGTGAGAAGGTTCGACGAGAACGCAACACCGATGGCAAAACCAATGGCACTGGCAAAACAGGTAAAGAACCGTGTTTGGTTGTCTTCATCGTGGCCGCGCATATAACCGAATGCGTAGACGGAAGTAACAATCCAAAGTCCGGATGCTACCAAACCAAAGAGCATACCCAGTGGTTCGACCTTGAAAGAGAGAGAGGCTCCGGGAAAGATGTCGGCCACGAAAAATTCAGGCCGTCCACCGGCGGTGACTTCAGGATAAATCTGACAGACAAAGTAGAAGGTGACGATTGCCATAAGCGTATGGAATCCGTCTCTTACGTTATCACTTGCTACCCGCCCTAGAATATTGATCATCACTGCCGCAAAAAGCGGAAGCAGGACCGGAATCAAAACACTGATGTCACCACTCATTTGACGCCTCCTGCAGTGAGAAGAAGATCGGCCGCTTCACGGGCAGATGAGAGCATGGGGTCGGTGAAAATACCGAAGTAAAATGATGCACCGATGAGTAGATAGGTAGGAACCAAAAGTCCCCAAGGTGCGTCTTTGCACTCTGCTCCCTCTGGCGGCTCTTGAAAATAGGCCGCTTCAACAACTTTCCAGATGTAGAGAACTGCAAGAAGTGAGGCGAGAAGAATCAGTGGAACAACCCACCACATACCGGCCTTCAAGGCCCCAAGTGCAAGATACCACTTGCTTACAAAGCCTGCTGTGAGCGGAACCCCAATCATACTGAGTCCACCGAGCACAAAGGCGAAAGCGGTCAGCGGCATACGCTTACCAAGGCCTTTCATATCGTCGATGGTGGTAGAACCGATTTGATAGGCTACGCAACCAAGGACGAGAAAGAGTCCACCTTTCATCAACGCGTGGTTGAAGAGGTGAATGATGCCGCCGGTGAGACCATCTTGATTTCCAAAGCTTAGGCCTAAGACCATGTATCCAATTTGAGCGACACTGGAATAAGCAAGCAGCCGTTTGATATTGATTTGCCCTATGGCCTTGATGGAACCCACAAAGATAGCGAGCATGGCCATGGGAAAGAACACGGCTTCCATACGCACGGTTTGCTCAATGAGCGCCGCACCAAAGAGAACAAATACAGCGCGAACCAAAACGTAATAAGAGACCTTGGTTGCGGTGGCCGAAAGAAAGCTTGAAACCACGCTTGGTGCGTAGGTGTAGCAATCGGGAAGCCACATATGCAGCGGGAAAAGAGCAAGCTTAATCGCCGAACCAATGGCGATGAAGGCAAATCCCGCTCGTATCATGGTTGTATCTGCAACGGGCGGAATAAGCTTCACAAGCTCGGCCATGTTCAACGTGCCGGTGGCCATGAGCAAAAAGCCCAATCCCATAAGGATGAACGTTCCACCGATGGTGCCCATTACTAGGTATCGAAAAGCCGCCAGGGTAGCCTTGGGGGATGAACCCATGCCGATCAATGCGTAAGCTGAAAGAGATGAGATTTCGAGAAAGACGAAAACGTTGAAAGCATCACCGGTGATGCAGATACCCATTAAGCCTGTGAAACACAGCAAGAGGGCCGCATAGAAGAGATGATGCTTGTCCTCGGGAATTTCTTTCTCGACGCTTTGTCGTGCAAAGAGCATCACCACAAATGTGATGGCTGAGAGCAGGACCAGCATGAATGCGTTGACCACATCAATCTTGTAGGTAATGCCAACATGTTGTGGCCAGCCGCCAAGATAGTAGTCGATGGCTCCTTGGGTCCGTACGCGGTCCAAGATGCTAATCGATGCAAGTAGCGTGAAAACAGATACCGCAGTGGATGCAAACCAGGCAAAAAGCCTGTGGCGCAGCAGAACGATAATGGGCCCGGCAACAAGTGGAACAATGATTTGAAGCGCGGGGAGTTGGACTTGGATATTACTCACGATGCCACCTCTTTTTCATTGATGATATCTTCTTCAATGGTCCCGTAGTCTTCGTTGATGCGAACCACCAACGAAAGTGCCAGCGCAGTGGTTGCAACACCAACAACAATGGCTGTCAGCATCAGAACGTGAGGCAAGGGATTGGAGTAGGCCCAGTCTGAACCTTGAGCGATGATAGGAGCAGTACCTCCAGCGACCCGGCCCATGCAGACGTAGAATAAGATAACGCCGGCCTGGAAGAGGTTCAGGCCAATGACGGTCTTAACCATATTGGCGCGGGATAGCACCAGATAGAGTCCAGTCATCATTAAGATGACGACCAACCAATAGTTATAGACGCCTTGTCCTGAATTGGTGCCGCTGACGCCGCTTGACGAGGCTGCGAACATAGCCGCCTTTGCAAGGGTAATCATCATTTTCTACCTCGCAGTGCAAACTTGTAAAAGATGGCGAGCATCGCAGCGAAAACTGTGATGCCGACGCCGGCTTCTACGAGAATAATGCCGTAGTGTTGTCCGTGAACGGGGTCTTGAGCCAGTACATTGTATTCGAGAAAGCTGCCGCCTTTGGCCATGCATAAAAGGCCTGTGGCGGTATAAAGGATCACGCCAAAAGCCACGAGAATTTCAATCACCCGACTTGGAGCAGCTTCCCGTGTGTTGCTTAAGGACCGAACCAGGCCGTGCAGGATAAAGGCCGCCGCAAACATAACCCCGGCTTGGAAACCACCTCCGGGTCCAAAATCTCCGTGAAATTGAACGTAAAGGGCAAAGAGCAGGATGTAGGGGATAAGCATCTTGGCGCCAACCAAGGTAACGGAATCGCTTTTGACTGCGTGAAGAACATTTTTACGAGGAATGGCACGCCCAAGAAGCAGCATGACAGCAACTGCAGCGGTAAAAACAACAGTGGTTTCGCCTAAGGTATCGTATCCTCGGTAGCTTGCGAGAACCGTGGTGACCAGGTTGATAATTTCTGCATCTGGATAAGCCTGATTCAAATAGTATCGACCGGTGTCACCAATGTGAACAGGGGCATTGGCCGCTCCGAAAAGTGGCATATCTCCCGTGGCGTAAATCAATGCCGCCCCGGTGCATAAACAAACAATGAGAGGCATGACTTTAAACTGAACCGCTTCAGCCTCTTTATCGTGGGTTAAATTGAGAACAATGAGCATCAAGACCGTTGATATGCCGGCACCGACAGCAGCTTCGGTAAAGGCAACATCTACGGCATCCATAATGACGTAGAGACTCGCACATAGCAGACTAAAAATACCCGAGAGCATCACCGCTGCGAATAGGTCCCTGGTATAAGCAATAAAGACGGCAACGATGACCAAAAGGCCAAAGAGCACCAATGTGACTGCTTCTGTCATTGCTTGGCCTCCTCTTCTTTTTTAAGGGCTTCATCTTCTTGTTCTTCGGTGTAGATGGTCACGCCTTCAAATTCCGGTGCGCTCGGACCGCCAAGACCCTTTTCATAGGCCGCTTTGGCGAGTGCGTGTCCGGCGATAGGACTTGTGACAAGAAGCAGAGCTGCGATGGAAACAAGTTTGACGATGATCAATGCTCGGTATTTGAAGTCAGCATCAATCCAGCTGGGAACGTCCATTCCACAGGTGTAAATCACCATACCGATGATACACAGGCTTGCACCCATGGTGTCCGCAAGGCCTCCAGCATGGGTTCTTTCGAAAAATGCAGGCAATCTCACCAGACCCAGTGCACCAATCATGCAGCAGAGGGTGCCACTGAGGAGAAAAATTCCGGTTACAATCTCTAAAGCACTCATGATTCAGACACCTCATCCGCGGGAACGTGGGTAAAGTCCCGGTACTTAAGAACCGCAATCACCGTGATAAAGTTCATCAGGGCGTAAACGAGAGCGATGTCGAGAAATTCGGGCCGCCCGGCCATAAAACCCAGTACGGCAATGAGTAGTACCGTTTTGGTACCAAACATATTCACGGCCAAAATACGGTCGAAAACGGTGGGTCCTTTAAAGGCTCGAACCAGGGCCAAAGCCATGGTGATGAGAACACCTATACAAGCAGCTTCAAAAATCATCACCCCTCCAATCCACATACGCGCGTACCCATTTCACCACCCATGTCGCCGGCAAGTGCATCGGCGCCTTCTTGAGAGAGTGCATGTACGAGAATTTTATCTTCACCCACTTCGACACTGACGGTTCCAGGTGTGAGGGTGATCGAGTTTGCGAAAATGACACGGCCTAGCCTTGTCTTTTGCTTTGCCGATACGACCGTCCAAGTTGGACTGATTGCTTTTTCAATTTCAGGCGCGAGAATGCGCTTAATCACGTCGATATTGGCAACGACAATTTCTTTGATAAGCCATGGGGCATAACCAATAAGTTTCGGATTGATCGGTTGGCCTTCATCGTCGATGGCGCCCAGTCTTTTACTGACCCAGACCGTGATGATGAGCGAAAGCACGCCAAAGCTTAGAATCATGCCGTTATCGTAGATTCCCGACCAGCCAAGCCATATCAGCGTAAGAACAATAATCAGTCCGATCATATGACCGGCGGAAACTTTTGGTGCTTCGTTCATGGAGCTCCCCTAAGTATTCTGAGCGCAGGTTTTCAAACCTGTGCTTATCATAGGGAAAGAGGGTCACCAAAAAGTCGGTCATTTCTTTGGAAACAAAATCCGATGGATGAACAATGGGGTAAGCGTTCTTTGAAGAAGCTTCGGTTATGACGTTTCGAAAACGATCACACCATCTTTAAGTTCCACAACTTGCTTATTATCTTCGTCGTCACGCTCAATGGTAAATTGTGCTTTGTTGTCGACATGGCTGTAGAGCATGGAGGTATGCCCTTGCTCCGGTTTGCCTAAAAGCAAGTGGTTACTCTGGCTATCGGTGGGTTGTTTGACGCCTTTACGCCAATCGAGAACCCGAGTGATTTCTGCCGATTGAAAGCCCAGCGTCACAATAATCCTTTGGCCCTTGTAGAAGGGGATGTAGCAATGGTTATTGAGACTCTGCGGTCTGTAGGGCGCGCGAATTTTTATCTTTTTAAACACGCCAACTTCAAGATTGTAGGTATCCATGGATTCCTTAGAATCTTGGACCGGTTGGTATGTTAGGTCTGTTTTCCCACCGGAGCTACTAAGGATCTTAGCTTCTACGCTAAATGGCCAACGCGGGACATGATAGCTCAAGGTGCGCTGAGCATTGGAGTCTTTTGGTTCAAGCTCAGTTGTTAATGAAATCTGATAGATATTGTCTTCTTCGCCCACATTCTCGGTGGCGCCCTGATTTTCAGCGTGGGCGCTAAATTGAATACGAAAGACGCGATAGGTTTCGTCCGTACTCATGCGGTTGGGCGACCATGCGTTTGAGGCAGGTTTGAGAAGGCATCCGGGTTGGATATTCGAAGTCGGCAGCCGAGCCCAGGTAAGTTTGAAGACATTTTCTTGAACAACGATTCGATTGGTTTCGAACTTTTTGCGACCGGTAATCCAAGATGCCGCTGGATGCGTCATAAGAATATCTTCTCGAACCCCCGTCACAGAGGCTGCATTTTTTACCGGGTTGGATGCGGTTTTGTTGGCAAAGCTGTTGTGTACCGTCTTGGTGACCCGGCTAACTTCTGGAAAGAAAATCTCTGTTGTTTCGAGGTCGTCAGGATCAAGTTCTTGAGCTTTACCTACATCTTTTTTGCTGGCTTCCAGTTCATACTTCATTTGTTCCGAATCGAAGTAGAGAAACCCGTGCCGCGTATCTGCGAACCACTGGATGAAATCATAGAAAGAAGCTTGCCCGTATTCCTGGCCCAGCGCGAGACTGTGAATGTGAAAGGCTTTGGTCGCTTCTGCCCACTTTGTGGTCATTTTGATTCGGTCGTTCGAATGCTCTTGAATGATGTTTTTAAGAGATTTGTCCACATAGAGGCATACGGGGTGATGGTTCTGCCACAGCACTGAGGCAGGATCTGCGAATCTTATTTGGTATTCACGCTGGAGAACAGGCTCTCCACTGACGGCTGCGTAATCTTGTTCAAATATCTCGCGCTGGTAACACAGTCCCTTTAAAACCCATGCATCCGTATTGCTGCCCGGTCGCTCAAGTTTTCTTTCCAATCGTAAGGTAACATCGATGGGGGTGTCTTTGGTGAAATCAGCGATCAATGCGTCCTGATCTCGACTTTTGGGCGATACCACCCAAAAGCGAAGAGCAGCGTCAAAGCCACAGCTTTCTTGATGGATGGAAAGACTCTTAATATCGCCGGCCTCGATGACAGCTTTTTTGGAGCCCATCTTGAGTTCGAGCTTAATTTTAAGGCCGTTTTTAAAGGCATGATGGCCTGGGCTTCCAGAGGTGTCTTCAGCCTTCATCGTCATCTTCATGAGCAATATCGAAAGAGCGATTAAAAGGATCAAGCGCCATGGCTATCTTGCGACCGCTTTCAATAAGCTCGCAGTGAACAACGAGCCGTACCTTGCCATTATCGTCGTAATCATCGTCGATTTCTGTGATTTTCACACGTGGCTCATAGCGCTTAATGTTCTCACGTAGTTCGTGGCTCAACGAGACCACCATTTCTTCGCTGGTTCGAAAGCCTGTCTCCGTCAGGCCAAATTCGGGTAAGAAATGTCCACAACCGCGTTTGGTGGTAAGAACAGCGCGGAGATTCTCAACAATATCTTGAATGTTGTCGCCCGCCGACGCCTGACCAAGAAATTTGCGTTTAAGGAACATGCTGCGCCGCCTTGTAGAACTTGCTACATTAAATATGCTACCCAGAGCAGAAGCGCCAGAATAAGGAGAGCAAATCGTGAAAGTTGAGTGTGCCGGGTGCCCCGAGTCATTCGAACCGGAGGATTTGAAAGATGTTGGAAACCATCTTTTTTGCGCAACTTGCTTTGACAATCTTCTCAAGCCGGCGCCGTCCCCAGATTTAGCTCCTCTTGAACTTATCTTTGAGACACAATCCGAAGACAATGAGCCAGAGCTTGTTAATTCTAAGCTTTGTTTTGTTTGTCGGGAACCCATGCCTGATGGGCCCGATACGACCTTGGGCGGTTTAGGTATATGCTTGTCTTGCCGCGAGGGTTTAACGCTCCACATCCCGGAGGACGAGCCCGCTGCGGCAGAAGCCTCGGTGCCAATGGATGAGAAACCTCCGGGACCCATGTATACGCCCGGCTCCACATCCATTCAGTGTGTTGCCTGTCCCAAGATGATGCCCGGTCCCGGTAGTTACCATGAAGTTGATGGCGCGGCTTATTGTGCTGAATGCTTTTACGCTGGAAAGGCCGAGGTAGCATCGCCTGTGAACGCAGATGCAGCCAAGCCTGCGATGCCGGTGAAGCAAGCTCTCGGTCCAACCGAGGGAGCTGGTGAAAGTTGTGATGCGTGTATGCGACCCTTGGTCCAGGGTGAGTTTGATAGGATTTCAGGTTTCCGGATTTGCCGCGCATGTATTTCGAGCAATCAAACTTTGGCGTTGGCAATAGCACGGGTACGCCATGAGCGTTTTCTAGAGAAAATCGCTAAAGATCTGACGTAAGAGATTTATGCTTGAAAATATAGGAGCCATGGTTTTCCCCGGCTCTAAAGCTTTGAATGCTGTAACCGTTGCTGAGCAATGTCTCGGCACATAAGCAAACCGACTCCTGCCAGCGATGCGCTTTATCTGGCGCTTCGATGCGCATGGGAAGATGGTGAGCTGGAATCGGAAGCGAAAGCGTCTTGTTCTCAGGATGATACAACATGTCGTGATTTACTTTGGGGAAGTTGTTTTCATCGAACTCAAGAACCGCCGTGGCTTCGCATTTCGGGACAGTCTCTGGCTCGATGGGCTTATTGACGTGCCAGCAGAGTTCAAGCCGATGCGTCGGAAACCCGCTGCCATAGAGTTTAAAGGCGGTGGAGCCGTATGCATTAGGTAAAAACGTATAGACCTTGCCACCAAGCTTTTGAATGTTCAGGCAAGCATTTTTGGCCAAGAGTGGGTCAAAGGTCCAAACCACAGACTCAAAGCCGAGACTCTTTGCGAAGCGGCGTTGTTCCATTTTGAGTTCGTAACCAACTCCTTGGCTTTGCATCGATGGCAGAATGCCAACCAAGTGAGAGTAAAGGCAGGGACGGCCCAGCCGTTCACCCCTAAAGGCCAGCGCGAACCCTATAAAAGTATCTTGCTGGTCGAAGGCACCAAGGACCAATCCTCCGGAGCGTATACCGGCAATAAAAACGTGGCGAGGCGTAACTGCCATCGGCTCAAATTGCCAAATCGCAGTTTGCAACGCTTCGATACCGCTGAGTTCATCGTAGGATGTAATTTGGCGGATTTGCATGGTTACCCCGAGTAAAATTTGCCTGCAGGGAATCATGGGTGAGACCGCACAGGCCTAACTTTTTACTGTATCTGAGGTTCGTTGTGCAATCGCTTGGGTGTTCTTAAAACCAAGTAAATTCAGTGAGTTCTGGCATAAGTGATTGTTTTTGCTCGTAAAGGTACCCCACGGTCATTTCTATACGTTCGCGATTGGACCAGAGAGTGCCATCAATCGATTCCCCGTCAATCTCAATGACCGTGGTCGGCTGCGAAGTTCGGGCTTGGGTGGGAGTGGTAAGAGAGCTTCCTAAATAAGAGTATTTACCAAAGCTTCCGCCACGTCCTAGGCGCAATTTGACCTCACCGTTTAAGCAAAGCTCGATCTCCCCTGAGGCCACGAGGTAGAGCTTTATTCCCGCTTCGCCTGGCTCATAGAGAACTGCACCGGCTTCAAGCTGCTTTATATTTGAACCGATAAGAAGTTGCTGAAGGGTAGCCCGATTGAGACCAGCAAAGAGGCCGCAGTTCTGCATGAGCATTTCCTGCTCAATTAAGCTGTCCGATTTTGAACTTTCGGATTTGAGTGCTTGCTCTTGAGTGGCGGGTTGAGTTTTTCGAGTAATGGTCGCTTGTTTAATCTGCAGGACCAGTCCTTTTAGAACCGAGATGTAAAGCGGGAGGTTGTGCTGGAGAAGCAATAAGAAATCTTCCCGGCTTAGGGCCATAACCGAAGACTGGGTTGAAGCGTGAATTGCATCGTGTAGGAGTTCTGCTCCAACCAAAGCATCTTCTCCAAAATATGAGCCTTCCTTAAATGTCTCTTCTTCACTTGCCAACTCACCTATTTCCACCACGTAGAGCGAGTTTTGGGGTAACCCTTTGGTGACAAGGGTTTCACCTGGTTCCAGCTCTATGGTTTGAAAGAAATGAGAGCATTCTGCCAACATTGCTTGCGAGCATGCTGAGAAAAACTCGACCTGTTTGAGCCTTTCTACTTTGCGTTCTAGATTGAGGTTATGAAGGGAATGGGTACCTGTGTCGGGACTGCCTGAGCGGCTTAGCTCGTCCATAAACCATCCAGCGCAAACTGATAACCAAGGTGAACGTGTACTGAATTCTCCTTGAGCCATCATGGTCAAGTTGCTGAGCGGATCGACCAACCGTTCATTGTATATATTGGCCAGTTTCTGAATTCGGGTGGCGCGGTCGAGAGGTTCGATGAGGGGAATAAGCCGTTTTGAAAATTGACTCGGCAGAGTTTGTTCAATGAGTTCGCAGTAGAATGCAATGTCTTTGGTTTGCTGCAGAAGAACACTTTCGTACATGCGCCGAAAGGGAAATGTGGAGGTTAGCCAGCAGGCGATTAGAAGCATGCGCTCGATTATTTTTTCGAATTCATGCTGTAGGGTTTCGCACAGGAGAATGGCACCTTGCATGGTAGCACCGGAGTAGGTTTCCAGGGCTTGAAGCATTGCGATTGCTTTTTTTCCCTCTTGATTGATGCGCTGGTCCATAAGCTCAAGATGCCGAGTTTGAGCTTTGAAATCTGAGGCACGTAGAGCGTATAGAATTTCCTCTTGGAGTTCCGAGGCCTGCGAATGCAGTAAATTAAAGAGTCTTTCATTGCACTTTGCGTTTTTCATATTCCCCAAGAGAACAATGATATGGCGTTGAATACGATAACTCTGGCCATCTTGATGGTATGCAGTCCAAAGTGCCTCAAGTGAATCGGGCCCAGATTGTCTCAAGGCTTTCAGGGCAACGGATTCGAGTTGTGGTTCACTGAGAGCTTCTAGTGTTGGTTGCAGAAGTTGGGGCGCGCCCAACTCTCCGGCTGCCTCCAGCGCTGTTTGACGCACCAGAAGATGACCGTCTTGCAAAAGCTTTTCGAGCCCATGGTAGAACGAGGGATTTTGAATATCACCAATGGCCTGGGCGGCCATGGCTCGCTCGGTTGGAACCGAAGATTTTTCAAGTTCCTGCAACCTACCGCCGGCGGCCAGAATGGATCGCAAGCCACCGTATTTAATGAGTGAGACAAGTGCGGCCAAGAGGAGTCTGGCATGCTCTACTTGTAGGTAGGGTAGAAGAATGTCGTGGCTGCTCTCAGGGTCGGACTTGGCGATAGAGCGTAAAATAGTGGCTTGAACACCAGGAGATGCTTCGTTTTCAAGAGCTTCTAAAAGCTGGGGAGTTGCTTCTGCTTTTAAGTCCCGTGCGATGATTTCGATGATGGTATGGCGTACTGAAGAGCTGGAGTGAACCAGGAGATGGGAGTAATGCTCGCGCAACCTTTTTGGCCGCGCCTGATGAAGTAAATTCAAGCTGTAAACGACTTCATCTGGTCTTTCGGAGTCCAGCTGGTTTTCGAGTAGCTGCAGCGATTGCTGATCGCCGCCGCTGAATTCGATGTCATCCATGCGTCGTGAGTTTACGGCGTGAGCTAAAACTTGCGGATAAAGTTTTGAGGTCTGCTGACCGATGAGCAGCATCATCAGTGCGGTCACGACAATAAGGATACAATAGACAGCAGTGCTGGGTTGGGTCAGGTAATTTAAGGTGAAGAGAAAAGCGCCGACCACCGCTCCAGCTAAGGGTCCGGAAATTGTGATTGAAAAATTCTGGTAACGCGAGCCCATGAGTTTGGGCAGGGGATGAAACAAAGAATGGAAGCTTGGGTTAAAGACTGTCGGAGTCAAACTTCGCTCGGTTACGCGAATCATGCAAAGAGCCGCGAGAATCCATAATGTTTCTGGGAGTACAAATGCCATGACCATGGCCAATGAACCCATGACGAAGACCACTTGAGGTGTGAGCTGAAGCATACTCATGGTTCCAAGTCGCTGCGAGATGGTACGGGCACTGATGGCTCCAAGAATAATCGAGCAAAGGGCGGTAGCCGAAGATGTGTATCCCAAAAATATTGCCAGGTCCGCGGCCGTCGGAAAGTGATGTCGCACTTCTGTGAGGAATGCATTGTCAATGGAGAAATAAAGAGCGGAAAGGCCGCCCTGAAGAGCCAGTACCAACTTGGCATATTTGAGATAGGTTTTTGATTCGGCTTCAGGAATGAAGTCGTCTTGGTTTTGACTTTCTGGGTCTTCTCGATTGGACTCTTCGGATACTGACCCTGCTTTGAGGATTCTAATCTGATTGAGGCCGGCCAGCCCAATAGCCACAATGGAGATGATGATTAAATTCTCGGTGTCGATGAGGACGATAAGTGGGGTAATGAGCAGTCCGCAGATACATGTCACGAACTTATCACCTGTGGTTATCAATCCGTAGAGGCGCTTGCTTTGCCTCAAGGTGAATACTGAGTTGGCGGTTCCCCAAAGAACGACTGATAAAAGCCGAAAGCATGTCAGGTAAAGAATGGGTAAAGCAAAGACAACGCTTTCAAGAGAATGGTCAATTTCGAGTAGTCCACGCATCACAATGAGCATGAGCAAAGTTAAAGTCAGAGCTACTTTGTAACTGTGTTGGTCTCCGTGGGACTTTTGATATTTGGAGAACCCAGTGCCAAAGAGGGGAATCACAATGCCTGCGGCCAAGTAAATAATAGGGAGCTCTGTGGCTGATAAAGTCTCTAGAAAAATTGCGAATGCTGCGGTACGGGTGAAAAGGTTTTGGATTCCCACCAAAATGGCTTGCAGGAACACAAGACTCACCAGTTGTCGTTCATGAGATTCGACGCCGAGTAATTGGCTGAGTTTTTCTGACGTATTGACTAGCATCCAGCTCGCTCTAATTTACGGCAATTAAAGCATGTCTTCCAAGAAGAGACCACTTGGTTATATCGAATGTGGGAGGTCAATCAATCCATGCTCGTGGAGATAATCAACTGAAAAGCACGTCCGGGTTGGGGTAATTTAGAGTTGTAGTTACCCATACTTTCCGCAGAGTTTATGCCGGTACCCATGAGTAAATCACCTGAGTCGGCTGCGCCCACTCCGGGGTGAAAATGCTTGGAATCTAAAATATTGGTCACCGAAAAACTAAGATGTAGACCATGAATAATTAGGTCTTTGAGCATTACGGTTGCATCCAAGCTCAAGTAGGGGTCGATTTTTGCTACTGGATTGGTGTCCACTGTAATGCGTTTGTTCACGAATCGACCAAGAGCAGTAACCACGACGTGGTTGACTGGACTTAGCGTAACTCCGCCTTTGACCTGTAAGTTTGCAATGTCTCCAATCCAGCAATCTCTATCCTCTCTATTATGACCCATGACCGAATCGACAATATAGCTGCCGTAGCCTTCATTGCAGCTGTCGGTGTCCTGACCTCGTAGGGTAAATGGATACCACGTGACGTAAGTCCAGATTTTGAGCTGCTTGATTTGGGGAACTGGAATAGTTGCGATGGCGGCAAGGTCAACTCCAAATATTTGAGCGGAGATTAGTTCGGCAACCTTATTGTCACCCTCTTGCTTGGTGGAGAAGATATTGTCGTTGGTTACGAGGTAGGGGCTGAATTGAATATTCAGGTTATCACTGTTGTAGTTGAGACCTATTTCATAAGTATTGGATGTTTCAACCGCATATTCGTAGCCACTGTCGATGCCGTTGAAGCCAAGTGTTTGTCTTTGTGACGGCACTTTAAAGGCCTGACCAATCATCGCCTTAAATGTAAATCTATCCCAGAACGATAGAACATAGGCTGTCCGAAAAGATGTCTGACTTAGGTTCTGCGTGAAGGTTTGCCGGACACCCAGATCGATATAGTGGTCCCGGAAAAATTGGTATTTAGCCAGGAGATAAGTGGCAAAATTGTGTCGCACCAATTTGTTGGCGGGGAAAGAATTGCCCGCGTCGGTCTCTTCCTCAAGAACCAGACTACCGGTGGCGGTGCTATCGGTGGTTGCACTGTCTTGGAAAGTTGCAGTGGTTTGAGTCCAGGTACGTGCCACTTCATCACGGGCATAGCTGAGACCGCCGATAAGGGTAAGTTGGTCGTTCCCGAAGACCTCTGGAAAGTCATACTTGAAGAATTGGTTGACCTCGATACCATGGTTCTTGGCCTCATAGCGCCTTAATTGCCCGGTTCCCTCGGTTTCCGATGCAATCAAGAGCGTATTATCTTGAGGCCAAGCACTGGCCCGAAATCTAGCCATGAACTGTGATTCTAGACGGTCAAGTTGCTTGGTATGTCTAAAATGAGCGCCATAAAAGATGTCGTGCCAGCTCGATTGATTTTGGTACCGATCTCCGGCGAACTGTAGACCCGTGCCTCTTTGGAAATCGAAATATTGAAAGCCTACTTCAACCTCATCCGTTAGGATTCGAGCATCCAAGCTAAGGTTTCGAAATGGGGATCTAAATTCCCCGCTTAGATTTGTGAAGTCTTCCGTAAGCGTGGTTCCCCAGATATCTGAATCTGCGTAATGCTTGTCCTGAGTCCACCAGTATTTGTATTTATCAAAATCAGAGAGACCTTCGTCCAAGTAACCTTGGTCAATTCGGCCCGTTATGGCTAAGCGAAAATCATCACTTTTATGAAAAAGGCTGAAGTCGGTTAGGTAACGAAGCCTCTTAATTTTATCGATCATGGATTGTGGTGCATGCACCCCGGTAACAATTCCGACCTGACTGCCTAATTGCTGGCTATCGCTTTTGGTGACCACATTGATGGAGCCCATCATGGCGTTGCTACCGTGAATCAGGGAACCTGGCCCATATACAATTTCGACACGCTCGATATACGAGATGGGAATCATCATTCGCGCATTATCGTAAATGTGATCATGCCAGGGGATGTTATCGATCATGAATAAAAAGTTATCTCCCCACGAGCCACTTCGACGTCCTCGCCAATAAGTCCGAAACCATGTGGGTCCGTACACCCGCGCGATGTCGATGCTTGGTAGATCATCAAAAATTTGGGAAAGCTCGATATAGCCGCGTTGGCGCATTTCTTCGCCCGTAATGATGATGACCCACGCGGGAGCAATCAGTGCATTCTCTTTGGTATTGGACGCTGAGAAGACAGGCGGGTTAACGATTTCTTCAATGCTAAGGGGGCCATCGCCTTCGACATGTTCGATTTCAATTTGGCTTTGCTGCGGATTTAGAACTTGCTGAATGATATCAGCGTCTTCCTCTGCCCAAGCTTGCGAAGGTAGCCAGGTGATCACGCACAGGAACACCGTGCTCATCATCAACGGGTGAAGAGGGTATTTTAAAGTCGTCATGTCGATACCCTTATAGACCATAGAGAGCCAACTCGAAAAATTTGGGCAGAACACCCGTTGCCCTAGCCGTTAAGCGCGTAAATGGACCGCAAGGTTCTCCTTTGGTACGAATACAACTTGAAGGTGTTTGAAAACCTCCGTCAGAAAGCGGGACCATGGCCAACGCGTTTGTATGTCGCGTCGAATTAAGCAAGACCGATGGAATCACGGTGAAGCTTACCGATGACAAGGGGAAGGTGACGCAGTCTATTGAAATGGACGGCAAGACCATTACGACCACTTTCAAAGGCAAGAAGAAGACAAGCACCATCACCCAAAAAGACGAAAGCATTGTCATTAAGGTCACCGGTGACAAGGGCACCAGCACGATCACGCAAAACGAAGAAGAGGTGACGGTTAAAGTTAAAGACTTCACGGTCGACGCTGAAACCATCTCCATGAAATCGTCAAAAGATAGCACCTACGAATCAAAAGATAAGCTTACGGTTAAAAGCACCAAAGCGATGACTTTGGATTCTAAAGCTACTTTGGCGGCGAAGAGTACCCAGGCCATGAGTCTAACTTCTAAGAACTCACTTAAAGCCAGTGCTAAGGCGGCACTGTCCGGAGAGGGCTTGAGTGTAGCGTTAACGGGTAAAACCAAGGTGGCCATCAGCTCAAAGGGGCAAGCCGAGATAGATGCCGCGAAAGTATCGGTTAAAGGCAAGGCGATGGCTGAGTTAAAAGCCCCCACAACGCAGGTGGGTCAGAATCTTACGACGATCAAAGGTCAAATGGTGCAAGTCAGTGGTGCCATGGTGAAGCTGGGCTAGGACAAGGCGATGAAACTGGACAATCAACTCTACGAAGAATTCCTAAGCGAACTGGAGCTTCTTGAAAAATTTCGAATCACCTTCAGCGGTATACATCCGTTTGCTCCGGTCGAGCGAGATGACCAGGATGTTCAGCGCATGGTGGAAGCCTTGGCGGTTTTCAGTGCGCGCTCTCGAATAGCCGGTGTTCGAAGTGTAGAGCGTCACAGCTTGCGTATGTTTGAGCAACATTTTCCGTATTTACTCAGCCCTGTTCCCGCTTTGACAATGTTGAAGGCAGCAGTGGGACCCCGTTTTGTGGATGCCTCCGATTTACCTGCAGACACCGAAGTGGTGATGGAGGTACCCCGCTCGGACGAGAGCGGGCAGCAGTTAGAAGATGCTCGATTCACGTTTAGAACCTTGCATCCTATGCGGATTCTACCGGTTGAACTTAAAACCATTCGCGTAGCAAGAAGAGGCACCGATGGATGCACCATGCGTCTCGGTTTCCAAAGTCAGTTTGCTCGCAACGATGCGGTAGGCAAACTGGAACTTTTTGTGAACCACCTTGGAGATTTTGTCTCCTCTTTGCTCGTGTTTTCCAAACTCAAGCAAAGTTTGGAAGGTGCGTCGATTCGATTCAACCCTGACTCCGAAGAATCCGATGAGAAGGTTTGCAGCGTGTCCTTTGGCAGAACAGACGCGCTACCAGAGACAGCTCGTCAATTGGCGCTGAGCCCCGTCGAACGGGCGCGATTGGCATTTCATTACCCTCATCAAGAGTTGTTTCTCTCGATTCAAGTCAACAGCACTCCGCGTAATTGGTCCGCTTTTGAGATTTCTTTTGAACTGGGTCGGGACTGGCCACAAGATTTAAGAGTTACCAACGAAACGCTCCAGCTTGCTACCACGCCCATCATCAACTTACGACGAGAAATGGCCAACCCCATGCAGGTCGACGGCACTCAGGACCGCTATCAAGTTAAACACCCGGAATTCTCTGATGGCTATCGGATGCATTCTATTCAAGGTGTTTACGAGGCGACCGATGAGGGGATGCAACCGATTTTACCGGAAGTGATGGGGCAGGGTGACGCTTCCTACCAGACTTATGTTGAGGGTGCCGGCGAAAAACGCCGAGCCTCCTTGGCCCTGAATTTACCCAAAGCATTGGTGGCACCGGTAACGGTGGCTACAGATTGTCTTTGGATTCAGCCAGAAGCGGGCCGAGCCACAGTGCTGGAGTCCGAGGTATCTTTACCAGACCGGTTTTTGGAAGGCGTGGAATGGGAGCGGGTGGGAACCATCGAGCCCTCGCGCGATAGCATGTTGAGTGAGAGATTGGATGACCTCCTAAGAATGGTGGCTCTAAAAACGCAGCGGTTCTTAGGCCGGGATGACATGCTTTTTCTTTTGGATGCATTAGGTGCAGGACGCCACCAACTCTTCCAGCGACTTCTAAGTTCAATCGCCCGTGTTGAAGTCAAACAGGTACCTTCGGGCCGCCAAGCAAGCGGAATGAAGTTTGTTTATGACATCACGCTTGAGAATATGGATTCAAACTTGCTCCCCGCAGCGGACCTGTTTTTTGCGGAAGTTTTGAAACTCTTGCAGGCTTGGAGTATCGAAGAGGTAGTGGAGTTGCAGGTTGGGATACCAAATCTAGAGCAGCAGTTTTCATTTCAGGCTCCGGCCCTGGGGTAACAATGACCGAAGCGATGGTACAAACTGGTCAACCGCTGTGGATAAATATCCGCGCGTCTTTCGTTCGAATTCTGCAATTGTGCGATGAGGCACAAGCCCGTCAAGAACAATACGAAACGAAGCAAAAAGAGCTCAACCCGCTGACCGGAGAAATGGGCGCAGAAAATACGCTCGAAGAACAAGCCTCAGTGGGTGGGGTCGATATGGTGGCGCTGCGAGCCTCTTTGCGGAAACTATTGGACGGTCTCCGGAAGGAACTCTCACAGGGCTTATCCGAGCGCGAGGTGTATTTTGCCTTGTTTCCTATGGTGATTTACATCGACGAAATCGTGCAAATGAGATTTCAATCGCTTGCTAGTCCCTGGCAGCCATTGCAGCGCGAACTTTATAAAATCGATAATGGTGGTGAGCGTTTTTACGACGGTATCGACAACCTATTGAGTAAATCAGATACGCACTCCATGATTTTCGAAGTTTTCTACTTTTGCTTGGTTCACGGTTTTCGAGGTCGCTACGTCAACGACCCAGAAAAAGTAAAGTTCTACCGGTCAGTTTTGACCCAACGCATCCCCACACGAGACTTGGTTCGAGGTGCATCTTTTGGTCAGCAGTCCCAGAGGCGCTACGCTCGGCGTTCGTCAGACTCTCGAATTCATCTTGTACCATTTCCAAAGCGACTTTATGCAGCGGCTTTCGGGACCGGTATCTTAGGGTTGGTGTGCGCTTACTTGGCCAGTTCTCTTGAACTGCATCTTTGGTAACGAGCATCCTTCATGTTTGAAACCGCCGATAAAGAACAAACCGATGATTTCTTAGATTTAGATAAGGTACGTCAGGGCTGGGCGGAGACATTTGCCGAGCCTTCTGAAACCAATTCCACTCCAAGACCCGTGGAGCACATCCTTGTTCAATGGGATTTGGAGATTAAAGGACGATTTGAGAAGGTCCGGACAGGACTGCGCCAGGATTTCCCGGATTATATAGAGACCTTTGACGTTCTCCTTGGAGCTCTCGAGACTGACCTGAAGGCTTGGTTAGGGGAGTCAACGGAGGTTGAAAAGGAGCTGACCGAGGATTCTGAATCGGAAGCAACCTTGGACCTTATGCCAGCGGCCCTAGACCCTGTAGAAGCGGGCGAAGCCTTTGAAAAAGGGCTTATGGAGCTTGAGAATTTTCTCGAGGCCATCTTTGTGGATGGTGATTTTTGGCGCTTGATGCGCTGATTTCTTTTGATTGAACCCCTCCGATTTTATCCGTATGTTTACCGTACTGCTCGTCTGTCAGGCGAGAGTAGGGAGATTGCAGGATGTTGATTGAACGCTTTGGTATGGCCGCTCGAGACTGGATTGAGGCCGGGTGCCGCTTGGCTGTCAAATACAACCACCGACATGTGACGCCGTTTCATCTCTTGGCCCATGTTGTCGATGGTAAAGTCGAAGGTTGTACTCAATGGCTTACCACTGCCGGTGTTGACCTCACAAAATTAGAAGAGGCGAGCCGGGTTGCGGTCAAGGGTGTAGAAGAGGCAGAAGCGGGAGCTGGTAACACGCCGATCAATCGGCAGCTGGAATCCATTTTGTTGGCAGCAGAGGAATTGGTCCCGGAAGCGCAGGGCGCAAATATTGAGGTACCTCACATCCTGGGTGCAATGCTGGATTCTGAACCCGTGGGACGTCTGCTTGAAGACAGCGGTGCTCAGCTCCCTAAGCTTAAACAAACGCTCTCGGCTGCGCAGCTGAAGGCGTCAGGGGAATCGTTGGTGGGTGAAGGCGAGTTCCTGGCGAAATATACAGTGAACCTGAGTGCGGCGGCGCAAGACGGAAAGCTCGATCCTGTAATCGGCCGAGATGCTGAAATTCGACAAGTGATTCAGGTACTGAGTCGCCGCCTAAAGAACAATCCTGTGGTTATCGGTGAGCCAGGGGTTGGCAAAACCGCCATCATTGAAGGGCTCGCGCAAAGAATCGAGTCAGGTTCGGTTCCTGATAATATCGCGGGCCAAGTGGTACTTTGTTTGGATTTGGGCCTGCTCCTGGCCGGAGCGCGGTACCGTGGCGAATTTGAAGAACGGCTCAAGAGTGTTCTCAAAGAAGTTTCAGATGCTGGCAACGTCATTTTATTTATCGACGAACTGCATACTTTGGTGGGAGCCGGAGGCAAAGAGGGTGGTACGGATGCGGTCGGTTTGCTCAAGCCGGCTTTGAGCCGCGGTGATTTTAGGTGTGTGGGTGCCACCACTTTGGACGAGTACCGCAAACACATTGAAAAAGACCCCGCTCTTACTCGCCGCTTTCAGCATGTTTTGGTGGAAGAGCCGACCACAGAACAATCCACCACGATTTTGCGTGGACTCAAAGAAACATACGAAGTCCACCATGGTGTCAGAATCACCGACGGGGCGATTCATGCAGCGGTGCGTTTAAGCCACCGCTATATTTCAAACCGGTTTTTGCCCGACAAAGCTCTGGACGTCATCGATCAAACTGCGGCCAACTTGAGAACTGAGCTGGCGTCACGGCCTGAAGAGATCGAGACGCTGGGCGATGAGATTGTTCAGCGT
>MDSW01203382.1_pt1 | contig 23291 bp, 25 predicted proteins | sample 811171 | NCBI WGS metagenome assembly MDSW01 (sample SAMN05326641, study PRJNA326480) | marine metagenome | isolation source: seawater | place: Atlantic Ocean: North West | collected 2012 | reverse complement strand
CCACCACGTTGATAGGCTGGATGTGGAAGCGCAGTAATGCGTGCAGCTAACCAGTACTAATAGCTCAATTGGCTTGATTTATGCACTGAAAAAAATTTTATTATATTTAGTTATTGATTTAACCAAAAATTAAAAATTTATTTGAAATTAATCATAAAAATCGAACAATCACTCACTTTTTAGAATATAGAAAAAAGTTATTTTTTGTATTATGTTCAATTCTTGAACAAAATAAAAATTTTATTATGATGGAATATAAACCTTTAGTTGGTGAAAAGTTGACTAAACTTTCTGACGTCCTTCCGTTAGATATGCCAATTTCATTAATGATTGATCCATCAAATCTATGTAACTTTCGATGTAGTTTTTGCCCAACAGGAGAAAAGTCACTTCTTGGAGAATACAAAAGACCTAAAGGAATGATGTCTTATGAATTATATGAAAAAATTCTGAACCAGATAAGTGATTATCAAAAAGGAACAGTTCATAAAATTAAAAGTCTTCTTTTATATAAAGATGGAGAGCCTTTGTTGAATAAAAAACTTCCTGAAATGATACAACTGGCAAAAAAACTAAATATTTGCAAACATGTTTTAGTTACAACAAATGCTTCCTTTTTAGATGAGGAATATTCAGAGAAGTTATTAAATGCTGGCTTAGACTCATTAAGAGTTTCTGTACAGTCTTTGACTCAAGAAAATTTTCATAAAATAACAAGGACAAAACTTAATTATGAAAAAATTAAGTCAAATGTTAAAAAATTTTATGAATTAAGAAATAAAATGAAAAAAAATACCCAGGTTATAATTTCGTATGTTGATTCTGAGAATTTTGGCGAAAAAATTAAAAGTAAGTTTGTGGATGAATGTGAAAAATTTTCAGACAGGGTTATTATACATCCAGTAATGGGCTGGACAAGAAGTGAAGTTTATGACTGGAGAAATGGAATAAAAAGAAAGGAAAATGGAGAATTAAAGGTTTGTCCTGATCCTTTCTCAAGATTCACAGTAAATTTTGACGGAACTGTATCAGTATGTTGTGTAGATTGGTCCCATGGAACTTTGGTTGGAGACTTAAACAATGAAACTTTTTCAGATGTGTGGAATGGTAAAAGACTTAAAAAGTTTAGAATGTTGCATCTGCAGGGAAAAAGATCAGAAATTGGCCCTTGTAAAAATTGCGATTACATTAAAGATAAAAAATCTTCTGAGGATATTGATGGTATTTGTGACAAGTTAATTAAATTGTATTCTTAATTTACCTATATTTTTTTTTTATAAATTGATCTATCTTTAAAAACAATTTTGCATTTAATTGTGAATTATTTTTAAAATTATTCTTAAATATAAAATCAGGTTTTTTTGGTAACTCCGGTTTAATATCTTTTCCAATCACATTGTTTATTTTACTTAAATACAATTTTTTTTTGTTTCTTTTTTTAATTAATTTATAGGAAGTCTTTAAATATATTTCGTAATAATTTTTAATATTTTTCCTATTCCACTTTCTTACATCCTCGAACATCGCTATTGTAGCTATAATGACATTTGTTCCTTGATCTGTAATTTGTTTACAAAACATTGAATAACTTTTTGCGTATCTTAATCTACTTTTTTTATCAAATTTGTTTAAATTAAATATTTTTCTAAGGTCGTCACCATTGACTAAAATAGAATTAATATTTTTTTTTTTTAAATTTTTTTTAATTTTAATAGCTAAGAGTGATTTTCCAGAACCAGATAATCCAGTAACCCATATTAAAAAACCTTTTTTATTTTTTTTCATCTACACACTTTTAATTATTAATCTACAAACAACTGGATTATCTTTTTTATATTTTGCAAGTCCTTTTTTTTCAACTACCTTAATTATTTTAAATCTATTCTTTTTTAAATAACTGCATAAAATATCCTTATCTATAAATCTTCTGTAGTGATCTGTTAACCTTTCATATTTACTAATTTTTCTACCTTTTAAAAATAAAGGGTCTTTAATTGTTCTAAATTCGAACATTATTAAAGTATTTTTACTAGTGCTCAATTTTCTAAGGCCCTTAAATAGTTTATTTTGTGACTTGAAATTTATGGCATGTAAAAAAAATCTTGCATAAATAAAATCAAATTTTCCAATCAAAAATAATTTTTTACTTGTGATATCTATATTAATAAAATTAATTTTTTTATTTTTTACAATATTTTTTTTTATAACAGAAGTACTTTTATCTAATGCGGTTACTTTTAAATTTTTTTTATTAAAAAAAAATGAATCTCTTCCATTGCCACATCCTATCTCGAGTATCGATCTATTTTTTTTTAAGTAATTATTCCAACAATATTTTGCAAAACTTGATGCGGCTAGTGGAGTTAATTTTAATTTATAATATTTATTCCAATAATTTTTCATTTAATTTTATCTAATATAAATTTTTTCTATATATAACTTTCTATTTAAAAAATACTTAATATTTATTAAATCAATAATTTACTGATATTTATTACAGTTAAAGTTAAAGATCTAATAAATTGAATGTAATTTTTTCTTTACAGTTCAACAAATGAACATTATATTCGTTCAAAAGTTGAACATATGGATGATCAAGAAAAATATTTTAAAGTTCTGAGAAAGATTGGAAAAAATGAAAATCTTACTCAAAGAGAATTGGCAAAAGAAGTTGGATACAGTCTTGGTAAACTTAACTATTGCTTAAAAGCTCTTCAGGAAAAAGGATTTGTCAAAATTAAACATTTTAAAAGAAATTTAAGAAGAAATCCAAATAAAGTAAATTATTTATATACACTCACAACAAAAGGCTTAGCTGAAAAAACAAAACTAACCATTAATTTTATGAAAATGAAAATAAAAGAATACGATGAGCTTAAAAAAGAGGTAAAAAATTTGAAAAACGATTTAAGTGAAAATTCAAAACAAAATTAAAAAATTACAAGGTGCAAAAAAAGAAATTTAAAAAAATTGTATGTTTTGATTTGGATAATGTTATTTGTAAAACAAAAAATAAGAATTATAGGAATGCACAACCAATTAAAAATAATATTAAAAAGATAAATGAGTTATTTGCAAAAGGCTATATGATTAAAATTTTTACCGCAAGATATATGGGCAGAAATAGAGAAAATATATTTGCTGCGAGAAAACAAGGTTATAAGATGACATATAATCAATTAAAAAAATGGAAAGTTTGTTTTCATAAACTTTTGTTTGGAAAGCCTTCTTTTGATTTATTTATTGATGACAAATCAATATATTTTAAAAATAACTGGCAAAAAGATATAACTAATTTTCTTAAGAGATGAAAAAAAAATATAAACATATAGATAAATTTTTTGATCAGGTGCAAACTCTTGCTAAAAAAATTAATAAAATAGAAATTAATGAGGTTGTAAAAATTTTAAATAAATTAAGAAAAATAAAAGGTAGATTATTTTTTCTTGGAGTAGGTGGTAGTGCAGGAAATTGTTCTCACGCGGTAAATGATTTTAGAAAATTATGTAATATAGAAAGTTACGCACCTACTGATAATGTTTCGGAATTAACAGCGAGAATTAATGACGAAGGTTGGGAAACATCTTTTGTTGATTGGTTAAAAGTAAGTAGATTTAATAGCAAAGATGTTATTTTCATAATGTCGGTCGGAGGTGGAAATTTAAAAAAAAATGTTAGCGTAAATCTAATTAAAGCAATTCAATATGCAAAACAAAAAAAATCTAAAGTAATAGGAATTATTGGCAAACAAGAAGGATATACAAGGCAGCATGCAGATGCATCAGTACTTGTTCCACTGGTAGACAAAAAGCTAATCACTCCGCACACTGAAGCATTTCAAGCTGTAATTTGGCATTGTTTAGTTTCTCATCCAGAATTGCAAAAAAAGAAAACAAAATGGTAAATAAATGATTAGCAAACTGAAAAAAGATTTATTCTTAAAAATGTTAAGAATTAGAATGGTAGAGCTTGAAATTTCAAAAAGATATCATGTTGAACCAAAAAAAATGAGATGTCCAATACATCTCTCTGTAGGGCAGGAGTCAGTTGCAGTAAGTGTTTGCAAAAATCTAAAAAAAACTGACTCAATATTCACAGCGCATAGATCTCATGCACATTATTTAGCAAAAGGTGGGAGTCTCAAGAAAATGATAGCTGAATTACATGGAAGAAAAACTGGTTGCGCTGGTGGTGCTGGAGGTTCTATGCATTTAATAGACTTGAATGTTAACATTTTGGGAGCAGTTCCAATAGTAGGTAGCTCAATAGCAGTGGGAGTAGGTAAAGCTTGGGCAAATAAATTGGATAATAAAGATGATATTGTTGTTATTTTTTTAGGAGATGGAGCTACAGAAGAAGGTATATTCTTTGAAAGTTTAGACTTTGCAAGCTTGCATGATTTAAAGGTTATATTTGTTTGTGAAAACAATTATTTTTCGGTTTATTCTCATATTAAAAAAAGACAAAGTAAATATAGAAATATTTGCAAAATAGCTGAAGCTACAGGCATTAAGTCATCACATATTAAGTTTCATGATTATTTTTCAATTTATAAAAATATGAAAAGAATTGTTCAAAGAGTTAAGAAAAATTCTAGACCGTATTTTTTTCAAATTGATACATTTAGAAATCTAGAACACTGTGGGCCAAGTAATGATGATCATCTTGGATATAGAAATAATAAATTTATTAAATTTTGGAGTAAAAATGATGTTGTCGAAAAGGCTAAATACGAATTATTGAGAAAAAAAATAATTTCTAAAAAAAGCCTACTATCTATCGAAAAAAAAATATCATTAGAAATAAAAAAAGCATTCAGATTTGCACTTAAAAGTCCATTTCCAAACAAAAAAACAATATTAAATAATATTTACAAAAATTAAATGAAAAGAGTACTTAAATATAACGCCGCAATAAGAGAAGCAATGGAACAATCAATTAAAAAAGATAAAAAGATTATTTTAATGGGCTTAGGCATTGATGATCCATCAGGAGTATTTGGAACAACAGTAAATCTTCATAAACAATTTAAAAAAAATGTTTTTGATCTACCAACTGCTGAAAATGCTTTCACAGGCATTGCTCTTGGCTTATCAATTTCAAATTTCAAACCAATTATAGTCCATCATCGAGTTGAGTTTTCACTACTTTCAATAGAACAAATTTTCAATCAAATTTCCAAGTGGTACTTTATGAGCGCGGGAAAAGTAAATGTTCCAATGGTTATTAGACTAATTGTAGGCAAAGGCTGGGGCCAAGGACCACAACACGCACAATCATTGGAAGCAATTTTTTCTCATATACCTGGATTAAAAGTAGTTTGTCCGTCAAATGCTTATGATGCAAAAGGAATGTTAATTTCCAGTATTCTTGATCCCAATCCTATAATTTTTTTTGAGCATAGATGGCTACATGACACAAAAGAAGTAGTACCAAAAAAATATTATAAAGTTCCAATCGGAAAAGCTAAAAAAATTTTAACTGGAAAAGATATAACAATAATTTCATATTCTTACTCAACATTGGAAGTTATTAAATCTGTTGAAATTCTAAAGAAGTACAATATATCAGCAGATGTAATAGATTTAAGGTCATTAAGACCCCTGGATAAAAAAGTTTTTATCGATTCAGCAAAAAAAACCGGCAAAGTACTAGTTGTAGACAATGGTTTAATAAAAAATGGTATAAGTGCTGAAATTTGTGCAATTCTTTCAGAAGAAATAAACAAGAAAATAAAAATAAAAAGAATTGGTGTTACTGATACCCCAATACCTAGTTCAATATCGGTGGCTAAGCATTGTTATCCAGACTCCCAAATTATAACGAACTGTATTTTAGAAATATTAAATAAACTAAATTTGAAAAATAAAGTTCCTAAAAGAAGAGCACATATGGATCAGCCAGACAGAAATTTCGAAGGACCGTTTTAATGGAAAAAAATCTAAATTTCATAAATAAACTCCATTCTTCGACAAAGAGAAATTATTTAAAAAGAATGAAAAAGTCCAAACCACTTAATGTAAAAATAGCGAAAAAATTTGCTAAAGATTTTTGGGATGGAAAAAGGCAATTTGGATATGGAGGATACAGGTATATTAAAGATCATTTTAAGCCATTAGCAATAAAACTCATTAAAAGGTATAGACTTAATCGTAATTCCAAAATTCTTGATGTAGGTTGTGGTAAAGGATTTTTACTTTTTGAAATTCAAAAACTAATTCCAGGAATTAAAATTTTTGGTTTTGATATTTCTAAATATGCAATTAAAAACTCAAAAAGCGAAGTTAAAGATAAAATATTTGTTTATAATGCAAAAAATAAATATCCCTTCAAAAGGAAGTTCTTTGATTTAGTTTTTAGCATCAATACTCTTCATAATTTAAGAATCTATGATTTAAAAAAATCATTAAAAGAAATTGAGAGAGTGGCAAAAAAAAAATATATAGTTGTAGAATCTTATAGAAATGAGAAAGAATTTTTTAATTTACAATGCTGGTCATTGACTGCTGTAGCATTTTTTAATACTGAGGAATGGCGTTGGATTTTTAAACAATTCAAATATAGAGGTGATTATGAGTTTATTTTTTTTAAATAATATAAGAGATTTTAAAAAGGCTTAATAACTATGATAGAAAATCTTAAAATAAAAATTTTTGCAGATGGTGCTGATTTAGATAATATAAAAAATCTGTGTAAAAATCCTTTAATAAAGGGGTTTACTACCAACCCATCATTAATGAAAAAAAATGGTATAGTTGATTATAAAAAATTCGCTCTTGAGGTTTTGAAGATAACTGAGAACAAACCTGTTTCCTTCGAAATCTTTGCCGATGATTTAGCTGAAATGGAAAGTCAGGCTAATGAAATAGCAACCTGGGGGAAGAATATTAATGTAAAAATACCTGTTACTAATACAGAGGGCAAATCCACAGTAGAATTAATTAAAAAATTATCAAATAAAAAAATAATTTGCAATGTCACAGCTATTTTAACATTAGATCAATTACAGCATGTAGTAGAGTCTCTAAGTTTTGACACCCAGGCAATACTCTCAGTATTTGCAGGTAGAATTGCGGACACTGGAGTTAATCCAATTCCCATTATGAAGGAAGCAGTTAAAATTGCCAAACAAAAACCTAAGTCCGAAGTTCTTTGGGCCAGCACTAGACAAGTATATAATATTTTTGAAGCTGAGGAAACCGGCTGTCAAATAATTACAGTTCCTCATGATATTATAAATAAATTTAAAGGCTTAGGTAAAAATTTAGATAACCTTTCATTAGAAACTGTAAAAATGTTTTATGATGATGCAAAGAATGCAGGCTACAAAATTAAAACCAATGACAAGAGATAAATCCATTTTTATTACTGGGGGCGCAGGATATATAGGTAGCAGGCTTGTGCCACAACTAATTAAAAGCGGTTATAAGGTTACCGTCTACGATATCATGTATTTTGGATTCAACTTCCTTCCTAATTCAAAAAATTTACAAATTTTAACGGGAGATATTAGAGATACCGAAACTTTAGAGAAGGCTTGTAAAAATCACGATATATTTCTCAACTTGGCTTGTATTTCAAATGATACAAGCTTCGAGATTGATGAGAGGCTGTCAACAAGTGTTAATATGAATGCTTTTGAGCCAATGGTTATAGCAGCGAAAAATTCCAAAATAAAAAGATTTATTTATGCATCAACAAGCTCAGTGTATGGTGTATCTGACAAAAAGGATGTAACCGAAGATCACCCTTTAGTACCTCTAACTTTGTATAATAAATATAAAGGTATGTGTGAACCATTATTATTTAAACACACTAACGAAAAATTTGAGGGCGTAATATTTAGACCGGCCACCGTTTGTGGATTTGCTCCTCGACAAAGATTTGATCTTTCAGTAAACATTCTAACAAATCATGCAATAAATAATAAAAAAATCACAGTTTTTGGAGGCAAACAATTAAGACCCAATCTTCATATTCAAGATTATTGTGATTTTGTAGAAAAATTAATAGAGGCGGACAGTAAAAAAATTAGTAATCAAATTTTTAATGTCGGATACCAAAATATGTCAATAAGCGACATTGCAAATGTTGTTAAAAAAGTCGTCCAGCGAGAATTTCCTGAATTAGGTGAAATACAAATAATAACTACAAAAAGTAATGATGATAGATCATATCATATTAACTCTGATAAAGTTAAAAAAATATTAGGATTTGAACCAGTAAAAAGTGTTGAGGATGCAGTAATTGAACTATGTAACTGTTTTAAAAAAAAATTATTTAATAATACCTTAGAGGATGATTTTTATTTTAACGTAAAAAGATTAAAAAACTTAAAAGTATCGTGAAAAAAAAAATAGCTTTAGTTACTGGTGGGGCAGGATTTATTGGAAGTCATTTAGTTGACTTACTAATAAATAAAAATTTTGAAGTAAGAGTTATTGATAATTTAAGTGGAGGAAGGATTGAAAACTTAAATAGACATAAGCATAATAAAAAATTAATTTTTAAAAAAATGGATATCAATAAAATTTCTCTTAATGAAAAAATCTTTAAAAATGTAAAATATGTTTTTCATCTGGCAGGAAAGGGTGATATTGTGTCTTCAATAGAAAACCCATTGTCTTATATGGAAACTAATGTGATGGGAACTACAAGAGTTTTAGAAAATTGTAAAAATAAAAAAATAAGTAAATTTATTTATGCCGCTTCATCCTCATGTTATGGAATTGCAAAAACTCCAACAAAAGAAAATCATAAAATTTCAACTAAATATCCATATGCATTAAGCAAATACCTCGGTGAATTGACATGCCTCCACTGGGCTAAAGTTTATTCTTTACCTATAATATCTATAAGAATATTTAATGCATATGGGCTAAGAGTAAAAACCACTGGCGTTTACGGAGCAGCCCTTGGTGTATTTTTAAAACAAAAAATTAAAAATAAACCTTTTACTGTTGTGGGAAATGGGAAACAAAAGAGAGACTTTTTACACGTAAAAGATGTGGCAAATGCTTTCTATATGTGTGCAATAAGCAAACATAAAAATAAAATTTACAATTTAGGAGCAAGTAATCCCCAAAGAATAATTGATTTAATTAAACTTCTTAAAGGTAAATATAAATTCATACCTAAGAGACCAGGAGAGCCTAGCTGCACATGGGCTAATATTAATAAATTAAAAAAAGATATAAACTGGGCACCCCAAATATCATTCAAAGATGGTATAAATGAATTACTACACAATATAGACAATTGGAAAGATGCCCCATTATGGGATCAAAAAAAAATTCAAAGAGCAACTAAACTTTGGTTTAAACATTTATCGTAAACAATATGGAACTAATTAGCAAATATTCAAAAAAATTATTAAAAATAGATCAACTTGTTAAAATTTTAAAAAAAATTCCCAAAAAAAAAAGAATAATATTATGCCATGGTGTTTTTGATGTAGTTCACCCGGGTCATATAAGACATTTAACATATGCCAAGTCTCAAGCAGATATACTAATTGTAAGTTGTACAGGCGATAAATTTATCGATAAAGGTATTTACAGACCACATATTCCCCAAAAAATGAGAGCATTAAATCTCGCAGCATTTGAAATGGTAGATTATGTTTTAATTGATGAAAATAAGAAACCTATAAATCTTCTAAAAAAAATTAAACCAGATCTATTTGCAAAGGGTTTTGAATATACATCAAAAGGTTTGCCGCCAGCAACACAAGAAGAAAAAAATGAACTAGATAAATTTGGTGGAAAATTAATCTTTACACCAGGCGACATAGTTTATTCATCTTCTGAACTGATAAATTCTAGTCCACCAAATTTAGATTTAGAAAAACTTGATTTAACCATGAAAACAAATGGTATAACTTTTGAGAGTTTAATTGAAATAATTAAAAAAATTAAAAATCTGTCTGTCCATGTTGTTGGAGACACAATAGTTGATACTTATACAAAAACAAATTTCATAGGAGGCCAAACAAAAACACCAACCTTTAGTGTACTTTATGATAAAGAAGAGAGTTTTGTTGGAGGAGCTGCAATTGTAGCACTACATATGAGAGCGGCTGGAGCGTCTGTAAAATTTTCTTCTATAATTGCTAGTGACAAAAAGGGTAACTATGTAAAAAGTGAACTGAAAAAACACAAAATTAAATGTAATTTTTTTGAAGAAAAAAATAGACCAACAACAAATAAAAATTCAATAATGACATCAAATTATAAGCTTATAAAACTAGATACTCTAAGTAATGCCCCAATTAATGAAGATACACTCTCAAAAATAATTACAAGAGTTAAAAAAGAAAAGACAAATTTAACTGTATTTAGTGATTTTAGACATGGAATATTTAATTCTAGCAGCATAAACAAGTTAATCAAAGCTATACCTAAAAAAAATTTAAAGGCAGGTGATAGTCAAGTTGCTAGCAGATGGGGAAATATTACAGAATTTAAAAATTTTGATTTAATTACTCCAAATGAAAGAGAGGCAAGATTTTCTTTAGCTGATCAAGATTCTACAGTTGGTAAACTTACAGGTTTACTTTTTGAAAAAACAAAATGTAAAAATTTAATCCTGAAACTTGGTTCAAGAGGTATAATTTGTAATCGTTCAAAAGATATTAAAAAAGAGCCTTTTTCAATAGGTGTTTTTACTGAAAAAGTGATTGATACTGTAGGCAGTGGTGATGCTTTGCTTGCTTACTCATCACTATCGCTAAAGGTATCTAATTCGATTGTTGTAGCTGGAATTTTAGGGTCTTTTGCTGCATCTTGTGCATGTGAAATTGAAGGTAATAAACCAATAAAAGCAGACTTAATTATAAAAAAAATCAAAGAGGTAAAAAATAAAATTAGCTATATTTCAAAATAAATGAAAATTTTAATTGTTGGTTTAGGCATTCAAGGAAATAAAAGAAAAAAGTTACTTAATAAAAACTTTTTTTTCGCAACCGTGGATAATAAGAATAAAAAAGCAGACTACAAAAAAATTGAAGATGTTCCAGTTACAAAATACAATTCAGTTTTTATTTGTACTCCAGATTCAGAAAAAATAAAAATTTTAAATTACTGCATTAAACATAAAAAACATGCACTTATTGAAAAACCATTAATTACAACATCGAATTCAAAAATATCAGAATTAGAAAAAAAAGCTAACAAAGCAAAAATTGTTTTGTACACGGCATACAATCATAGGTTTGAACCTCATTTTAAAAGAATAAATAAAATAATTAATACAAAAGCCTTAGGAAAAATTTATCATTGCCATATATTGTATGGAAATGGAACAGCTAAATTAGTAAAGAAAAACAAATGGAGAGACAAAGGACTTGGAGTAATTCAAGATTTAGGACCACATCTAATGGATACAATTAATTTTTGGTTTAAAAGAAATTTCCAATTTAAAAATTCATTTAAAAATAAATTTGAGAATAATTCTCCAGATCATGGAAATCTTATTTCAAAAAAAAATAATTTTTTTTTAAATTTAGAAATGTCTTTTTGTATGTGGAAAAATACATTTCGTTGTGACATTATTGGATCAAAAGGCTCTCTCCATATGGATTGCTTGTGTAAATGGGGTCCATCTACACTAAGATTATTGAAAAGAAAATTCCCTTCTGGTTTGCCTAAAGAAAAAAAATATATAGTTCGAGTTGAAGATCCTACATGGCAAGAAGAACATAAACATTTTATTAATTTAATAAAATTAAAAAAGAAAAATGACCTAAGTAAAGATAGATGGATCAATAAAAACCTAGGGAGTCTTTAATATGAAATTAAATATTGGTTATGTCGGACTGTCTCATTTAGGTATTAACTCTGCCATCGCAGCTTCTATGAGAGGATTTTCTGTCATTTGCTTTGATAGAGATTTTAACTTAATTTCTTCATTAAAAAAAAAAAAAATTCCTTTTTATGAAAAAAATGCTTTAAAAAACCTGAAAAAAAAATTTGATCATTTTAAATTTACCAACAATATAAAAGAACTAAATAAGTGTGATTTAGTTTTTATTTCTCAAGATGTGCCAACCAATGACAAAGGTAAAAGTAACTTAATAGAAATTAAAAAATTAATTAATGATGTTATAAAAAATATAAATCCATCTTGTACTCTAATTATTCTTTGCCAAGTACCACCTGGTTTTACAAGATCAATTAACTGGCCATCGTCAAAATTATTTTATCAAGTCGAGACATTAATTTTTTCTGACGCTTTAAATAGAGCATTTTCACCTGAACGAATTATAGTTGGAAAAAGTGTAAAAAAAATCGAAAAAAAATATGATATGTTTTTAAAAAAATTTAAATGTCCAATTTTAGAAATGAGATATGAGAGTGCTGAATTAGCTAAAATAAGCATAAACATATTTCTTATCTCTAGTCTCACTTCAACTAATGTTATTTCAGAAATTTGCGAAAAAATAGGAGCTAATTGGGAGCATGTATCTGGCGCATTAAAAACTGATAAAAGAATTGGAAAGTTTGCGTATCTAAAACCTGGCCTTGGATTATCAGGAGGTAATTTAGAAAGAGATTTACATAATTTAAGAGGTCTTACAAAATTTAATAAGATCTATAAAAACTACTGCAGTCAATTAAATAGAATATCAAAATATAGAAAGAATTGGATAAATAACAAATTTAAAAGTATTTCTGATAAAATAAAAAATAATAAAAAGGTAGGCATATTGGGACTAGCCTACAAAGAAAATACAAGCTCAATTAAAAACTCTCCAGCTATTTCATTCATTAATAAAATATCATCTAAATATAAACTTTATATTTATGATCCAAAAATAAAAAAAGTGTTTAAAAAAAATAATATTAAAAGTTGTAATAATATTTATGAGGTTTTAAAAAATATTCAAATATTAGTATTATCAACTCCTTGGAAAATATTTAAAGAAATAAATATAAATAATTATCCAAATATTAAAATTATTATAGATCCCTATAATTTAGTTAAATTACCAACTAAAAAAAATAAGAAACTTTCTTATATTGGAATGGGAAATTTATATGAAAAATAAAGAGAGAATTGTAATATTAGGTGGAAGAAGTTTTATTGCTTCAAATTTGATAAAATTACTTAAAAAAAATAAAAGAAATTTTCTCCCAATTTATAAAAAAAGGATTGATTTAACTAATGCAAACTCTAACAAGAAACTATCTAATTTACTAAAGAAAAATGATTTAATTGTTTTCATTTCTGCAATTGCTCCTGTTAAAAATTTTAATATGCTTAATAAAAATTTAGAAATATGTATGAACGTTTTTAAAATTTTAAAACAAAAGAAAATTAATTATTTATTATATGTAAGTTCAGATGCTGTATACTCCGATACTAATAAATTGATTTCTGAAAATTCAATCACAAAACCTGATAACTTGCATGGTTTTATGCATTTAATGAGAGAAAATATTCTTAAATTATTAAAAATAAAATTATGTGTAGTTCGGCCAACATTAGTTTATGGAACTAACGATCCACATAATGGTTATGGACCAAATCAATTTATAAGATTAGCTCAATCAAACAAAAATATACAACTATTTGGAAAAGGGGAGGAAAAAAGAGATCATATACACATTAATGATGTAGGTATTGCAATTTATAATCTTATTAATAGAAGATATGTAGGCACTGTCAATCTTGTCTCAGGAAATGTAATTTCTTTTTTTGACATAGCAAAAAAAATAACAAATATATATAAAGTAAATTTAAGCTTTAAAAAAAGAAAAGGTCCAATGCCACACAATGGCTATAGAGCTTTTAATAATAATTTATTAAAAAAAATATTTGCAGGTAAACAAAAAATTACAAGTTTAGTAGATTGGATTGAAAAACAAGAAAAATATAAAAAAATATGAAAGTTGAATTTATTGATTTAAAAGCAAGATACAAAGCTGAGAAAAATGAAATTTTGAGAATTTTAAACAAAGTGCTCAAGAAAGGACATTTAGTTTTAACTAACGAGCTCGAGGATTTTGAACAGGAAATTTGTAAATATACCAAGAGAAATTATTGTTTAGGGCTAAATTCTGGTACAGACGCATTAATGATGTCTTTATGGGCTTTAGGAATTGGCAAGGGTGACGAAGTGATTACATCGCCAACTTCATTCATAGCAACAGTTGGAGCAATAAAACATATTGGTGCAAAACCAGTCTTTGTTGATGTAAAGGAAGATTTTAATATTGATGAGAATAAAATAGTTGAAAAAATTAATAAAAAAACAAAAGTGATAATGCCTGTACATTGGACAGGGCGAGTTTGTAATATGCAAAAGATTCAGTTTATTGCAAAAAAATATAATTTAAAAATTGTTGAGGATGCAGCGCAAGCTATGGGAGCCTATTATAATAACTTACATGCGGGTTCATTTAGCGAAGTAGCAGCTTTCTCGACTCATCCACTAAAAAACCTAAATGCATTGGGTGATGGAGGTTTTATCACCACTAACAACAAAAAAATTTATGAAAAAATCAAGCTCTATAGAAACCATGGTTTAAAAAAAAGAGATTATGTAGAGATTTACGGAGTTAATTCTAGATTAGACGTAATTAATGCTGAGGTTTTAAAGTTCAGATTAAAAAGACTGAAATCAATTAATAAAAAAAGGGAAATGAATATTAATATTTATAAATCTAATTTAAATAGTAGGTTTATAAAAATACCGAAAAAAAATAAAAATGAAATTAGTTCTCACGTAATGTTTTTAGTTACAGCAGAGAAAAGAAATAAATTACAAAAATACTTAATTAAAAATAATATTCAATCATTAATATATTATGGAACACCTCTACATTTACATCCTGCAACAAAAAATTTAGGTTATAAAAAAGGCTCATTGCCGGTTTCAGAAAGATTAGCCGAGAAAGTTCTAGCTTTGCCACATCATCAACACTTGACTAAAAAACAAATACTTTATGTATGCAAAAAAATAAACGATTTTTATAAAAAATTTTAATGAAAGTACCATATAATTATTTACCTTTTGAATTCGCAAAAAGTAAAAAGATTTTTTCAAATTGGAAAAAATTAATTAAATCTTCAGATTTTACTCTAGGTAAATACATAAAAGAATTTGAAAAAAAATTTTCGAATTATATTGGGTGTAGGTACGTAATTTCAACAAATAATGGTACCGATGCATTAATCTTAGCATTAAAAGCGATAGGGGTTTCTAAAGGTGATGAAGTTATAACTGTGTCCAACACATTTTATGCAACTGTTGGTGCAATCGTAGCATGTGGTGCAAAACCAGTTTTAGTGGACTGTGATGATAGATATCAAATTAACATAAATGAAATAGAAAAAAATATAGGCAAAAATACTAAAGCGATAATCCCTGTTCATTGGGGAGGGGCATCACCAGATATGAGATTTATAGTTAAATTAGCAAGAAAATATAAAATTGAAGTTATCGAAGATGCTTGCATGGGTATTGGAGCAAAGATTTATGGAAAATCGCCAGGAACTTTTGGAAAAATAAATGCTTTTAGTATGCACCCCTTAAAATCATTAAATGTGATGGGAGATGGAGGAATGGTTGCGACTAATGATAAAAAAATATTTAAATGGATTGAAAAGTTTAGAAATCATGGGATGAGAGATAGAGATCATATTGATTTCTGGGGTGTAAATATGAGATTACAGCCATTACAAGCGATAGTAGCAATAGAAGGTTTAAAAAAGATTGAAAGAGTAATAAAAATAAGGAATAAAAATGCCAAACTTTTAGATAAATTGCTATCTTCTTATAAGCCCAATGTTGTAATTCCAAATAGGCCCAAAGGTTATCGTGAGACTTTTGCATTATATATGTGTTTGGTTAAAAATAGAAATAGACTTCTTAAATATTTAATAAAAAACAAAATTGAAGCTAAAATACATTACCCCATACCTTTGAATAAGCAAAAAGCATCGAAAAAATTAAATTTGAATCAAAAAAATTTTAAAAATGCGAACAAGCAAGCAAATCAACTATTAACTATACCAATTCATCAATATTTAAGCAGTAGACAGATTAAATTTATAGCAAAAAAAATAGGTGATTTTTATAAATAATATATGATTATAAAAAAAATCCTTAAACTTTCTACTCTTTCATTATTTTATTTGTTATCACCAATTTTATTTTTATTAATAAAATTATTTAAACCTTTAAAAATTATTAGAATAATTCCCTTATTATCAAATAGATATGGTCATCTAGTAATTAATCCAGAATTTTATCTAATCGAGAAATTAAATAACAAGCACAAAAACTGTTACGATCTTTTTTATACTGTTAGATATGGAGTATGCAATAAAGAAGTATTAAAACTATGGAAAAAAAAATTAAAAATCTTTCCATATTATATTCTTGAACCACTTCATAAAATTAGTGATAAACTTACTAAAAAAAGTAATATTCATACTATTAACTTCTTTCAGTCAAAAATAAGAGATACTTTTGGGAATTTTAACAAATATCCACCATCAGTTACATTAGATGAGTCGCAGAAGAATGAATGTATAAAAGTTCTTAGAAAATTCGATATCGATTTTAAAAATATTAGATATGTTTGTCTATTTAATCGAGATGATGCATACCTAAATTCTGGGGCATATAAAAAAAACTGGTATTATTTATCCCATCATAATTATAAAATTCATATTTTTGAGAAAGCAGCCAAAAAATTATCTTCAAATAATATTATGCTATTTCGAATGGGTGCAAAAGTTGAGAATGATTTTAAATTAAATGATCCTAACATAGTTGATTATGCAAATTCCAAGTTTAGATCTGAACTGATGGATATTTTTTTGGCCTCTTATTGTTTTTTTGGCATCAGTTGTGGCACAGGATCCAGTCATGTGGCTCTTTTAAATAGAAGACCCATTGTTGATTTAAATGCAAATATTCATCACTTATTTACTTTCTTAGAAAATTCAATCTGTTTAAGTAAACACTATTTTTTAAAAGAGAAAAAAAGGTATTTAAACTTAAGGGAAATTCTATCGTACAAAGAACACGAGATGCGAAAAAGAAATCAATTAGATAAGTTAGGTATTGAGATGGTAGATTGTTCTCCTGATGAAATTTCTGACGCTGTAGAAGAAATGATGTTGAGACTAAATGGCAAATGGAGAGATGATGAGAAAATTATTGATTTACAAAATAAGTTTAAATGTCAAAATTGGCAAAATATTTATAGAATGTTTGGAGACAAAAAAGTGGAATATCATGGTGAAGTTAGAGCTAGATATAGTAGCAAATATCTATTAAACAATAGTTCTTGGTTAAATTGAGTAAACTTAAAATAATTATAAATTAAAGTGAAAAAAGTTTCAGTAATAGGAATGGGATATGTTGGTGCAGCAATGTCAACGTTAATCGCTTCGACAAAAAAAAATTCAAAATACCACTATTTTGTTACAGGTATAGAGCAGAATAATAAAATTGGTAAAGAAATTTCAAATAATATTAATTCAGGAAATTTATCGTTTAACATAAATGATAATTATTTTAAAAAAAATTTTTTATATGCAACAAGGATTAAAAAAAATCTTATTTGCTCAACATCTATGAAAGACATTAGGGGTTCAAAAATTGTAATAATTAGTATTAATTGCGATCTTGAAAATAAAGTAAAATCTACGGTTAGGTTAAATTTATTCCTCAAATCAATTAAAAAAGTACTGTTAAATATTGACGAAAATGCATTAATGATTGTAGAGTCCACTATTCCCCCAGGAACTTGTGAAAAAAAAATTGCACCATTAATAAAATCAATTTTTAAAAAAAGAAAATTAACAACTAAAAAATTTTCTCTTGCATATACGTATGAACGTGTAATGCCTGGAAGTAATTATCTAAACTCAATAAAAAATTATTGGAGAGTAATGTCTGGGATAGATAAAATTTCTATCTATAAATGTAAGAATTTTTTAAAAAGTATAATTAACACAAAAAAATATCCACTTTCAGTTTTGGATAGTATTAGAGCTTGCGAACTTGGAAAAATTCTAGAAAATAGTTTTAGATCTACTAATATTGCTTTTATTGAGGAATGGTCAAGATTTGCTGAAGCAATCAATGTAGATATTTACAAAGTGATTGAGTCTATAAGATTAAGACCTACGCACTCAAATTTACGACACCCAGGATTTGGCGTAGGAGGCTATTGTTTAACAAAAGATCCGTTATTTGGAGATTATTCTGCAAAAAATTTATGGAAAATAAAAAACCATAAATTTTCTTTTTCAAAACTAGCTATAAGAGTTAATGATAAAATGCCACTGGTTACTTTTTCAAAGATTAAAAATATCTTTAAAAATAAACTTAGTAAAAAAAAAATTTTGATTTTAGGAATGAGTTATAAAGAAAATGTAGGTGATCTAAGATCTTCTCCAAGTATATATTTTTCAAAAAAATGTATAAAAAAAAATATAGATTTATCTTGGCATGATCCATTTATAAAAAATTTACCACTAAAAAAAATTAAAAAAATAAACAACTTGAAAAATTTTTCTAGTTATGACCTTGTTCTGTTTGCAGTAAAACATAATTTATATAGTAAAATAAATTTTAATAATCCCAGTATAAAAAAAACAATTATATTTGATGCAAATTATACTTTAACAAAAGAACAGTTAGATCAGATTAGTCGTAATAAAATTAAATTTTACTCTATAGGAAGATAATTTATGAAAAAAATTTTAATAACAGGTGGCGCAGGTTTTATTGGATTTCATTTAAGTAAAAAGTTTATTAATGAAGGTTTTAAGGTAGATTTAGTAGATAATTTTAAAAGAGGTATAATCGATTTTGAACTAGCATTCTTAATAAAAAATAAAAGATTAAGATTAATCAAATCAGATCTCCTTAATTTTAATTTGAAGGGTTGGGGAAATGACTATGATATTATTTTCCACTTAGCAGCAATTATTGGAGTTAAACATGTAAATAAAAAACCAAAAGATGTTTTGATGCAAAATATGTGCTTATTGGATAATTTAATTAAAATAGCTTTTAAACAAAAAAAATTAAGTAAATTTGTGTTTTTCTCGACTAGCGAAGTTTACTCAGGAACTTTAAGATATCACGGTTTAAAATTACCCACACCTGAAAATACTAACTTAACAGTCGACGATCTTAATTTAAATAGGACTTCCTACATGCTTTCTAAAATTTGTGGAGAATATATATGTAATATTTCTAGAGATTTACCTCATATAAATATCAGACCACATAATTTTTATGGCCCTAGAATGGGTTTTTCACATGTCATTCCTGAATTAATTAAGAAAATGCATCAATCAAAAAATGGAAGAGTTGAAATAATTTCTCCAAATCATAAAAGAACATTCTGCTTCATTTCTGATGCAATTGAGATGATTTATAGTCTATCAATGTCCAAAAAATCTACACTTAATACCTATAATATAGGATCATTTGAAAAAAGTATTACTATTTTTAAATTAGCAAAAATAATTTCAAACCTTTTTGATAAAAAAATATCTTTGATAAAATCTCGTACCGAAATAGGCTCTCCAAAAGATAGGCAACCAGATATGACCGAATTTAAAAAATTAATAAATTATAATCAAAATTATGACTTAAAATCAGGCTTAAAAATTACATATGATTGGTATTTAAATAATATACTGAAAAATAAAAAAAAAACTTTTATATGATACCTTTAAGTGCACCTTCTTTAGCTGGAAACGAAATTAATTTTATAAAAAAAACAATAAAAAAAAATTGGATTTCAACTTTTGGCGACTATAAAAATGAATTTGATAAATCTTTGAGTAAAATAACAAATTCAAAATTTGTTGTTTCAGTTTCCTCTGGAACAGCAGCATTGCATTTGGCTTTAATTGCATTAGGTATTAAAAAAGGAGAAGAAATCATTGTTCCCTCCTTAACTTTTGTAGCTTCGATAAATGTAATTAAATATCTTGATTCAGATCCAATTTTTATGGATGTAGATCGCAATCATAATTTAGATATAAACAAAACGATTGAATTTTTAAAAAATAAAACATTCACAAAAAATAAAAATACTTATAATAAAAAAACTAGAAAAAAAATCAGCGCTATTATTGTTGCACATTTATGGGGTAATGCTTTAGAGTTAAATAAACTAGTTAGAATTTGTAAAAAGAAAAATATATATATCGTAGAAGATGCTGCTGAGGCACTTGGCACGTACTATTCAAGTGGGCCATATAAAAAAAGACATGTAGGGACCATTGGTGATATCGGCTGCTTATCATTTAATGGCAACAAAATTATTACAACAGGCTCTGGAGGGGCTTTATTAACAAACAAAATAATTCTTAAAAAGAAAATATTATATTTAGCTGAGCAAGCCAAAAATGATCCAATAAAATATATTCATGATGAAGTTGGATACAATTATAGGATGCCTAATCTCAATGCTGCATTCGGTTGTGCTCAACTTAAAGCATTAAATTTAAATATCAAAAGAAGAAAAAAAAACTTTTTAATATATAAACATTTAATTAATAAGGTTGATGGCCTAAATTTACTTGAGCCACCGACTTACTCCAAAAGTAATTATTGGATGAATGTACTTATAATTAATAAAAAAAATATTAATAAATCCCCTTTAGATTTTCATAAAAAACTTTTAAAAAATAAAATAGAAACTAGGCTAGTATGGAGACCTAATCACCTACAGAAAATGTATGAGCATAATGAAAAATTTAAAATTACTTTATCTAATAAAATTTATAAAACATCACTTTGTATACCATCTAGCTCAAATCTTAAAATTTCTGAAATAAAAAGAATTTGTAATTTGATAAAAAAAATTGCATTAAATAAATTATAGATATATTAAAAATAAATGAAAAAAAGAAAAAAACTTCTAGTTGTTGGAATAGGTTCTATTGGCAAAAGACAAATTAGCAACTTTTCTAAATATTTTGAAATAGATGTAGCAGATGTTAGAAAAGATAGAATTTTAGAGACTAAAAAGCTCTACAAAATTAATAAATCTTTTACAGATTATAAAATAGCCCTAAATACTGAAAAATATGATGCGGTAGCAATTACTGTTCCGCCACATTTGCATTTGCCAGTTGCAAAACTTGCAGTGGCCAAAAATAGCGGTTTGTTTATAGAAAAACCACTTGGATTAAGTGTAAAAGGTTGGGCTGATATTTATAAGAAGTGTAAGAAAAAAAAATTAATTAATTATGTTGCCTATTGTCATCGATTTGTACCTTATCTATTAAGACTAAAAAAACTATTAAATCAAAAAATAATAGGTGAAATTTATTGTGCTCATTTAAAATGGAGTTCTTATTTGCCTGATTGGCACAAGTATGAAGATTACAGAAATTTTTATATGTCCAAAAAGAGTCAGGGAGGGGGATCGCTTCTAGATGATAGCCATGGAATTGACCTTGTAAGATATTTGCTAGGAGAGGTAAAGAGTGTAAATGCTTTAGTAACAAATATTTCTGAACTTGAAATGACAAGCGACGATAGTTTTTTTGCTATCCTTAAAATGAAAAATAACAAAATAGTACAAATGAGCTTTGATTTATTCTCTAGAACACCAAGAATATTTATTGAAATTACTGGTAAAAAAGGAACTATAATTTGGGATAGAGTAAATCATCAAATTAAAATTTTCAACCGACAAAAGAAAAAATGGAAAATAGAACAATTTAACTTAAATAATTTAATGTCAATGTATCCTAGTCAGGCAAAATATTTTTATAATTGTTTAATAAAAAGAAAAAAGACAATAAATAATATTAATGAAGCAATTAAAACACAACAAATAATTGATGCGTCATTTAAATCTAACAAAAAAGAAAAAGTTGTCAAAATATAAAAAAATATTAGCTGTAGTATTAGCAAGAGGAAACTCTAAGGGTGTCAAAAATAAAAACTTACTTAAAATTAATAATAAAACATTAATTGAGATAGCAATTGAAAATGCAAAAAAAAGTAAAAAAATCACAAAGCTTGTCTTTTCTTCGGATAATAATAAACTAATAAAAATAGCTAAGAGAAAAATTAAAATTCATTTTAAACGTCCAAAAAAACTAGCCACCAACAAAAGTAGCACTTTTGATGTTCTGAAGCATGCAGCAAAATGGTTAGAAAAAAATGAAAGTTGGAAACCAGACATTATAGTTGCGCTTCCACCTACAACTCCTTTTAGGAATTTTAAACATATTGATAATACGATCAATTTATTGAATAATACTAAAGCACAAGCAGCAATAACAATAACCGAACCCTCTTATTCACCATATTGGATGTTCAAAAAAGAAAAAGGTAATTATAAGTTTTTAATTTCTAGTGGAAAAAATATCCAAAGAAGACAAGATGCTCCAAAGACTTATCAACCAGCAGGAATGGTATATGCTCTCCGTCGTAATTTTTTATTCAATATGAAAGGTATTTTACCTCAAAATAATACTGTTGGTTTATTTGTTAAAAAAGAAGAGGCAATTAATATTGACAGTGAGCTAGATTATAAGATGGCAAAAATGATCGCTAAAAAAACTAAGTAAAATACACTTGTTGTTTTTTATCAGGAATTTTCCAATCATCTCCATAAACTTTTTTTAATATTAGTTTATAATTTTTCGGAATACAAAACTGTTTTGAATAAATTTTGCCATATGAAAATGGTTTAAAATCTTCCAAATTGAATAAAAATTTTATTTTATCTTTCTTAACTTTCTTTTTTTTTTTTAAAGGAATATCTACAATTAACTCAAGTTTTTTATTTTTACTGTTAATTAAAGATATGTCGATAAGCCCTAAAGTATGAAATAATTGTAAAGAATTGTAATTATTGTGGAATTTAATTTTAAATTCACTTTGTAAAGATATTAAAAAACTTAAATGTTTAGTTTTATCAAAAATTATTGCAATATCTATATCAGAGGCTGATCCTGCAATTGCATTCTGTTTTCGAGCTGCCCCAAGCAAGCTTGCATCCCATAAAAAAAAGGTAATATTTTGTTTTCTAAAAATCTCATCAATTTTATCTAATAAATAAATTGCACCCAAATGTCTAGAAGGTAAAAAAAACAATTTTTTATTTTTAAGTCTTAAAAAAAAAGTATGTAAGTATAGTTCGAAATTACTATAAAAAATAAAATAATTATTATTTCTTCTGTTTTCGTAAGTATTTTTAGGCAGAATAAACTTCAAAAATTTACTTATTAGTTTTTTCATATTAAATTAAAAGCTTATTTTACAATATCTTTCAAAGTTATCTGAT